>Ga0115559_1001319_pt1 | contig 16354 bp, 16 predicted proteins | sample COGITO_mtgs_1105_3_FD_87281 | JGI IMG/M metagenome (GOLD analysis project Ga0115559, IMG submission 87281) | Pelagic marine microbial communities from North Sea - COGITO_mtgs_110506 | ecosystem: Environmental > Aquatic > Marine > Epipelagic | place: Germany:Helgoland, sampling site Kabeltonne... | reverse complement strand
CATCATCCATTCGCAAATCACCAAATCAGGGGGGTTTGTCTGACAAACCTCAAGCGCCTCAGCACAAGAGCTCACCGAATAAACCTGAAACCCCCACCGAACCAAAGAGGCCGATAATATCTTGCGTTGCACCCCACTATCGTCGACCACCAAGGCACGGCTTGGAATATCCGATTGTGGTTCTGGTTTTATGGATGATGATCTCAATGTTTGCACAACGCTTCCTTAGAGCGTCTGTATATGTATCCATTCTTAACAAGTTATAAACCAAATCGCCTTGGCTGACTTAAAATTACCGTTAGCCCAAAACCGCTAGAACGCTTGTTCAAACCACAAATTGCGCCAGCATCTCGTCATCGGTCAGGTCGGTATAAGCAAATCCTGCCGCATCCAATCGTTCAAAAAACTGGTTAAATTGATCTGGGGTCGTTGTCTCGATCCCGATTAAAACCGACCCGAAATTACGCGCTGATTTTTTAAGGTACTCAAACCGTGTGATATCATCATTGGGTCCAAACACGCCAAGAAAATCTTTCAAAGCGCCAGGCCGCTGTGGCAGCCTCAGAATAAGATATTTCTTCACCCCGGAATAGCGTTGCGCTCGCTCTTTTACTTCGGGCAGCCGCTCAAAATCGAAATTTCCCCCAGAGGATATACAGACCACCCGCCGGCCACGGATCGACTGACCCAGATCTTTTAACGCATCGATTGCCAGCGCGCCAGCTGGCTCGAGGACGATACCTTCAATGTTCAGCATCTCAAGCATCGTTGTGCAAATCCGATCCTCAGCTATGGTCAGCGTATTGGCCAAACCAACATCCTTGAGACGGGCAAAGGTTTTTGTTCCAATCTGCCCAACCGCTGCACCATCCGCAAACGTATCGACCTTATCCAATTTCACCGGTCGTCCCGCTTTAATCGCGGCACGCAGACATGCACCACCGTTTGGTTCGACAAAGGTATAGGTGCAGGTCGTCCCAAAATAGCTGATTAACCCAGATGACAGCCCACCACCGCCCACCGGCAGAATAATATGATCCGGTACTCCGCCAAGCTGATCCTCGATCTCGACCCCGACACTGGCCTGCCCTTCAATCACATCCTCATCATCAAATGGCGACAGAAAATAAGCCCCCTGATTGGCACAATACGCCTGTGCTGCCGCCAAACATTCGTCAAAATAATCCCCAATCAGCCTGACCTCAACCTGTTCACCACCAAACATCTGGGTTTTCTGGATTTTTTGCTGCGGTGTGGTAACCGGCATAAAAATCGTACCCTGCACGTCGAAATGGGCGCACATGAATGCCATGCCCTGTGCTGCATTACCCGCACTGGCGCAGACAAAATGCTTTTGACCAGCCAGTTTGCGCATGGCATTGAACGCGCCACGCAGTTTATACGACCGCACCGGCGACAAATCTTCGCGTTTGAGCCAAATCTCGGCCTGATAGAGTGCCGACAAATGATCGTTAAGTTGCAGAGGCGTGGCTTGAAATACGGCGCGCATTTCGGCTTCGGCGACACGGGCTTGGGTTCTAAAATCGCTCATAGCAGATGTTATGCCCAGCAGTTATTTCAACGCAAGTGCTGAAACGTCAATTCAAGGATCGCTTTTCAACATAATGGCCGTAAACCGTGGTCACTAAGCTGGTCCAAAGCATGACGCCAACCCACCCCAAAACTGTCCCTTGTAAAAACGATAGCAGCGTAACCTCCTGATTAAGCTGTGCAAAGAAAACAAGCGCTCCGAACGGAGGGCCAAATAGAAAAAACAATGTCAAAGTCTGACCCCGTGTTATGGTCCATGCTGCTTTTAAACCAAGATCATGACCAAGTGCTGCAGCTGACAATAGCGGGGTAAGCCGAAATAGGATAGTGGCACAAAAAGGCACTAGAAGAAGAAAGCTGAGAACAAGCACACCGATTAGAGTGTAAGGGTATGCGTCTTGATACATCCAGTAAGGCAAGAATAATAGCAGCATCGGAAGACTTGCCAATAAAACCATCAAAACGCTCTTTTGGAAATAGACCAATGTTGGTTTGAAATAGAATTCAGGGATGAATGTCCGAGGGGCCTGCTTCAATAAAATATAACGGTGCCAAGCCACACTAATCCAAAGCATTGTCACAATAGATAAAATCGATAAAATCACCGCAGAAGGCCAAAGCCAACCATTTATGGATTGGCCTTGTTCGGGACCTGCGGACAGCGCCTGATCAAAGCTGATCCCGAAGTAAACCTCATACCCGCGCCGCAAGATAGCAATAAGTCCGTATAAAAACCCTGAAATTTTCATTGTGTCCGGGAGGTTTTTGAACAGCTGTAAAACCGATTGCCTCAGCAATTTCCAAGCCTTCATTGCATGTTCCCTTTAAATTAAATTTTATAAAATATCTCTGTCGATTAATGACAATTGCCCGCCTGTTCAATGGTAAACCTGCCCTATGGGCCTTGCCCCGCAGCGTAAAACCCGCTATCCGCGCCTGCACCCACTCCGTGAGGTTTGTCTAAGGAATTTCAATGTCTGTGCCTAAAAACTCTGCACCAAAAAAAGTTGTTCTTGCCTATTCTGGAGGCTTGGACACATCAATCATTCTAAAATGGTTACAGACCGAATACGGCTGTGAGGTGGTGACCTTTACCGCTGACCTGGGTCAGGGCGAAGAACTTGAGCCAGCGCGGAAAAAAGCCGAACTTTTGGGAATTGCGCCTGAAAATATTTATATTGAAGATGTCCGCGAAGAATTTGTGCGTGATTTTGTCTTTCCGATGTTTCGCGCCAATGCACTTTATGAAGGGCTCTATCTGCTGGGCACATCTATTGCCCGTCCGCTGATATCAAAGCGCCTTGTCGAAATCGCGGCACTGACCGGCGCAGATGCCGTGGCCCATGGCGCGACCGGCAAAGGCAATGATCAAGTGCGGTTTGAACTGGCCGCCTATGCGCTGAACCCCGATATCAAAGTGATTGCCCCATGGCGGGAATGGGATCTTTCAAGCCGGACCAAACTTATCGCTTTTGCCGAAGAAAACCAAATTCCCATCGCCACCGACAAGCGCGGCGAAGCACCTTTTAGCGTCGATGCCAACTTGCTGCACACGTCATCCGAGGGCAAAGTTCTGGAAGACCCCGCTGTCGAAGCGCCCGATTACGTTTATCAGCGCACCGTCAGCCCCGAAGACGCCCCAGAGACGCCCGAATTCATCGAGATTGGATTTGAACGCGGTGATGCCGTTTCAATCAATGGTGAAGCTTTGTCGCCGGCAACCATTCTAACCCGCCTGAACGAGTTGGGCGGCAAACATGGCATTGGCCGGCTTGATCTGGTCGAGGGGCGGTTTGTCGGGATGAAATCCCGCGGCATTTATGAAACCCCCGGCGGCACTATCCTGCTTGAAGCGCACCGCGGGATTGAGCAGATCACCCTTGATCGCGGCGCGGCGCATCTGAAAGACGAGCTGATGCCAAAATATGCCGAGCTGATTTACAACGGTTTTTGGTATTCGCCCGAGCGTGAGATGCTACAGGCCCTGATCGATGCCTCCCAAGAGCATGTGACCGGCACAGTGCGGCTGAAACTCTATAAGGGATCGGCGCGCACCGTCGGGCGCTGGTCTGAACACAGCCTATATTCCGAAGCGCATGTAACCTTTGAAGATGACGCCGGCGCTTATGATCAAACCGATGCGGCTGGCTTTATTCAGCTGAACGCGCTGCGCCTAAAACTGCTAGCCGCGCGCAAGCGTCGGTTGGGGTAAGATATTTACCTATTAGCGGCCCCTTTAAGTCCTTAATACAATCAAAGGCTGATTTTTTTCTGAAGCGCCCTATGAGGTATTGAAGTTGCAAGAGCTGCGTCAGTATTATTTTGCGCTGTCAATTACTTGATTTTATGGCATCAAATATTCCTTTGCTAGCGGTCAGTATTATTTTGCGCTGTTTATTGAAAACCCCGACCAGATCAATTTTGAGTTTTTGGCAAGACAACCAGTGGGTGTTCTAGCAACACGCGAATAGTCGTAATTGAGGCGCTTGTTTAAAATAACCTGCTTTGGCGGTCTGCTACTCTTGGTTGGCGCACTGGGATGGGTGTTTTATAAAGAGCCGGTGTTCAGAGCGTATCTTTGCCCCAGCTGCTTTGGCTTAACCGAGATTGAGCCCCATATTATCTAGAGCAAACCGATGATGCGACGCGCACTCAAATTCGGGCTAATGTGCTCAAAGCTCAGCGCGATATCGAAGCGTTTTTCCAACCTCCCTTTTCGCTTCCAACAATGCTGATTTGCCTCACAGAAATTTGCCAAAACCGGCTGGGTGGCAGTCAGGCGCTTGGGCTGGCCTATGGAACCGTATTTATTCTTATTTCTCCCAAAGGCGCAAACCGGAAGATCATTACCCATGAGTTGGCGCATATTGCAGTCGGCAGGCAGCTGGGTAGCCTTGCAATGGTAAGCGGCCGCCTGCCAGCATGATTTTTTGAAGGCCTCGCCGTGATTGTTTCGCGTGATGCCATATATCTTACATTTCCCAAAGGCAGTTACCCCGATGTTGCACTGCCTTCCTCGTTTCGCGAATGGCGCCGAAGGGCAGAGTTGGAACACGCACAGCTTTATCCTGCCGCGGCGTTCAAAGTATCACAATGGATGGATCAAAACGACGGCGTTTTCGGGGTACGGGTGGCACTTAAGGCACTGGCTGAAGACGAGGTTATCAATTTTAACTGATACTACCACTCAGGCAACAAATCCTAAGATACAAGTTTCACCGCTGCCAACCGATTATAAGCCGCCATGCCCTGCGCCGCCAAATCAGCCACCGCGCCGTGCAATTCCGGCAGCGCTGCCTCAGGCCCAGCGAACCCAGTGGACCTGTGCACCGCGCCGTACCAATGTGACGCCCAGACGCCATCACTGGCGTGGCCACCCGCCGGCCATGACAGCATTGCCGGATCAAATCCCAGACCCAGCGCCGCGCAAAGGCGGCGCAGCATACCCTCAGGATCAGCGCGGATATCAGCAGCCTCTATGACAAACGCAGACTGGCCCAACGCCTGAACATAATCGTATAGCTCTGCCTGTTGCACAAACCCCAAATCCTCAAGGCTGGGATTTTCAAACTTGGCGGCAAAGCTGGCCACCACCCGTGCGGGATGGCGGATCAAAAACACGTTAACCACATCTCTCATCCACTCGCGCGGGATACCGGCGGTCATATGCTGGGTCATATGTTTGTGATAGACATGCGGGCGGGCTTTTGGCAGCGGCGCCAACATCGCGGCAATCACGTCTGCCGGATCGTTCGGCTGATCGGCCAGAACCTCGGACCGCAATGGATGATCAAGACCGGATTGCGTCAGATAAGCCGCGTAAAACGGCTCATCCACCACCGCAAAATCCGCACGGTTGCCAAAGGCATACATCAGCGCGGTTGACAGGTTGCGCGGGCCCGACCACATGGCAATCCGCATTAGGAACCGACCTTTAACGCACCAAAACATACCCCGCCATGACGGGGATCATTGCGAATTGAAATAGCTCTATCTATCATCAAATCTCACTCTTTTACCGCCACGCTAAAAAAATTTTGTGCGCCGCCAAGCCCTTAAACCCTCAAATCAACTGTGCATCCTGCAAATCTTTCAGATCAGGGATCACATCCGCCGTCCCCAGCCGTGTCACCATCAGTCCAGCGGCCTTAATGCCCAGTGAAATCGCCTGCGCCATGGGCATTCCACGGTCCAGACCCGCCAGCACATAGCCAGTGAACGTATCCCCCGCCCCGGTGGTATCAACCGGCTCAACCGCAATCGCCTCAAACTGCTGCTGTCCTTCAATCCCATACCAAAGACACCCCTCAGCCCCCAAGGTCACGATAATATCGCGCACAGGCAACTGCGCGGGTGACTGACCAGTGGCTTGATGTAACTGCTCGGCCTCAACCGCGTTCAATATTAGCAAATCAAGCGACCCCATCACCGCCTGCACAGCCTGCGCATCAAAAGGGGCTGCCGCATAACCCACTGACAAACCGAGCGTTTTAGCCGTGGCTGCCGCGTAGCTTTGATTGTTAGTCTCGTTTTGCATCAACAGCCAATCACCTGCATTTGCCTGAGATAAGGCCGCGCCAATCGCCTCTTGTGTATTCTTATGATTGGCGCCGGGATAGAGCAGAATATTGTTTTCACCGCTGGTATCCACAGCAATGATGGCATGGCCGGTGGAGTCGGATTGCGTGGTGATAAAACGTGTATCAACCCCGTATTCCAACAGCCGCTCAGCCGCCCATGCACCATCCGGACCAAGGCATCCGATGTGACACACATGCGCCGCAGCACGCGCCGCGGCCACTGACATATTGGCCCCTTTGCCACCCAGACCCCGCGACATTTTTGTTGTGGCAAGGGTTTCCCCGGGGGCGGGTAAATGCGGCACCTGATAGACATAATCGGCGTTGATTGATCCTAAATTAAATACCGTCATCCCCATGCCCCCCAAGCCTTGAATGGGACCGCATATATCACCGTCAGCCAGCCTTGTCCCACTCAAGTTTTATCCCGCCTTGCAAGCTCAATACAGCTCCAAATTTTGATGGCAGCTGTCACAGCGCACGATAACCGTCCATTGATTGCATGTATTATCCAAGCTGAAGATCTTAAAGCCATCAAGAAAACCGTTTATAATGCTCAAAGGGTGTTGTATTTGTGGCCCGCACGGTCCAATTTCGGCCGTCACTGCCCCACCCCTCACTGCCGCGAGATTTTACGCTTTCCGTGTCACGTTGACAGCTGTAAACTAACGGCGCTCCCAGTAAGGAAACCATTGTGTCCGCGCCAAAAGCCACAGTCACGCCGATGATGGCGCAATATCTTGACATCAAAGCGCAATATCCTGATGCTTTGCTATTTTATCGCATGGGCGATTTTTACGAATTGTTCTTTGATGATGCGATCGCTGCCTCTGAGGCGTTAGATATCGCGCTGACCAAACGTGGCAAACACGAGGGAGCCGACATTCCTATGTGTGGGGTGCCCGTACATGCGGCAGAAGGGTATCTTTTGACGCTCATTCGCAAAGGATTTCGCGTTGCTGTGGGCGAACAATTGGAAAAGCCTGCCGAGGCCAAAAAACGCGGCGCAAAATCGGTTGTTAAACGGGACGTGGTGCGATTGGTCACCCCCGGCACGCTGACCGAGGAAAGCCTGCTGGAAGCCCGTCGCCACAATTTTCTGGCGGCTTTTTCGGAAATTCGCGACAGCGCTGCATTGGCATGGGTCGATATCTCAACCGGAGCGTTTCACGTCATGGCATTGCCCCCTGTTCGGTTTGGGCCAGAACTGGCGCGTCTGGCCCCCAGCGAAGTGCTGATATCGGAAACCCAAGAAACCCAATGGGACGAGACGATCAAAGACGCTGGTGCTGCAGTAACTCCGATGGCGCGAGGCGCCTTTGACAGCACGGCGGGTGAAAAACGGCTGCTGGCATTATTTAACATTCAAACCTTGGACGCTTTTGGCGATTTTAAGCGTGCTGAAGTTTCTGCCATGGGCGCGTTAATTCAATATCTCGAAATTACCCAAAAAGGCCAGCTGCCTCTGCTGCGACCACCTGTGTCTGAGGCGATTGCCAGTGTGATGCAAATCGATGCCGCAACGCGCCGCAATCTTGAGCTGACACAAACTTTGTCTGGCGAGCGGGGCGGCACCCTGCTGGCCTGTCTCAATCTCACTGTCACTGCCAGCGGCGCGCGCCTTATGGAGCGGCGCCTGTCTGCTCCCTCGCTTGATCTGGCTGAGATTGCCGCGCGCCTTGATGCTATCGCCTTTGGGGTTGAACACACCCAGATTGCTCAACAGCTTCGCATAGGCCTGCGCCGGGTGCCCGATCTGGATCGGGCTCTGTCTCGGCTGGCGCTTGATCGCGGCGGGCCACGTGATCTGGCGGCCATCCGCACGGGGCTGGCTCAGGCAATGGACCTTGCACAAGGCTGCGCCAGTTCTGTATTGCCTGCAGCGCTGCAAACGGCGGTGTCCGATTTGCAAGGTCATGAGACGCTCGTGACCCTGCTTGAGACCGCTTTAACAGAAGAACCGCCACTGCTTTTACGGGACGGCAACTTTATCGCTCAGGGCTATGACCCTGATCTGGACGAAACACGCAGACTGCGCAACGAGGGCCGTAGCGTCATCGCTGGTCTGCAACAAGAATACAGCGTGCAAACAGCGATTCAATCGCTGAAGATCAAGCATAATAATGTGCTGGGATATTTTATTGAGACCACTGCAACCCATGCCGAAAAAATGTTGTCTCCTCCTTTGTCGGATCTGTTTATCCACCGGCAGACCACCGCCAATCAAGTGCGGTTTACAACGGTCGCGCTGTCAGAATTGGAAACCAAAATTCTCAACGCCGCGAACCATGCCCAGGATATTGAGCAACGTCACTTTGACGATCTTCGAGCCGCGGTACTGGCACAGGCGGCGCAGATCAGTCTGGCCGCGCAGGCCTTTGCGATATTCGACGTCTCGCTCGCGCTGGCCGATTTGGCAATTCGAGAAAACTGGTGCCGGCCAAAAGTTGATAACAGCTATGCGTTTGCTATTTCTGGCGGTCGTCATCCGGTGGTCGAACACGCACTCAAAAGCCAAAGTGGGGCATCGTTTATCGCCAATGATTCAGCACTGGATGACAATAAGATCTGGCTGCTCACTGGGCCGAATATGGCAGGTAAATCCACTTTTTTAAGACAAAACGCCTTGATTGCACTTTTGGCACAAATGGGCAGTTTCGTACCGGCCACATCAGCACATATAGGTCTGGTCAGCCAGCTTTTCAGCCGGGTCGGCGCATCTGACGATCTGGCGCGGGGTCGATCGACGTTTATGGTGGAAATGGTCGAAACTGCCGCAATCCTCAATCAAGCTGACCACCGGGCGTTAGTTATTCTTGACGAAATCGGTCGTGGTACGGCCACCTATGACGGGCTGTCAATCGCTTGGGCAACACTAGAGCATTTGCACGATGTCAACAAATCGCGATCGCTGTTTGCCACACATTACCACGAGTTGACAGCATTGGCGGGCAAACTTGACCGGGTCGAAAACGCGACAGTAGCGGTAAAAGAGTGGCAAGGCGAAGTTATTTTCCTACATGAGGTCATCAAAGGGGCTGCAGACCGTTCCTATGGGGTGCAGGTCGCGCAACTGGCAGGTCTTCCTAAGACTGTAGTGGACCGTGCCAGAATGGTGCTAGAGGCGCTGGAAAAGGGCGAACGTGAAAATGGCAGCGGGGCAAAGGCGTTGATTGATGACTTGCCACTTTTTGCCATGGCACCGAGTGCTCCACCAAAACAGGCTGTGACGGCACCGTCGCAAGTCGACGCGCTGTTGCGCGACGTACAACCCGATGAGTTGACCCCGCGCGACGCTTTAAAACTGATTTATCAACTCAAAGACTGCGCTCAATCATAGGCGTGGGACCGTGACAGAACACTCAGGCCGTTTTGGTCTCTGTATTGCTGCTGGTATTGGACGAAACACCAACCTGTGCCGGACGCAACAGCCGATCATGCAGCATGAAACCTTCAGTTGAGACCTGAATGATGCTACCGGCCTGCGTGTTGGGCAGCGGTGCCTCGAACATTGCCTCATGTTCCTTGGGATCGAAACGGTCGCCAACGGCAGGTGTAATCGGTCTGATACCATGTTTACCAAAAACATTGACCAGCTCACGCATGGTCAGTTCAACACCTTCAATCAACGCAGCTGAGACCGCTTTTTGCTCTTCTGTGGCAGCTTCAAGCGCCCGTTTCATATTATCATAAACCGGCAACAAGTCGCGTGACAGTTTTGATCCGCCATAGTTCTCGGCCTCTCGACGGTCTTTATCAGCCCGCTTACGCGCATTCTCAGAATCTGCCAGCGCCCGCATAAAGCGATCACGAAACTGGTCGCGTTCGGCACGCAGTGTATCTATTTCAATGTCTTCATCACTGATTTCTATTTCTTGATCAGCGTATTCTTCAGCCATCACGTCATCAATATCGTCGAGATAGTCTTCATTCTTTGGATCTGCCATATTTCACCTCTAACTCTGATCGGCGATTCTCTTGCCTACCAGCTGTGCCGCATAATCAACAATCGGCACGATACGTCCATAATTCAATCGTGTTGGCCCAATCACTCCGACCGCACCAACAATCTTTCGATCAGCGTTCATATAGGGACTTACGACCAAAGAGGAACCCGTAAGCGAAAAAAGTTTGTTCTCAGAGCCAATAAAAATGCGAACCCCTTCGCCATCTTCGGTTAATTCTAAAAATTCAGCAATATCTCGCTTGCGTTCCAGGTCGTCAAACAAAGTTCTGATCCTGGTCAAGTCAGCCTCTTCGGCGTCGCCATCCAAAAGATTCGCCCGACCACGTACCAAAAGCCGTTCATGGCGATCGCCTTTGTTTTGCCAAACCGCCAAACCGCTTTCGACCAGATCATGGGCTAGCGTATCAATCTCTTGCCGGCGGGCGGCAATCTCAGTCTTTACCGCTCCTTGCAAATCAGACAACGTGCGTCCTTCAATCAACGCGTTGAGAAAGTTTGCTGCCTCGCGCATTGAACTGGGTGTCTGGCCCGGCGGCGGCGTAAACAGGCGGTTTTCAACCTGACCATTAGCAAAAACCAGCACCACAAGCGCCCGATCTTCAGCCAGAGAGACAAATTCAATATGTTTGATCGGGGCCTGTTGTTTTGGGGTCAAAACCAGTGACGCGCCCTGAGTGATGCCTGACAACGCTGAGCCAATCTGATCCAGCATACCGTCAACATCCTGCGCCGTGTCCGCCACAGTGGCATTAAGCTTTTCACGGTCAACAACGTTCATTTCACCAATTTCAAGCAAGCCATCCACAAACATCCGCAACCCCATCTGAGTTGGAATACGTCCGGCACTGATATGGGGGCTGTCGAGCAGTCCAAGGTATTCCAGATCTTGCATGACATTGCGCACCGTCGCCGCACTGACTTTTTCAGTCAAAGTGCGAGTCAGAGTGCGTGATCCCATCGGTTCGCCATTTTCCAAATACCCTTCGACAACGCGGCGAAAAACCTCGCGCGAACGGGTATTCATATCCTCAAATAATTTAGCTCCGTCAGTCATCATTCACACCTCAGCCCCAAAGCATTAAAACTCTGGCGGCGCAAAGGTCAATCAGGGTTGCAAAAAGGTATATCTGGGCTGTATCCCAAGGGAAACAATAAAAGGAAAATTCTATGCGCCCTTCCGGTAGACAACTGGACGAACTGCGACCCGTTTCGATTGAAACAAACGTCACCAAACACGCTGAAGGGTCTTGCATGATCCGCATGGGCGACACTCACGTATTGTGTACTGCGACGCTGGAAGACCGCGTGCCCTCTTTTATCAAAGGCTCTGGCCTTGGTTGGGTCACTGCCGAATACGGCATGTTGCCGCGCTCGACCACGTCCCGCATGCGACGTGAGGCAGCATCTGGCAAACAAGGTGGAAGAACCGTTGAAATTCAAAGGCTTATAGGTCGATCCCTGCGTGCAGGTGTAGATCGCGTTGCCTTGGGAGAGCGTCAGATCACCATCGATTGTGACGTGATCCAAGCCGATGGCGGCACCCGCTGTGCGGCGATCACCGGCGGGTGGGTAGCGCTGAGAATCGCGGTGAACAAATTACTTAAAACCCGTGAAATTATCTCGGACCCGCTGATCCAACCCGTTGCTGCGGTAAGCTGCGGAATATATGCAGGTCAAGCCGTATTAGATTTGGATTATCCCGAAGATTCAGATGCTGGCGTAGATGGCAACTTTATTATGATGAGCAATAAGCAGCTAATCGAAGTTCAAATGAGTGCTGAAGGGTCAACCTATTCTCGCGACCAAATGATGCAATTACTTAATTTGGCTGAAAAAGGCGTAGCAGAGTTGGTGACGGCACAGGCTGATGCATTAAAATGATCCGCAAGTTCCGCGATCCAAAACTACTAGTGGCCACGCATAACTTTGGCAAGCTCGAAGAAATTCGGGACCTGCTAACGCCATACGGCGTCGCCGTAACCGGGGCCGCGGAACTTGACCTTCCCGAACCAGAAGAAACAGAAACCAGTTTTATCGGCAATGCCCGGATAAAAGCCCATGCCGCAAGCATCGCAACCCAGTTGCCAGCGTTGTCAGATGACAGCGGCATTGAAATAGACGCGCTTGATGGTGCGCCCGGGGTGTATACGGCGGATTGGGCAGAAACCCCAAACGGCCGCGACTTTGAAATGGCCATGCGGGCCACCCATGAAAAACTCACGCTTGCGAATGCGCCTTTTCCTCGTACTGCGCGATTTTGCTGTACTATGGTTTTGGCTTGGCCAGACGGACATGACGAGGTCTTCGCCGGTGTTATGCCCGGGCAAGTGATCTGGCCAATGCGCGGCTCTTTGGGGCATGGTTATGATCCAATTTTCCAACCCGATGGCTATGACATCACATTTGGGGAAATGGATCGCTGGGAGAAAAACAAAATTAGCCATCGCGCAGATGCTTTTCGCAAATTGATCGCCGGTTGCTTTGACTAAAAGTTTCCAAATACCTGATTGGCAAATGGGCGGATTCGGCTTGTATATCCACTGGCCTTTCTGTGAATCAAAATGCCCATATTGTGATTTCAATTCTCACGTCAGTCGCACAGTCGATCAAAATCAATGGTTGTCTGCCTACCTGACTGAAATTGATCGGATCAAGTCACTCACCGGCAACCGGGTGCTGAATACGGTGTTTTTCGGTGGCGGCACGCCCAGTCTTATGGATCCGGAAATTGTGCATAAACTCCTGGATCACGTGCACAAAACATGGCCCTGTGCCAATGACATAGAGATCACGCTTGAAGCCAACCCAAGCTCGGTCGAGGCGAGGCGGTTTCAGGGCTATGCGCAGGCCGGAGTTAACCGGATTTCGATGGGAATACAGGCTTTAAACGACACCGATTTGCGGCGTTTAGGGCGTATTCATACCCATCAAGAAGCGCGAAACGCCTTCGATATCGCACGCAGTGTCTTTGACAGGGTGAGCTTTGATTTGATCTATGCCCGTCAGAATCAATCAATCAAAGACTGGCAGTCAGAATTGTCTGAGGCACTTGCCATGGCAGTGGATCATCTTTCTTTGTATCAACTAACAATCGAAGATGGCACAGCCTTCGGCGATCGCTATGCGCGTGGGGGTTTGCGCGGTCTGCCTAAAGATGACCTGTCAGCAGACATGTATGAGGTCACTCAAGATCTGTGTGGCGCTGCAGGGTATGAAGCTTATGAAGTGTCTAATCATGCAAAAACTGGCGCTGCATCACGTCACAACCTGATATACTGGCGATATGGCGATTACGCAGGCATTGGCCCTGGTGCCCATGGACGCCTAACCCTAAACGGGCAGCGCAAGGCCACAGAGGCGCAGCGTGCCCCCGGTATATGGCTCGCGGGTGCACCAACGGGACAAACAGAGTTGCCGTGCGTTAACATCACTGGACAAGATCAAGCTAATGAATATCTAATGATGGGGTTGCGACTCTCTGAAGGTATTGATCGTCATAGATATATAGCGTTGGGTGGTCGGGATCTTGATTCTCACGCGTTAGACTATTTGGCAAATATTGGGATGATTAAACAATCGCCACACCGAATTTCCACAACAAGATCAGGCCGAATGGTACTCAATGCGATCATTAAAGAACTGCTGGTGGTGCCTTAAATGAAACTTATTTGGGCAATGCTCGGGCTACTTGCAATGGCTTTGGCAATAATCGGTGTGGTGTTACCGCTTTTGCCCACCGTCCCCTTTTTACTTTTGGCGGCATTCTGTTTTGCCCGCTCATCACAAAAATTACATCGTTGGCTTATAAGTCACAAAACTTTTGGCCCGATGATCATTGCGTGGACCACTTCTGGTGCTATTGGCCTAACCGCAAAGCGCTATGCAACACTGTCAATACTGGCAGTGTTCTCGCTGTCTCTTTTCATTGGGCTAAACTTAAACATATTAATCCTGCAAGGGCTCGTCCTGAGCTGTGTTCTTGGCTTTATCTGGACCCGACCGCATCATTAGGGGCGGCTTAAAATACGACAAATGTCATCGAGTTGTTCCAAAGTTGTATAATTCACAATAATCTGCCCCGATTCCGAGCCCACTTGGTGCTCGATCGATACTTTCAATCCCAAAGAAGCTGACAAATCCCCTTCAAGAGCTTTGGTATCTGCATCTTTTGTGCCCGACCGTGCGCGAGGCGCTGCGGATACTTGAGCGGTGGCCTGTTCACCCGCTGCGGCCTTTTTGACCAATGCCTCAGTTGCGCGCACAGACAAGCCACCCGCCACCACTTGCCGGGCCAAATCACCCGGCGTATCCGACGTAATCAATGCTCGTGCGTGTCCAGCAGTCAATGTACCGCTCCGCAGCAGTTCTAAAACTTCCTCTGGAAGATGTAATAAGCGCAATAAGTTCGCAATATAACTGCGGCTTTTACCCAAAGCATCAGCCAGTTTTTCCTGCGTATGACCGAACTTATCCATCAGTTGGCGATAACCTGCGGCCTCTTCGATGGGGTTTAGATCAGCGCGTTGAATATTTTCGATGATCGCCACTTCTAACACTTCTGTGTCATTAAATTCCCGTATCAAAACCGGCAATTCATGAAGTTGCACCATCTGTGCAGCGCGCCACCGACGTTCACCAGCAACAATTTCATACATTTCTGCAGTTTTAGGACTTTTACGCACGATCAACGGCTGGATAACACCTTTGGCCCGAATAGAGGCCGCCAAATCTGCTAAATCCGCCTCTGTAAACTGACGACGCGGTTGATCGGGATTTGGCTCAATTTTCTCAATTGGAAGAGCCATATCTGCCGCACGCCCAGCAGCCGGTTTTAGAAACGTATCAGCTTCTACATCTGCCATTAACGCAGACAGACCTCGTCCAAGACCTCGTGTCTTAATTTTCTTTTCTGCCATGTTGTCCCTCAAAAACCAAATTTCCTGGTTCTATACACCCACATTATTACCCAAAATTTCCGTCGCCAATTGTCGATATGCCAACGCTCCTTTTGAGGTATCATCATACTTTAGAACTGGTACGGAAAAAGATGGCGCCTCACTTATTCTTACGTTGCGTGGAATAATAGTTTCAAATACCAATTCGCCTAAGTTTTCCCGCGCGTCGTTCTCGACCTGCTGCGATAGATTGTTCCGTGCATCGTACATTGTTAGCACAACACCCTCAATACGCAGATCCGGATTCGCGGTCTGCCGCACCTCACGCACTGTCAACATCAACTGTGACAGACCCTCAAGTGCAAAAAACTCACTTTGTAACGGTACAAGTACAGAATGGGCCGCTACCATTGCATTCACGGTAAGCAAACTCAGCGAGGGGGGGCAATCTACCAAAATAAAATCAAATCCATACTCGTTCATCTCTGATCTTCTCAAAGCATCATGCAGCAGAAAGCTACGACGCCCCGCAGTAGCCAAATCAATTTCTGCCGAACTTAAATCGATTGTTGCCGGGATAATCGATAAGTTTGCGGCTGATGTGGACAGAATTACCTGGTTCAGATCAACCTCAGCGGTCAACAACTCATAGGACGTAAATTCACGGGCTTCTGGATCAATCCCTAAGCCTGTCGAAGCATTGCCCTGTGGATCAAGATCAACCAACAGAACTTTGCGACCGTGTTCTGCTAAAGCCGCGCCCAAATTAATCGTTGTTGTGGTTTTACCAACTCCGCCCTTTTGATTGACAACCGCTATAATTTTCGGCCCTTGCGATAGGTTTGAATCACGCATGTGCAATCCTTTCAATTTTTAAAATAACCGCCTGGGGCGCTGTAACACTGGTAAAGTGCTCTGATTGAAAAGACCACGATTTACGTGCTTGTACGAGTTCTTTTTGCCAAATTGCACCTTTTTGAAATAAAGCGATGCCATCAGGGCGTAAATGCCGCTTTGCAAAGCCCAAAAGGTCCGGCAGATCCGCGAGTGCTCGCGCAGATACAACATCAGCGCCAATCGGCATTAATGTTTCTATACGCTCCGTTTTTACATTAGCTGATAATGCCGTCTCACGAATTACTGTGCGTAAAAAGGTCGCTTTGCGTTGATCACTCTCCACGAGAACGACTTTCAGATCAGGATTCAATTCCTTCGCTATGATCGCAACAACCAACCCGGGGAATCCACCTCCACTGCCAAAGTCTGCCCAAATACCCTGAGCATCTGGGCATAAATTATATATCTGAGCAGAATCTACGATATGGCGCGACCATAAATCAGCAACAGTAGAAGCAGATATT
>Ga0115559_1001314_pt1 | contig 16383 bp, 16 predicted proteins | sample COGITO_mtgs_1105_3_FD_87281 | JGI IMG/M metagenome (GOLD analysis project Ga0115559, IMG submission 87281) | Pelagic marine microbial communities from North Sea - COGITO_mtgs_110506 | ecosystem: Environmental > Aquatic > Marine > Epipelagic | place: Germany:Helgoland, sampling site Kabeltonne... | reverse complement strand
TTTGCTCACTTAGATGCTACCACTGTATTGTCTCGTAAAATTGCAGAACTTGGTATCTACCCAGCGGTAGATCCTTTAGATTCTACATCAAGAATTTTGACTGCTGATATTTTAGGAGATGAGCATTATGATTGTGCACAACGCGTTAAAGAGTTGTTACAACGTTATAAAGAATTACAAGATATCATTGCGATTCTTGGAATGGAAGAACTTTCTGAAGAAGATAAATTGGCTGTTGGACGCGCACGTCGTGTACAACGTTTCTTATCGCAACCCTTCCACGTAGCGGAGCAATTTACAGGCTTAAAAGGTGTATTGGTTGATATCAAAGAAACCATCAAAGGATTTAATATGATTATGGATGGGGAATTAGATCGCCTTCCAGAAGCAGCCTTTAACCTTAAAGGAACCATTGAAGAAGCAATTGAAGCAGGCGATAAAATGTTAGCTGAAGCTTAAAAATTAAGACTATGTATTTAGAAATTATAACTCCAGAAGCAACCGTATTTAAAGGCGACGTAGACAGTGTGTCTGTGCCTGGTGTGAATGGTGATTTTGAAATGCTAAACAATCACGCGGCAGTTGTGTCGATCCTTAAACAAGGATTTGTGAAAATCACAGGAGACATCACCCTTGATGGCACAAACAAAGAACTGTTTGAGCAAAAGGGCAAAAGCTATTTGTATGCGATTGATTCAGGTGCGATTGAAATGAACGCTAATAAAATTATTGTATTAGCAGACTAGTCCGTACTTAATTATATAAAATTTAAAGCTCAAACTTAGGTTTGGGCTTTTTTATTTCCCCGTAAACCTAGAGTTTCGTTTTTCTAAAAAAGCAGTAGTTCCTTCTTCAAAATCTTCAGTTCCAAAACAGCTTCCGAATTCAGAAATTTCGACGTCATATCCGTTAACCCCATCTTTGTAGTTAGCATTAATGGCTTTGATAGCTGCCGCAATTGCTAAAGAAGAATTCGACTTTATTTTATCAGCTAAGGCATAACACTTTGGCAACAACTCTTCTTGAGGAACCACATAATTTACAAGTCCGTAAGTCAAAGCTGTTGCGGCATCAATCATACTCGCTGTCATGGTCAACTCCATAGCACGCCCCTTTCCTATAAGCTGTGCCAAGCGTTGCGTTCCACCATATCCTGGGATCAACCCTAAAGACACTTCTGGCAGCCCCATTCGAGCGTTTGAACTGGCTAATCTAAAGTGTGCACACATCGCTAATTCCAAACCACCACCAAGTGCAAAGCCATTGATGGCTGCAATAACAGGCGTTGAAAGGTTTTCTACAAAATCAAACAATAAATCATGACCTTCTTTGGACAACAAACGACCCGATTCTTCATCAAAATGAGCAAACTCACTAATATCGGCACCCGCTACAAACGCCTTTTCGCCACTTCCAGTGAGGAGAATCGCTTTGGTATCAAAATCGGATTCAGCCATTTTTATTGCTGCATGCAGTTCAAAAATAGTCGCTTTGTTTAAAGCATTTAATTTTGTGGGTCTGTTAATTGTAATGGTCGTAATACCATCGTTGAAATCGCTAAGAATGTTGTTATATTGCATCTGTAGAGTGTTTAGGAAAGCGAACAGTAAACTGGGTTCCTTGGTCTTTAATTGAAGAAAACTTAATACTTCCTTTATACGTTTCAATAATATTTTTGATCATTGGTAATCCTAGTCCCATCCCACTTGTTTTGGTGGTAAACTTTGGTTCAAATATTTTATCTTCAATCGTTTCATTGATTCCGCTTCCATTGTCTTTTACTTCAATAATAACCTCGGAATCATTCGAATGAAGGAACACACTAATCTGAGGTGCACGATCATCAGGAATCGATTGTATGGCGTTTTTTACTAGGTTAGTGATGATTCTAATCAATTGAGCACGGTCAAATTTAGCGGTAATTTTGGCCTCATTAGATCTAAATTCAATATCACTTTCAGGAAAAATATCTAATGCTAAATCGACCACTTCCACCACATTTAGAAATTCGAGTTTTTGAGCCGGCATTTTAGCAAAATTAGAAAAGGCCGATGCAATGGAGCTCATCGTATCAATTTGTTGGATTAAGGTTTTTGTGTATTCATCCACCTTTTTGTGAATCTCTGGATCTTGAGGGTCAAATTTATGTTGAAAACTCTGGACACTCAAGCGCATTGGGGTTAATGGATTTTTGATTTCATGAGCAACTTGCTTAGCCATTTCTCGCCAGGCCTGTTCACGCTCATTGGTCGCTAGTTTTTTGGCGCTATCCTCCAACTCATCAATCATACTATTATAGGATTCTACCAATGCAGAAACCTCCAAGCTTGCCCCAACTAATTCAATTTTTTGATTGCGTTTTTCTAAACGAGTCCCTTTCATTTTGTCTCGGATGGTTTGAAGTGATTTGGTGATATATTTTGATACAAAATAAGCAAATGCAATGGCCACTAAAATCATGATTATGTATGCATAACTCAATCGAATCAAGAATTCTTTAAGCTCGCCGTAATTTAAAGAATCATCATCAAAATAAGGGACATTAAGTATGCCTAATGGTTTGGCGCTTGTATCTGTAAACATGATATATGAAGAGCGATAGTTGCCGCCAAGTTGGTTTATTTTTTCTACAAAACGCTTGGAGACACTTCGATTCATTTGATTTAAAACATCCGCAGACAAACAGGTTTCAATATCATTTGTATCGAAATTGGGCTTTGACATTTTAATCAGCCCTCCTTCTAAATCGTAGAGGTTAAAATTTACATTATGGATGTTGGCAATCTCATAAATTTTATCTTTAAAAATCATCGAGAGGTTTTCTGTCTTAACTTCCCATGTCGTTTCCATCAAAACATAATTGATGCTCGAAATAAGTTGAGATTCCTTTCGCTCCAAACGCATTCGGTGATAATCCTGAGACTGCTCGCTATATTGATAGATCGTAACTCCTGCGATAAGCAAAGAAGCTAGCACAACCAGCATAATCATATAGAGAAAGATACGTGACCTTAAAGACAATTTGCGCTTTGCCATAGAAATAGACTTTTGATAAATATAGAAAAAAAATCCTCGCGGTTTAATTATTCCGAACGCGTTCGTTTGTATAATTTGATCCCCAGCATAAGTAATACTGCCAATCCAACAAGTGCTAGCATTCCATAAGCCATGTTGAGGGTGCTTTTTAACAACACTAAAAACACCACCGCAAAAAGTAATAAAGTAGCGCCTTCATTCCAGATTCGCATAAAATTGGAGGTATACATAATTTGATCTTTTTGAAGTTGTTTAAAAATAAGGTGTGTTTTGATGTGATACATGATTAAAAGCATCACAAATCCTAATTTAGCGTGCATCCAAGACTGTTCTAACCAGTAGGGTGCCAATGCTAATAACCAGATTCCAAATACTACAGCAAGAATTGCGGAGGGCCAAGTTATAATAAACCATAAGCGTTTGGCCATTAACTTTAATTGCGTGCCCAAAATTTCTTTTTCTGGAGTGGCTTTTTGAGAAGCTTCAATATGATATATGAAAATCCGAGGAATGTAAAACAATCCTGCAAACCATGTGATTACAAAAATCAAATGAAGCGATTTAATGTAGTTATAAGAGTCCATAATTATGTTTTTGATATTAATTTTGTCGATACTTCTCTATATAAAACATACGCCGTTAGGACGGTAGAAAGAACATCCGATACCGGAAATGCCATCCATACCCCTAGTTCGCCATACCATAAAGGTAATATAAAGATAAGTGGAATAAAGAAAAAAGCTTGTCGAGAGAGGGTTAACAAAAGAGCGGGTACCGCTTTTCCAACAGCTTGGAAATAGGCCGATCCAATCAATTGAATCGCTATAATTGGCGTGGCCGCAAAGACCCAGCGCATCGCAGATGGGGTTTGCTCAATGACCCGAAGATCGGTGGTAAACATTCGGGTAATTAGTTTTGGAAATCCAATCAAAACTATAGAAATTAGTGAAGCCATTACCATTGCGTAAATAATTGCAATTCGAATGGTTTGTTTAACGCGGTCATAGTTATGTGCCCCGTAATTAAAGCCAGCAATTGGCACAAAACCTTGCGTAATTCCATAAATAGGAAACAATGCAAACATTAACATTCGAGAGACGATTGCATAGGCTGTAACCGAGGTTTCACCTCCAAAATCAAATAAAATGTTATTCATCAATAAATACGTCACACTCACAATGGCTTGTCGTGAAAGGGTCACTAATCCTAAATTACTAATTTCAGACACTATCGATGTTTGTAGCTTAAAGTGTGGCCATGAAATTTTCATTTCAGAATGCTTCGAGACGAAAAACCAAAAAATAAATAAAAAGCAAAGTGCATAAGATCCCGTGGTTGCCCAAGCGGCTCCCATCATACCTAAATCCATGACCTTAATAAATATTACATCTAATACTAAGTTGGATACCGATGGAATCATCAAGGCATACATGGCAAACTTGGGTTTTCCTTCGGCTCTAATGACCGTGTTTCCCATCATAGAAAAGGCCAAAAAAGGAACGCCATAAAGTACAATTCGGTAGTAGATTTTGGCCGGTTCAAAAATAGTGCCTTTGCCGCCAAAAGCAGGAATAATGCCATCAATATAATACAATCCAAAAAACACCAAGATCACCGTTAGGAGTAGGGTCATCGTAATTTGATTCCCAAAAGTTTTTAAGGCTTTTGGAACCTCTTTCGCACCAAGAGCTCTTGAAATAATGGAACTCCCTCCAATCCCAATAGACATCCCTAAAGCAGCAATAAAAAACGAAACGGGTAATACTACATTGATCGCTGCAATTGCTTGTGAACCAATCCAATGCCCCACAAAAATAGTATCCACTAAAATATTGAGCGACATGACTAAAATTCCAATAGATGCTGGAACGGCCTGTTTGATCAATAATTTACCAATAGTTTGAGTTCCAAAATCGTTTGATGTGGATTTAATCATTCAGTGTCTATTGTTTAGAATCCCATTCCGAAACCCACTTTGCAAGGAGTGATACCCAAGCTGGATCATCGTTTAAACAAGGAATTGTTGTAAAGTCTTTTCCACCAACTTCGTGAAAAATCTCCTCCCCTTCCATGGCAATTTCTTCGAGGGTTTCGAGACAATCGCTCACAAAAGCAGGCGTTGCGATGGCCATTGATTTGGTGCCTTCTTTTCCTAAGCGTTCAATGGTTCGATCGGTGTAGGGTTGCAACCATGGGTCAAACCCTAAACGAGATTGAAACGAGGTGGAGTAGGCCGCAGCTTCAAGCCCTAATTCTTCGCCTACCAAACGCGTTACTTCCAAACACTGGTGTTTATAGCAATATGCATGTGCTTCGGATGGAGTCACACAGCACGACTTATCAATCTTACAATGCGACTTGGTAATGTCACTTTTTCGAATGTGGCGTTCTGGAATTCCGTGGTAAGAAAATAATAAGTGTTCGTATGTTTTTCCTTTTAAAGAGTCCTTAATCGTATTAGAGAGCACTTTAATATAATCTGGATTGTTGTAGAACGGTGGTAAATCTGACAATTTCAATTGTGGAAAATGTTCGTCTCTTAATTCCTTTGCTAGGACTAAAATTGTTTCGGTAGTCGCCATTGCAAATTGCGGATATAATGGAATGATTAAAACCTCATCGACCCCTTGATCTACCAGTTTTTGAAGCCCTTTTTTAATGGTCATACTACCGTATCGCATCGCGAGGGCCGTTGGTAAACTGACTTCTTTTTTTAATTTAGTTTCCAAACGCTCGGACAAAACGATTAGCGGAGACCCTTCCTCCCACCATATTTTTTGGTACGCTTTTGCTGAGATTTTTGGACGCGTATTTAGGATGATTCCTTTTACTAAAAGGGTTCGGGCCCATAATGGAACATCGATAACGCGCTCGTCCATCAAAAATTCGCCTAAATATTTTTTTACATCTTTGGGACTGGGGCTGTCTGGAGATCCCAGATTGACTAATAAAACGCCTTTCATATCAAATTGGTTAGTTAAGAGATTGAATATATTTTTTGGGAGTGGTCCCGTATTGTTTTTTAAATGCTGAAATGAAATGACTGGCGGTGCTGTATCCAACCTTAAGGCCAACCTCATTCACATTGTGTGCTCCTGATTCTAATAATTTTCGAGAAACCTCCATTTTATAGTCAAATAAGAAGCCATACACCGTAGTGCCATAAATTTGTTTGAACCCTTCTTTTAGTTTCTTTAAGCTTAAATCAATCTCAGCCGCTAATTCTATTAAAGTTGGGGGCTCAGAAATACGATGAATCATAATATCTTTGGCTTGCTTGATTTTGATAACATTTGAGTCATCGACCAAAAACGGACATTGCTCTATATTTGCTTCTTCTCCTCTATTGAAATATAAGCTTAATAATTCATAAGCCTTTCCTTTAAAGTATAACGATTTTATAGTGGAGTTGAGGTTGTAATTGACCAATTGATTTAAAACAATCGCCATAGACGGTGAAATGTGGCCGTCTTTATAGTATTTTTTATCTTGATTGCCCTCACTTAAAAAAGTGATATAATCGGCTTCATGAGAAAATAACCCATGAAATTTTTTGATTGAAATGAGAACTGAAACCACCCAAGAAGCAGGGTCGACTTCCAAATATATAGGTAAATTTCTTTGAGGATTATAAAGTAATAATGAATTTTCTTCCGGGATGTTTAGACTATATGTTCCATTGTTAAACACAAACTTACATTCGCCTTTTGAACAAAAATGAAATTGAATAAAAGAGCTATCTATTTCCTTTTCAAGGAGTTGAACTTCTGATGTTTCATTTTGATACGTCATGACAATAAACCCCGATTCAATTGCTGTTTCTAAAAAAGACCCTTGAGCGGTGTTTTTTGGCTTGGACTGTCCGTTATGTGATTCGTCTTTATTTAGATTCATTATAAATAAAAATTAAAGAATTTATTGGTTTTCTTCTGCAAAAATAAGACTTTAAACAAAAATAACGAAATAATACGTAGAAACCTCTAAACGACATATAAAGTTCTTCTAGCGTTATTTTTTACAAATCAAAGCCATTATTTTTGTGTCGAAATATTTCCAAACTCATTAATGGAGCAATTTAACAAATCTGAAACAACCTATTTCTATGTCATTGGCCTCAGCTATAAAAAAGCAGATGCAAAAATACGTGGAGACTTTAGCTTAGACCACAATGCGAAGGCTAATTTGATGCTCCAGGCAAAAGCAAGTGGCATTGAAAGCATCGTTGCGACCTCTACCTGTAACCGTACCGAAATATACGGTTTTGCCCGACACCCTTTTGAGCTTATAAAGCTGCTTTGTGACAACACTCTAGGGACGGTTGAAGATTTTCAAAGGGTGGCCTATGTTTATAAAAGCAGCGATGCGATTCAACATATGTTTAGAGTTGGTGCCGGATTGGATAGTCAAATATTAGGCGATTTTGAAATCATCAGTCAGCTAAAAATAAGTGCAAAACTTTCTAAAAAATACCAGTTACTAAATGCTTTCTTAGAACGCTTGATTAACGCAATCATCCAAGCAAGCAAACGCATCAAAACAGAAACAGAATTATCTTCTGGAGCGACTTCAGTTTCATTTGCCTCTGTACAATACATTAAAAAAACAGTCGAAGCCATTTCTTCCAAAAACATTTTACTCTTTGGAACTGGGAAAATTGGACGTAATACCTGTGAAAACTTAATAAAACACACCAAAAACGAACATATTACCCTGATAAATCGCACCCGTGATCGCGCAGAAAAGATTGCTGGAAAATTCAAACTCCTGGTGAAAGATTACAGCCAGTTACAAGAAGAAATTGGAAATACCGATATTTTGATTGTGGCGACTGGCGCACAAAATCCAACGATCGATAAACACCTGATTCAAAACAAAAAACCCTTATTGATTCTCGATTTATCCATCCCTAAAAATGTCAATGAAAACGTAAAGGAACTGCCTATGGTTACCCTGGTTCATTTAGATCATTTATCTCAGATGACCGATGAAACTCTCGAAAAAAGAAAGCAGTTTATCCCTGTCGCTGAAGGGATTATTACCGAAATAAAAACAGAATTTGATGAATGGGTCGACAATCGAAAGTTTGCACCTACGATCAAAGCTTTGAAAGAAAAACTACAAGTCTTTGCGACGGCTGAAGTTGAATCGCAACGAAAAAAAATAAATGAATTTAATGAAGCGCAAGCTGCATTGATAAGTGCCAATTTAGTTCAAAAAATAACCAACCACTTTGCTCACCATCTGAAAGACGAAACGGTCTCAAAAAATGACAGTCTCGAACTGATAAAAAAGGTGTTTCAATTAGATTCCAAAAAACATGTCTAAAATTATTCGAATCGGTACGCGTGATAGCGACCTTGCACTCTGGCAAGCCAAAACAGTCCAGTCTCAGCTAGAGCATTTAGGTCACAAAACGGTGTTGGTTCCTGTAAAATCTACCGGAGACTTGGTCTTAAACAAACCCATCTATGAACTCGGGATTACAGGCGTTTTTACTCGAACTTTAGACATCGCTTTGATTAACGAAGAAATTGATATTGCTGTCCATTCCTTAAAAGATGTTCCAACTGTTTTACCAGAAGGTGTGGTACAGGCAGCCGTTTTAAAACGTGGCAATATTAGAGATACGTTGGTGTTTAAAACCAATGAAGAGTTTTTGGCACAAAAGGATGCTGTGATTGCTACTGGCAGTTTACGACGCAAAGCGCAGTGGCTCAACAGATACCCAACACATAGTACTGTCGGGTTAAGAGGCAATGTAAATACACGCCTCGAAAAATTAGAAAACAGCGATTGGAATGGCGCCATTTTTGCTGCCGCAGGCTTGGGACGACTGGACTTAACACCGGTAGATTCTGTGAATTTGGAATGGATGGTACCCGCACCCGCACAAGGCGCGGTGATGATTGCAAGTTTGAAAACCAACATAGAAGCTCTTGAAGCCTGTGCACCACTGAACCACGAAGAAACAGAAATCTCAACGAAAATTGAACGTGAGTTTTTAAATAAACTTGAAGGCGGATGTAGCGCCCCTATTGGCGCACTCGCTTACATAAAAGAGGAGGAAATACATTTCCATGGGATTGTTTTAAGTCCCGATGGCACTAAAAAAATTGAAGCAAAACGCACCGCTAAACTAGGAGAACACTATACCCTAGTCGATGATTGTGTTGAATTTATTTTGAGTCGTGGTGGAAAAACCCTCATTGGAACCACGGCAAAAGAAGATGGACCAACCACTATTTTTTCTTCAAAATTATTGAGTCCAGGACAAAAGGATTTATTTAACAACGCTCTCAATGTAGAGAGTTCGGACTTTATCAAAACAGCTGCGAACCGTATCAAACCGGTGGTGTTAAAAGCAGTCCACAAAAACGTAGTCATTACCAGCAAAAATGGTGTAGAGGCTATTTTAAATAATTGCGCTGTTGAAGATTTAAATTTTGAAACGATTTACTGTGTGGGCAGACGAACCAAGCGACTCATCGAGCAGAAAATTGGCCCCGTTAAACATACTGAAAAAAACGCCAATGCCTTAGCAAACTATTTAGTAGAATTTATGGACGGTTCAGAAGTGAGCTACTTTTGTAGCGACATTCGGATGGATGACTTGCCGACAGTTTTGAAAGAGAATAACATCAATGTACGTGAAATAGAAGCCTATAGCACTAAGCTAGAAGCGCCAAAATTAGCGGACTCTATTGAAGGTGTTATGTTTTATAGCCCCTCCACAATTCAAAGCTTCTTGCAAAAAAATTCACCGACGTGTATTGCATATTGTATTGGCGAAAGCACCGCTAAGGAAGCAAAAAAATATTTTAAAGATGTACGCGTAGCGAAAATCCCCACCGTGGAAAGTGTCATCGATCTTGTGAATCAAAATTATATTTAGACGTTATGATCAAAAACGATTTATTTTTAAAAGCTCTTAAAGGTGAAACAGTCGAACGCCCTCCAGTTTGGATGATGCGTCAAGCTGGACGTTATTTACCAGAATTCATCGATATCAGGGAAAAATATGATTTTTTTACGCGTTGTCGCACGCCTGAATTGGCAAGTGAAATAACGGTTCAGCCCATCCGACGTTATGGAATGGATGCTGCTATTTTATTTTGTGACATCTTAGTTATCCCACAAGCAATGAATATTGAGGTGGAAATGAAACCCAATTTTGGACCTTATTTACCAAACCCCGTGCGCACTCAAAAAGATGTGGATAATGTGATCGTTCCTGATGTGACGGTAGAATTAGACTATGTTTATCAAGCCATTAAGGCAACCAAAGAATTATTAAATGACGACATTCCTTTGATTGGTTTTGCTGGATCGCCTTGGACCATTTTATGTTACTGTGTGCAAGGTCAGGGCAGTAAAAACTTTGACAAAGCCAAAGAGTTTTGTTTTACCAATCCAATGGCAGCGCATCAGTTATTGCAAAAAATTACAGATACAACCATTGCTTATCTTAAAGAAAAAGTCAAGGCAGGTGTCAATGCCGTTCAAATATTTGATTCGTGGGGTGGCATGTTGTCTCCGACCGATTACCAAGAATTTTCATGGCAGTATATCAATCAAATCATCGACGCTTTAAAAGACGATGCACCCGTCATCGCTTTTGGAAAAGGCTGTTGGTTTGCATTGGGCGATATGGCAAAATCCAATGCTTCAGCGCTTGGAATTGACTGGACCTGTTCCGCTCGAAATGCCCGTTATTTAACCGGTGGAAATATGACACTTCAAGGAAATTTTGATCCGTCACGATTATTATCACCTCCTGCGGAAATCAAAAAAATGGTGCACCAAATGATTAATGAATTTGGAAAAGATAAATATATTGTAAATCTTGGACACGGCATTCTTCCAAACATTCCTATTGATCATGCCAAAGCATTTATTGACGCTGTAAAAGAATATAAAAGCTAAGATGTGATTGCTAAATTCGACTCATATTATATAGAAGCCATTCAAGAAAAAGATTCTTGGAGTCTATGTGATTTTATGGTGTCGAATGAAGACCGATTAAAACGTTTTTTTCCTGAAACTTTAGAGAAAAACCTAACGCCTACCTTATCAAAATTGTTTTGTGAAAAAAAAGCAAAACAGTTTCAAGACAATGAAGAATTTCTCTTTTTAATAAAAGAAAAAAAATCAAATGCTCTGATAGGTTTGGTGTATCTCAAAACTCTAGATTGGAATCAAAAACAAGGCGAATTTGCATATTGTATTGGTTACCCATTTGAAGGAAAAGGCATCACTTCAAAAGCGATTGAATTATTATCAGTTTATGCCTTTGAAACCTTACAAATAAAAACCTTACAAATTATCGTTCACGAGACGAATTTATCAAGTACAAAAATTGCTCAAAAATGTAACTTTAATTGGATAAAAACGCTTCCTCATGAATTTACGCCTCCCAATGAAAACCCCTTAAATATGGAATTATATGAACGTTATAATGAAAGATAAATTCTTTAAATACATAGAAAACTTACAAGACACCATCACTTCAAAACTTGAAATGATGGATGGAACTGCCGTTTTCAAAGAAGACCTTTGGGAACGCCCCGAAGGTGGTGGCGGTCGCACCCGTGTGATCGAAAATGGCGCTGTCTTTGAAAAAGGAGGGGTTAATATTTCAGGGGTACATGGCAAATTGCCTGCCTCTATGCAAGCATATTTTGAGGTGGGGGAGGTTGATTTTTTTGCCTGTGGTCTGAGTTTAGTCTTGCACCCAAAAAACCCAATGGCGCCAACGGTTCATGCCAATTGGCGCTATTTTGAAATGTATGATGAACAAGGGAATATCATTGACCAATGGTTTGGAGGTGGTCAAGATTTGACGCCTTATTATCTGTTTGATGAGGACGCCATTCATTTTCATCAAACCTGTAAAACCGCTTGTGACAAGCACAGTCCCGAGTTTTATGAAACCTACAAAAACCGCTGTGATGAATACTTTTACAACAGTCATCGCAATGAGGCGCGTGGTATTGGCGGTCTCTTTTTTGATTATTGCAAAGCATCAGACGCCATGAGTATGGAACAATGGTTTGATTTTGTAAGCGACGTGGGCGATAGCTTTTTAGAAGCCTATGTGCCAATCTTAGAAAAAAGAATACATTTACCTTATTCAAGTGAAGAACGAAATTGGCAAGAAATTCGGAGAGGGCGTTATGTTGAATTCAATTTAGTACATGACAAAGGCACTCTTTTTGGACTCAAAACAAATGGAAGAATCGAAAGTATTTTGATGAGTTTGCCGCCCCATGTCCAATGGGTGTATGACCATCATCCAGAACCAAATAGTAGAGAAGAACAATTAATACGGGTGTTAAAAAACCCTGTTGAATGGGTTTCTTAGGATTAAAGCTTAAAACTAATTATTATGTATCCAATCAAAAGAAATAGACGCTTACGGACCAATGAATCCATCCGTAGCTTGGTAAGAGAAACCATCCTTACACCCAATGATTTTTTAGTGCCTTTATTTGTGGTAGAAGGCAAAGGCATTAAGTCCGAAATTCCTTCCATGCCCAATTACTTTCGGTATAGTTTGGACACGCTCGAAGCCGAAGTAAAATTGCTTTGGAGCCTAGGTTTAAAGTCGGTGCTGGTTTTTGTTAAAGTCGCGGATTCACTTAAAGACAACAAAGGAACCGAAGCCCTAAACTCAAACGGATTGATGCAACGGGCTGTGAAAACCATCAAAAACACATGTCCCGAAATGCTCGTGATGACCGACGTCGCTCTGGATCCGTATTCAATTTATGGACACGACGGTATTGTAACTGATGGAATTATTCAAAATGATGATACAGTGGAAATTTTGACCGGAATGAGTTTGTCTCATATTGAAGCTGGTGCCGATTTTGTCGCTCCTAGTGATATGATGGATGGTCGAATTTTAAGCATTCGTGAAGCCTTTGAAGATGATGGGTATGTTGATGCAGGCATCATGAGTTACAGTGCCAAGTATGCCTCTTCATTTTATGGCCCTTTTAGAGATGCCTTAGATTCTGCTCCCGTAGATTCTAAAAATATTCCGAAAGATAAAAAAACCTATCAAATGGATTATGCGAACCGTTTTGAAGCCCTCAGAGAAACCGAAATGGACATCGATGAAGGAGCCGATATTGTAATGGTCAAACCCGGCTTGGCTTACCTAGACATTCTTCGAGAAATTAAAAATGAGTTTGATGTACCAGTGGCAGCCTATCAAGTCAGTGGCGAATATGCGATGATTAAAGCCGCGAGTGAAAAAGGATGGCTAGATCATGATCAAGCAATGTTAGAAACCACCATGGCTTTTAAGCGGGCTGGCGCCGATATTATTGCCAGTTATTTTGCCAAAGATATTGTGAAGCTTATTGGCTAATATCGTTTTTTCAACTAATATTTAATGCTTGGTGTCGTTTTTGATGGTTTTTTCCTTAAATTTATACACCCAAATTATCTATTATGAAACGAGCACTCTTGTTTACGGTATGTACCCTAGCGTTGTTTTCCTGTGTAGAAACAGACTATGTCAACGACCGCATTGATCCAAAAATATTCATTTCAAATCCTTTATCAACTCTAGAAGAAGGTTCTGATTATCAACTTGAAACTAAGTATATCAATTATGTCGGTAAAGAGATTTCTAACCCTGACGTAAATTGGAGTACTGATCGTCCTGAAATTCTAACTGTTTCTGAAACAGGTTTAGTGACTGGGATTAGCAAGGGTGTGGCAACCATTACAGCCAGCCTTATTACAGATGAAGAAAACATAACAGTTACAAACACCAATGAAATTACGGTATCAATGTCAACCGTAATAGATCCTGTGAAATTTGAAGGAACGATCATGTCCACAAGTTCGTATCTATTAAAAGGAAGCTACACTTTGGAACCACTTGAAAATGGGGGGGGGTAAAACTTTCCCTAGGGGAGGATTACGAAGCCTCCACAAGTTTGCCTGGACTTTACATCTACCTTGGGAATAATCCAAACTCTACGACAGATGCTTTTGAAATAGGCCCCGTCACTACTTTTGATGGCGCTCATTTTTACGACTTACCTACTGTTGGTATTTATGATTATAACTACATCTTGTACTGGTGTAAACCATTTGGAGTGAAGGTTGGTGAAGGTCAAATACAATAAAACCCCCATTATGAAAAAAACAATTCTATTCAGCCTACTTTTCGTGTTTTCGTGTCAATTTATGAGCCATGCGCAATGGTTAGAAAAAAAAGGAGAAGGCTATTTCAAGCTAGGTGCTTGGTCACTTGTAGCGGATCAACATTATACCGATAAAGGAAAGATTGACCCCAACGCCACCCGAGGTACTTTTAATTTAAATTTATATGCAAAATATGGGCTTTCTGAAAACTGGAATGTGATTACATACATCCCTTTTTATGTGAAATCATATCAAAATCACCAAGTGTCTCAAGTTACAGGAGATGAACTCCAGAAGGGTGAAGAATTTAGTAGTTTTGGAGATATGAATTTAGGGATAGAATATCGCTTATTCAAAAAATCCAAGCATGCCTTTTCGGCGGTTCTCACGTTAGGGATTCCATCAGGAAGCGACGAAGGCGGAAGTGACGGCAGCTATCAAACAGGCGATGGCGAATTTAACCAAGAAATTCGATTCAATGCCGGAACGTCTTTTAAAATCTCTACACTCTCTTTCTACGCCAAAGCCTATCTAGGGTTTAACAATAGAACTGAGAATTTTTCAGATGAATTTAGAACTGGGTTCGAATTGGGAACGAGCTTTTTTCAAAACAAACTACTTCTATTAATGCGTTCTGATATTGTGGAATCCATGAGAAATGGCTCCTTAAATGCCGCCAATAGCAATGGGAGTATTTTTGCAAACAATGTAGAATTTGCAGGACTTGGTGGCGAAATCGCTTGGAAATTTACAGAAAACTTAGGCCTCAGTTTAGGGTACGGAGGGGCCCTTTCTGGAAGGCTTATTTATGCGTCTCCTAGTTATTCGGCAAGTGTGTTTTATTTACAGAAATAAGAAATTTGAAGGTGTCGGAAATATGTTTACTTTTATAAAAATTAAAACACTTATAAATGAAGAAGTTCGTAACACGTCTCGTTATCCTAATTGCTGTACTAATCGCCGCACTTTACATTACAGATACGACTTATATTTTAAAAGCCATTCGAACGGTATATCTTAATGGTCATACAACCGCATTTCTTGATGACTATACGTTTTCTGAAAACAAGACCGTTAAAACAGGAAAAACTAAGGCATGGCCACTCCACAAAAACTACAATAAAATTCCTGCCACACAAAAACTTTTAGACCTTCACAAAGCTCAAGGAACTGTCGCATATCTAATTATTAAAAATGACAGTCTATTGTATGAGGCGTATTATGATGGCTACAACGAAGACTCAAGAAGTAATTCATTTTCTATGGCAAAAAGCTATGTGAGTGGTCTTTTAGGAAAAGCAATAATGGAAGGGTATATAAAAAGTTTAGACCAGCCCGTAAGTGACTTTTTTCCACAATACAAAGAAGGGCTTGGTGCCAAAGTAACTGTTGGGGATCTGGCGTCCATGGCATCAGGATCGAGCTGGGACGAGTCTTACTACTCGCCTTTTTCTATCACAACAAAAGCGTATTATGGAGAAAATTTAGAAGACCTCACCCTCGGCCTAACAACCGTAATAGAACCTGGACAGGCTTTCAAATATGCGAGTGGAGATACTCAATTATTAGCCATGGTGATTGAAAAAGCGACTGGAAAAAAACTATATGATTATCTGTCAGAGAGTTTTTGGATCCCTCTAGAAAGTGAAAACGAAGCCCTTTGGCAGATAGACAGCGAAACCAATGCGATGGTAAAAGCATACTGTTGTATTGCCTCCAATGCTAAAGATTTTGCACGGTTTGGAAAACTCTATAAAAACCATGGAAAATGGAATGGCCAACAAATTTTAGACTCCACTTTTGTTGCAAAATCTATTCAGCCACGTTTCAAGGAATCTCCCAGATATGGATACGGATGGTGGTTGCGAAAAACAAAAGACAAATCATTTTTTATGATGGAAGGCCACCTAGGGCAATGTGTGATTGTAGAGCCAACAGACAATCTTATTGTCGTGCGTCTTGGCCATGCAAAAGAATCGTTTGATCATGATCCATACAATGGTGACATCAGTGTTTACATCGAAGAAGCCTATAAAATGTTATCCAATGATCCACAAACTCAACCTTGAAAATCTACTTTTTTTAGACATTGAAACGGTTCCAGAAACCGGAAATTTTTCTGACCTTTCCAAAGAAAAACAACAACTTTGGGAGCAGAAATCAAAATACCAACGCAAAGAAGAC
>Ga0115559_1001296_pt1 | contig 16500 bp, 12 predicted proteins | sample COGITO_mtgs_1105_3_FD_87281 | JGI IMG/M metagenome (GOLD analysis project Ga0115559, IMG submission 87281) | Pelagic marine microbial communities from North Sea - COGITO_mtgs_110506 | ecosystem: Environmental > Aquatic > Marine > Epipelagic | place: Germany:Helgoland, sampling site Kabeltonne... | reverse complement strand
TGTCTATTGAACGAAAATGTGATCGGTTAAGGGGAGTGCATTGGATGGATCGAACATTGGATTTGGACATTATACTGTATGGATCTCAAGTTGTAACAACAAGGTCTTTACAGATTCCACATCCTAGAATGAAAGATCGTTCCTTTGTGATGTTGCCAGCAGTCGAGATTGCGGGGGATTGGATTTGTCCAAGTACATCGTGCTCTTTAGATGCGTTAACAGAGCATTCAACCATTGGAATGTGGAGAGTTGGTCGATTTGTGATTGCGACTTTATGATCAATGCAATACCTGTGAATTTACACGATGAGACATGGAGACTCAAATGAAAATATTTTTAGACACAGCAAACATTGAAGAGATTCGACAAGCACACGCATGGGGTATTATTGACGGGGTGACAACAAATCCTTCATTGATAGCCAAAAATGGCAAAGACTTCATTCAAACAATCTTTGAGATTGCAGAATTGGTTCAAGGTCCAGTTTCTGCTGAAACGATAGCTCAAGATACTGCTGGAATGGTCCGTGAAGGAAAATTGTTGGCACAGATTCACCCACATATTATTGTTAAGATTCCATTGACGCCAGAAGGAATCGCAGCCACAAAACAGCTCAGTGATGAGGGGATTAAAACCAATGTAACGTTGTGTTTTCAAGCAAACCAAGCGTTGTTGGCTGCGAAGGCTGGGGCAACGTACATTTCTCCATTCTTGGGTAGATTGGATGATGTGTCCAATCAAGGTGTGGGTCTGATTGAAGAGATTGTACACATTTATGAAAATTATGATTTTAAGACACAGGTATTGGCAGCGAGTATTCGTCATCCGAAGCATATGGTGGATGTTGCTTTGGCAGGTGCTGATGTTGCGACATTGCCCTTTGCAATACTTAAAAAAATGTTTTCACATCCTTTGACAGATGCAGGGAATGCTCGATTTTTGAAAGATTGGGAAACAGTTCCCAACAACAATATTGAACAGGCTGTACAAAACTGGCTCGCTCAGCGATCGTAATTTAATTACGGTGATTGTTGGCATGGTACAGTAAAGTACAATAGAATTGAATGAGTATTCATTATTGAATGAATTTCATTCAATTTTTGCACTGTGATTGTATGTCAAAATCCAAAAAAGCCATGTCCAAGAAAGAAAATCGAAAAGAAAAAAAGACCAAACTTATCCTTGAAAAAGCAATCGTTGTGATTGCTGAGAAAGGGTATCATGCGGCTACTGTTTCTGATATTGCCAAAGAAGCAGGGGTAGCAGCAGGGTCTATTTACAATCACTTTGACAACAAAGAACACATCTTAATCCAAATATTTGAAGTGAAGATGGCTGAACTCACTGAGTCTGTTCGTCAAGTCGTCTCTACCCATACTGATCCTGTTGAACAAATTCGGTTGTTTATTGCACATCATTTTACGCATTTGCAACGTAGTCCAGATTTGGCGCAGGTATTTCAAGTAGAACTTCGTCAGTCACAGCACTTCTTTAAAATGGATTATGAACCAAAACGCTTATTGGAATACCTAGGTGTTCTCCAGCAGGCTATCGCGTTGGGACAAGAACAAGGTGTTTTGGATCCAACATTGGATCGCAATTTGTTGCAGTGGTCTATTTTTGGCGCGATGGACGAACTGTCGACAAATTGGGTTTTGACCAGTCGTCAAAATCGAAAAGCGTGGCCATCTGACTTGAGTATCTTACCAGATCAGATTGTACGGATGTTCATTGATGGTGTTCGAGTACGTTCTGAATAAGTATTATAGACAGACTGCGAATCTTGGGCTAAGAATAGTAAATTTCGGATGTTTTGGTGAGAGTTGGAACACGAAATACAGCATGTGTCGATTGGACTAGAAATTACAGGTTTAATTGGATACATCAACAGTGTATTGGATCACTGGTCCATATTTGAAATCTAATATTTGTTTCATCATTCGACAGGGAGTTGTTGTGAAAATTGGTGTTTGTATTAAACCGGTACCGAATTCAGATGCGCGGATTGCCGTTGCGGGTTCTGGAGATGGCGTTGACAAGAGTGTCTACTCAAAACTCATGCTCAATACGTACGATGAGTGCGCGATTGAGGCAGCTGTTCAACTTAAAGAGAAAGGCATAGCCGAAGAAGTTGTTCTGTTTTCAGTGTGTTCGTTGGATAAAGGCACCAAAGGGCAAATTGTAAACGCGCTTGCCAAAGGTGCTGATAGAGCAATCGTCGTTGAAAATACAGAGTTTGCTTCAGCAGATTGTTTGGGTATTTCGACAATCCTGGCAGCGTTGGCTAAAAAAGAAGAAGTGGAAATCTTACTGTGTGGAAAACAATCGATGGATGGTGACAATGCACAAGTGCCGTCTATGCTTGGAGAGTTGTTGGATTGGGCAACGGTTACTGTCGTTTCCAGTTTAGAAGCCGAAGGTTCTGAGTTTACCGCTCACAAAGATGTTGGATCAGGATCGACCGCTGTCGTGAAAGGTTCCTTTCCCGCTGTGTTTTCTTGTGATAAAAATCTCAATAAGCCACGTAAACCGAATATGAAAGCCAAAATGGCTGCCAAAAAGAAAAACATTGAACAACTCACACTTGGGGATTTGGATGTAGCTGAAGATGCTGTCACCAATGCCTTGGTTTCTGAGGTTAACTGGACCCTTCCACCAGAGAGAGGGGAATGTAAGTTTATTGATGCTGGAAATGTTGAAGGAGCAGTTTCTGAATTGCTCAGTTTACTCAAAAACGAAGCCAAAGTACTGTAAGGAGAATCACGATGTCTGAAGGAATATTGGTAATATGCGAGTCTGCAGATGGAAAAGTCAAAAAGACTGCATTGGAATTATTGGGTAAAGCAAACGACCTGTCGAAAGTACTTGGAGGAAGTGTTTCTGCTTTGCTTGTTGGGGACGGCGACGCAGAGGGATTGGGTGCATATGGTGCGACAAAGGTATTTCAAGTGTCGGGAGATGCTCGAAATGTAGCATTGTTGACTCGTGCAGCCCAAAAGGCTATCGAAGAAGCCTCTCCATCCGTTGTATTGGGTGGTGCAAGTGCATTGGGTAGAGATGTTTTTGCAAGATTGTCCGCTCGTTTGAAAGCGGGGTTGGGTGCTGAAATTACTGAGATGCGTGTGGAAGAAGGTACATTGGTTGCCATTCGGCCACAGTTTTCAGGCAAAGTCTTTTCTGAAGTCAAGATTTCCACAGAACACAAGTTGTTTACGGTACGTCCGGGTTCTTTTGCCATGCCAGCAAAAGGGGATGCTCGGGCTGAAGTGGTTCAACTTAGCGTTGTTGAAGAAGATTCGGATACTCGATTGACAATTGTTGAGGTGATTCAATCTGAAGCGGAGGTTGTCGATTTGACGGAAGCCGATCGCATCGTATCTGGTGGTCGTTCTGTTAAAAGTAAAGAAAAGTTTGATGCATTGATTCGTCCATTGGCACAAGCATTGGGTGCTACGGCAGGTGCTTCCCGTGCTGCAGTCGATGCACATTATGCTGAGCATTCAGAACAGGTAGGACAAACTGGTAAGGTTGTGAGTCCTGCGCTGTATATTGCCTGTGGTATATCCGGTGCAATTCAACATCTCGCAGGAATGAATACATCCAGGGTGATTGTCTCAATCAACAAAGACGTCAATGCTCCAATTTTTAAGCACTCTACATATGGTATTGTTGCTGATATGTTTGAGGTTGTTCCTGTTTTGACGAAGGCGCTCAACGGGGGTGAAATACCGGTTGTCAACATGTCCAAAGCGGAAGTAACAGCAACTTCACCAGCGGCAACGGCCTCTCAAAAGAGTGCTGAAGTTGTTGTAGAAGCAACCAAAAGTCCAGTCAAGGGATCCGTTACTGAAGCAAAGAAGCCGGTTAAGAAGATGAGTCTCAAAGAGCGCTTGGCAGCGAAACGTGCCGCTTCAAAATCAGAGTCGGCTAAGCCTACCGAAGTTCAGAAGTCGGTTTCTAAGGTTTCAAAGCCTGTAAAATCTAGTCCACCAACCCCATCTTCTGTTCAACAATCTTCTGCTGCGCCTGTTGCTGGAACAGTGATTTCCGTTGATGTTGAAGGTTTGCGTGCAGAAGTGGCTGAACTCAAACAACTGGTGCACTCCCTACAAGGTGCAATCGCTTCATCTGAAAAGAATCTGACGGCAGATTTGAAGAAGTATGTAAAATCTACTGAGGACGCTTTGAAAAAGGATTTTCAAAGAGGCGAGAAGAACGCCCGGTCTTTTCAAGAGGGTGCTACTAAAAACATAGAGGGTATAGAGCGTTCTGTAACCAGTGAAGTTCGCCGAATTCGCGAAAAAACACGTGAAGCAATGGCGAATGAAGGTGCTGAGAGTCGTGCTGCAATCTTTTCTTTGAAGGGCTCTGCTTCTGCGAGTATCGTACTCAATATTTTGACCTTGATTGTCTTGATCGGTATGTGGATGACAACCTGTTGAGAGCACTCTGTTTGTCTAGAAGGGAATGGTATTGTTGTGTAACAAGATCCAAAGCATGTGAAACATGGGTGAATTGCCCATGCCACATGCTTCTATTGTGATAAACTGTCTGTGGGTTGAAGTAGCCAATTTTAAATCTGCGGATTGTCGTTAGATCAAGTGGCACAGAGGTAAGTTTATCCATGGTCATCACTGAAGAAAAGGTTCTCAAAGCGCTCAATGTATTGGCGGAACAGAATCAGTTGACATTGTTGGTTCAAATTGTCGAGAAGTGGGGTGAGAAGAGGCCCAAGACTTCAAAGATGGCATACATGCAGGCAGAGGCATTTTGTAAACTGTGTTTATTGGACTACGCATGGCAACGACTGCGATTGGTTGATGAAAATCCAGAAAAGAAGTCCTTACAGGTTGAAATCCTTCTTCAAAGAGGCTGGGTTTCCCAAGCGCATAAGATGCTGATTATGTTGCAGTCGTTGAATCCTCAACATCCTAGTTTAGAATCTTTTCACAAACGAATCCGTCAGGGTGTGAGTACTCCTTCTCAGTCTCAAGCCCAAGAAATCATTCGCCGAAATGATCCTCAAGAGTTGTATCGTTTGGCCGAGCAATGTCTGTGTTTTGGAAAAAGTCAAGTTGGTCAAAAAATACTCATGCATCTGTTACAGCGAGACATTAAAGAATCTCAACAGGCAAGCGTAGAGTACATTCCCAATCCGTATATTCAGCGATTGTTGTGGGCTCATAAAGGAGATTTTACTTCTTCGCTTAGTTTGCATGCATTGTTAAATCAAGTGTCTTATCCTGAAGACGCAGGGAATGTGATTGAAGCAACAGTGTCTTTGACAGAACTAACGGCTCACAGTAAGCGACAACTGCCATCTTCAAAGGCCGGTCGTAAGCACAGTCCATTTGTTGGGTTGTTTAAGGGTGAAGATACTCAAGTGACGGTAGCAGAATTGACAGCCGAAGTAACCAGTGCTTTTGTGTTTGCAGATCGTCAAAATGAATCTACACAACAAATGGATTCTTTCTTGGACGAAGACAATGGCACTGTAGCAGTTGATGTGATTCAAGAAGACTTAGATGAGGATGTGTTTGAAGCAACGGGTGCATTTGATAAGAGTCAATTTTTCAAAGAAGCGAATGACGATGAGGTGATTGTATTATTGCGTGGAGAGACTCATACGTCAGAAATATTACACCCAACACAAACCGTTACGACAACAGAACCTGTAGAAGTTGAAGTTGTACAAAAGGTCCCACAAGTGGATCCCGCTTTGGTTAGACAGAATCAAGAGTATCGTCAAAATGAACCTGTGAGCAGTGGTAGAAAACCAAAGAGTGAAGATACGAAAGTCATACAGGGTGCCATCTTTGCAGTGGTGGTATTGCTTATATTGGTTGTACTTGCAATGTGGGGAATTCGAAAAGTGGCTGCCCAAAATCTTTTGAGCAGAAGTACGCCAATTTTGTTGTCAGCGGATCCACAACAAATCAATCAGTTAAAAACACAGTTGGAATTACAGGTGGACAAACAATGGTTGAGTCAACAAATCCACATGGAGTTTTTAGCGCTATCATCATATGTATATTGGCGAGATTTTGGTGGTGATGTATCTTACTATGAACAATCACAAAATGTGTTGAATGAAATACCAGATTTGAATCTGGGTTGGGTCGGAAAAATAGCGCGTGTATTTGTATTGATGGATCAGCTGCGTATAGAGGATGCACAAGTGTTGTTGGATCAAATCTCTGAGAGAGAACACGATTTGGTAAAATGGACTCAGTTAGAGTTGGTATTGCGCTCGGATCAATTTGCTGATGTAACTTGGGATTCCGAGATTATAGAGTATCCTCGTGTGTTGGTGACTGCTATAGAGCAAGATGTCATGGTACCCGATATCGAATCTCAAAACGCGTGGATACAACTAACGTCTCTTCAGCAGGAGTTGGGTCATATGTCAGCCGAAGAAGCATTGGTTGTACTTGATGAAATACAAGTCAAACAATGGGACCTGGGCAATGATCAAAGAGCCTTGTTGTTCTTGTTACAAACGTTGTTTCAAGAGAATCAAAACAGTCCTAAAGCAAGATTACTTCGAAAAAAAGCATATGATATAGACAAGGACAATTCCAATATTCAGTTCTGGTTGGGACTGGATTACTTTTGGGGAAATCAACCCAAAGAAGCAATGACACTTTGGGGGGCTTGTTTAATACAACGAGAATCTTGTGCTTCGGGGTATACCTTTGTAGGTAAAGAATTGGCTTTGGATGAAGAGGTTGTTGAGCAATTAAGCACTTTGTCAGACCAAAATCCACACAAGAAAATACTAGAAGAATACATTCAAACAGGTACAAGTGGTCCCATCGCTAATTTCTGGAAGGCATCAACGGTTGATATAGAAGATGATTTTTGGATTCAATTGGAAAGTGTCAAAGTCGATTGGATGAAAGGGCAGAAAATGTCTGATTCACTTTGGTATTCGGCGTGGAAAGCCCACAATGAATATCAAATGGGAAGATACAAATACGCTTATCAGTGGGGATTGAAAACAATCCAACTGTATCCAGAGTACACAAGGATGTACGAAATACTGGCACGATCAGCAGAACGTTTAGACAAAGATGCAAAGCCATTTTGGACGCAGTATCTGAGTTACAACCCCAAAACATCTCAGATTGAAAAGGCTAGAGCAGCCGTTGAAGGTTGAAACGGTTGTGTGAACCTTTGAATTAAGTTTACTTTAACAGTTGACTTTTTATGTGTTTTTGAGTAATTTTCATGATTGAAAATGACATTGTAAAACACCATGGAGGATCACATGTCTTTGAAAAACCTATCCACTTTTGTAGCACTCGCTGCATTGGCCACTGCTTGTGGTGAAAAAGAAGAAGATACTGCTGTCGTTGAAGAGCCAGCATCTGAACCTACTTCTGAGCCTTCAGGCGAAGATACAACAAGCACTTATGAAATCACCCCAGATAGTTTGTTGTTCTCATTCATGAACGGATATGCAGCAAATGACATCTCTCCTGTAATGTTTGCAGGTGCTTCTGAAGCAATGTCTGGTTCTTTCACATTGATTTTGTTTGATTCAGCTGCTAGCGACTTCTGCGCTATAGATTGGATCTTTGACATTGACTCTAGTGATGTAGACGAAGAGTATGCTGACGGTATCGTTCCAAATGGTTTCGATGGCCCTGATTTAGAAGGATGGTATGGTTTTATTGTAACCTCTACTCCAGAAACACGTGGTTCATGTGATGCATTGAGCGCTGATTGGGCTTCTTCATTAGACGGAATCTTGGCTGATCAGCCTGGTTTTGGATATGGTACTTTGACTGCTGACTTACAAGCTTCTATGGAAGCAGAGCACCCAGCTGGTTGGGAAAATGTTGAAGGTTCTGTATTCACTGGTATTGCGTCTATGACAGCATTCTCACAAGACGGAGCACGTAGCTACTTTGGTGTAAATCAAGGTTTCGCATACACAGTTGAAAATGATGTACCTGCTTGGGACCCTTCAATTACAGATATGCCACAAGGAACAGAAATGGCGATCGCTGATGTACCTTATGCAGAAGGTTTCTACTTTGCTGATTACTACTTCGGTTTGAGCTTTCAGTAAAGATTGTAGACACTCATACAATAGGCGTCTTTAGAGGTACATTGTTGAGTTGTCATACCATTTTGAAAAGGGATCCAATAGGGTCCCTTTTTTAATTGTTGTTTTGGCATGGAATATGCATAGACTACAATGTATACAACAGGAGTGCATATGTGGTGGATATTGATGGCTTGTTCATCGAGTGACATGAAAATGGCAACGGAGTCCGACGAGAGAGCGGATTCAGGTTTTGTTTATGACACGGGTATGATGAATGATGATGCAGCAGAAGCTGATATGGTCGTGAATCCCAGTTGGAAAAAATTATCGGTAAATCTAACAGAAACGACAGATGAAAATCAATCGGAATCTCAGTGGCTTGGTGACGTATGGGAAGATCTTTATGACGAGCACATGGTATGGGTATGTCGACGGCGTATAGAATATGGTAAAGTAGAGAGAATCGATTCACCGTTGGAAGAGCAGGAGCAGAGTGATATTTGGTATCGATTAAATCAGCCTTCCACCCTAGAATCATCGTGCTCTGAAGCATTTTCTCGACCGGATGATGAAATAGAGGTCGGGATTGGGACTCTTATTGAAGATGTGGCAGTGGCTACGGAGGTCACGCATTGGTTGGAACAAGATGCTGCTTTGGAAACGGAAGAAGTATGGGGAGCATATATACAACAATCTACAGAGCAAGTATGGGCCTTTGGTGTGGCATATCATCCAACTGAAAATACGTACATCTTGAGAACGGTTTATTCTTTGCCATTCTAATGGACATATAATGACCGCGGACAAAAAAAGTCCGCATGCTATTGGCAAGACTAGATAGACTATATATTGAATACACACATGAATATTTGTTCAGTAGAGAGGTATGTAGTGTCAAGCAATAAAATCGTGTCAAACAGTGTAACGGCATCTCAGGTCTTACATAAAAACATACAGAGTCATCAGTACCAGTTGAGCGCTCCAATCTTAATGCTACAAGACAATCATACGGTTAATGTCTGTACAATGGGTATGATAGAAGATTGTATCCTGTATCCTTCAGACAGGCTGCGATTGGGGACTGAAGCGGAAGGTGATTTGTTGCTATTGAGAGCAGTTCACATTGGGATGAAAATGCTCTATCCATCTCTCATGTGTGCAAGAAGATATGGTCATCACATTATCTTGAACACACCTCATCAGCCAACGATAGACTCATCACAGTGGGAAGTCATTGGTGCTATAAAAGGATTGGAACGATCTCTAGAGCGAGCTTGTTTGGGAGTATCAAAGTGGAAAATTAAACTTCATGGTATTGAAGGGGTTTTGTCTACAGACTGGAAAGAGTATGTTGAGGGTCGCTCTCTTCCTCCAGAGTATGTGGCGGAATTAGCACACGAGATTGCTGTAATTGAGGGTGCTTCTATACAGGCTGGCTGGTCAAATGAGGCTCTAGAATCCGCAATCATTCCAACACCAGGATGCATTGTTTTTTCACTGTTGAAAAAGGAAACTTCTAGTGGGTTTGTTTCTTCTTGGGCTGTATCATCTAGACGAGATCTACGACGTAAGAGGCGTCAACGTCGAACTCTTATTTCACAACAATCTTTGTATCCCGTACCGCAATGTCGTGATCTATTTGCAAAGAATGTTGCAACTGTAGCGAAATTGGATACATCGTTTTCTGAACAGCGATTGGCCGGAAAATAGTCAAGGGTACATAGGGTTTCTAGAAGTTGTGATGGACTTTGATAGAGTTTTATCGATGACAAGATTCTCGTTCTTTCGTTGTGGATAATACACATTGAGTGAGGTACCCATGTCAAAATTAATTATCGGAGTCATTCACTTGTTGCCTCTTCCAGGTACTCCACATGGTCATTATACGCTTGACCAAGTATTGCATCGTGCGGTATCGGATGCACAATCTCTGAAAGATGGTGGGGTAGATACTGTCATTCTAGAGAATTTTGGGGATGCACCTTTTGTACGCACACAGGTGGAGCCTCATGTTGTTGCAATGATGACCCGTATTGCTTTGGCTGTTCGTGAAGTTGGTTTGGCTTTGGGTATCAATGTTCTGAGAAATGATGCACAGGCCGCGATGGCCATCGCTTCTACGGTTGAGGCAATCTTCATTCGAATCAACGTTCACACAGGTGCAGCGTGGACTGATCAAGGACTGATACAAGGTGAGGCCTATCAAACCTTGATGTATCGAAAACAATTGGGTGTATCCATTGAGATTGCTGCAGATGTAATGGTCAAGCATGCAACACCTGCAGGGACTCGTACTCTCTTGGATGCTGCAAAAGATACTTTGAATCGTGGTGGTGCAGCGCACTTAATCGTTACAGGCACTGCGACTGGAGCAACGGTCAATGTCAATGAGTTGGCTAATTTGAGAGCCTCTTTACCCAATACTTCTATATGGATTGGGTCAGGTATTCATATAGAGAACGTAGAAGAGGTCTTGCAGTTCGCAGATGGTGCAATTGTTGGAACCTACTTTCACACAGAAGGGGATTTAGACAAACCATTGGATGCAGAGAGGGTTGCGAAATTGGTTCATGTCGTGTCAGAGGCATATCCTCAATCTTAATCGTAGTAATTATAGTGATTGAAGTATTGGCCTGTTGTAAATGGCTACAAGAGATGCTGAAACCCAGAGATGGGAAAGTGATAAACTCTTAAACTATTTACTCAGACGAATCCATTGGTGTACCTGAGACATATTGATCATATCTACGACCGATATGGTTATCCAATCTTGTCATGCCCATTCTAGATACCATTACGATGAAAACATCGTTGAGTCCTTCACTGAGTGCATGTTTGTTTACAAACTCTACTTCAATATATCCGGAAGCACTAAAATCTGTACTTGGGTTTAATAGGTAGCCTCTTGGCGCAAACACCAAAGAGTTTACAAGGCCCGTACGTGGTCCACCGATATCTCCAGCTGTATATCGAATGGAGACTTTGTTTTGTTTTTGTTGACCACTTTGTCCCAAGTCAATGATTCCCATGGATTGATCATCGTCAGTACTATCTGTATAGGTATCTTCTGGTAAAATGTCCCAGACAGTACTGTTTACAGAGGCATTGCCTAAGGCAATAGAATAACTTCCAGTATTTGTATTGGCTATCGAGGCTGGGTTGCTGTCCCAACTGAGCAATGTGATTTGGCATTCGCGGTTGCTTCGAATGGCAAGGTTTCGACACAAATCAACATACTTGGCAAATTCTTGAGCAGCGGCTTTTGATCTGAATTTTGGCATCATTGATTGTATCTGCCAACCAGCAAGTGCGCTCAAAATACCAATGATTGCGACGACAATAGCCAACTCAATCATCGTGAAACCACGTTGTAACTTTAATCCCTTCATATTTTCAAGATAACACATTTTATGGATATTGTGATCCGACTTCATTGAAATGGGATCATTCATTTGACATATGGTTGTCAATACGATAGTTTTGGTATGTTGTATTTTTTACAGTGACGTGTTGTCATTGCAGTATATTCATATTGGATCAAACAATATTTACAGTAGGATTGGATTTATGGCTCGATATCGAGGACCCAGATTAAAGATTTGTCGCGCGCTTGGTGTAGACCTTCCAGGTTTAACCACTAAGATCAGAAAAGAACACCGTCAGCACCCTCCTGGAGTACATGGAGCGGGACGTCGTGGAAAACCTTCTGATTATAAGATTCGTTTGCAAGAAAAGCAAAAGTTGCGTTTCCATTTTGGTGTAGGTGAGAAGCAGTTTCGTAAGTACATGTCAGAAGCGGCACGTCGTAAGGGACCAACTGGTGAAAACTTGATCACATTGTTGGAACGTCGATTGGACAACGTCATTTGGCGATTGGGATTTGCCCCAACAATCCCTGCAGCACGTCAAATGGTTGTACATGGTCACATTACATTGAATGGTCACAAAGTGGATCGTCCAAGTTACCAAATCAAAGACGGAATGACTATTCAGATTCGTGAAAAGAGTCTACAAACAGACTTCATTCGTTCTCGACTTGAAGAAGCAACACACCGAAATCCTCCAGAGTATATGGAAAGAGATTTGGAAACCGCTTCTGGTAAGATGACTCAACGTCCAACGCGCAACGATTTGCCATTTGATGTTGACCTTCAGCAAGTTGTGGAATACTACTCACAAATGTTGTAATACATCCTATTGGATGCAGATGCAAAAGCAGACTTCGGTCTGCTTTTTTGCTTTTTATTTCCAATCGTAATGGCATTGTAAATTGGATATACTAGGCCTATGTTCTTCGTATTATTGTCATTATTGCTGGGCTGTTCAACCAAAACATCACCTACGATAGCACGAGTTCGATTTGAAGGAAATGGACATCCTTTTTCACTGAGCAATGATCAGAATTTACGATCAGCAATGGTTCAAAAAGAAGTGTCTTGGCTTGAATCATTACGCAGTGACAATACCCTTGAAACTTTTGATCCACTGACATTGCAATTGGATGCCTGGAGGATTGAGAATTGGTACGCACAACATGGGTATATCAATGCTCGTTTGGTTGGTTGGTCTGTGTACTCAAAGCCAAATCGCATTTGGAATAGACACAAGAGGGTTGTCATTACTGGTGTCGTAGAAGAGGGTGAACAAGTTCACATTCGATCGATAGAGTGGCGTAAAGACAGTCGTGCATTGTTGCAACGAGAGTTGGATAAAAAATTGGGGATGGAGGTTGGTGCACCATTGAATTGGGATATGATTGAATATTCCAAAATGGGTCTGCTTACTCTCGCTCAAAATCGAAGTTATGCATATGCAGATGTCGATATATCAGTAGATGTTTGGCCTAGAAATTGTCATCAACTCTTGGAGCAAACAGGAGAATGTTTGGCCCAACAAGTAAAGGCACAATGTTTAAATACACCAGAAGATTGGTGTGATGATGTTTTACCTCAGTTGAAAAAATGTTCAACAGATTGGTGTTTGGAACAGCTTGCTACCCCCTATGAGGCTATGAAAGAAGCAATAGGTGAACCCGTTGCAGATATAGTGGTGCATTTCAAAGAAGGCCCCAGTTGTAAATTCGGCGAAGTGGAGTGGTTGTCAGAAACAGCTATATCGATGGATGTTCTTCAAGAGCAGATTCCTTTTTCTCCAGGTGGTATTTACAAAACATCAAAGATGACCCAGTTTCAGCGTCGATTGTTTGCATTAAATCAGTTTTCAGTGGTCACAGTCAATCCAGTCTTAACAGGGGACACCACTGTACCTGTTCAAGTTATGTTGTCTGAACGAAAAAAACGTGAGGCAGCGATCGGTGTGGGTGGGAATATAGACAGTGGTTTGATCTCTTTGTACGGATCGTTTGATTTCTCTCATATAAACTTGGGCAATCGATTGCTTTCTTTGGATTTGAACAATCAAGTTGGGTATGCGGCCTATCCCAGTTTAGATCCGTCAGAGTTTATTGCGGGTCCAACGTTACATCATGTAGCCAGATTGTACTATCCTCGTTTTATCAAGCCCATGTGGGCAATTGGGATTGAACTGGATTATGAACTTGGAATTCAGCCAGCATATCGATTTTCTTCACCAAAGGTTGCACCCTATTTTTCTTGGAAGGAGCCACTAAATTCTAGACGATATCGCTCGATTGATGCTCAGTTTTCCTATTATTTCACGGGACTAACCTATTTTGATACACGGGTGAGTGAAAGTAGTTTGGATGATGTTGTGCGACTCGGCTATGTGGGTCAACAAATTGTGTTGGATGGTCGTAACGACCCAATTTTTACCAAGCAAGGACGATATTTGGCGTTGCACACTTATCAGGCTACGCACTTTATTGGAGGAGATTATGATTTTGCCAAGTTCCAAATTGAGGCTCGTCGTTTTATTCCGTTGATTAATTTGGGAGATATTAGAATTCCAGGTCAACGAAAAACCATTCGTCAATGGAGAATGCAACGTTCGCGAGAACCATTTTTGATAGACGGTGTTTTTTCTCATCGTTTGAGTATGGGGGCTTTGTTGCCGTATCAAAGTATGGACGGTAATTCGTATGCTCCAAATTCAGAGTTTTTCTTTTTGGGAGGCGGTAACGATGTTCGGGGCTGGCAGGCTCAGAGATTGGGTCCTTATGGATGTGAAAATGATACTTGTACTAGCGCAGCCGATATTGTACCATTGGGTGGGACCGTGACGTCTTTTGGCACTGTAGAATATCGTCAGTATTTTCCCTCTGATATGGGCTTTGCACTATTTGCGGATGTAGGTCGTGTATGGTCTACACTCGGAGATGTCGATTGGAGAGAGTTACAACCATCTCTTGGAGGTGGCTTTCGATACATTAGTCCCATTGGCCCCTTGCGTCTTGATGTAGCGTGTCGTTTGAGAGATGACCCCATGTTTCAGTTGGAGGACAAATGTCGAATACACTTCGCATTTTCCGAAAGTTACTGACGTGGAGAACAGTTGGATATGGATTGTTGACTGTGCTGGCTTCGGTAATTGGCTTTGGTTTGTTCTTTCAAAGTACCTTGGGAAACAGGATGGTGGCTGGAATTACAGAACAGATTATCGAAGACTCTATTCCGACGATGGATATAGAGATTGGAGGCTTGGATACCTTAGGTTGGAATGGCTTAGAGATATCGGATACAAGCATTTCGATTCCAGGTGAACAACCATTGTTTTGGTTTCGCAAGTTGAATATTCAATGGGGTATAGAAGTTGGTCAACCCATTCGTATATTTTGTGTACTTGAAGAGCCAACAATTGTTCTTGAGAACAATGTCGAAGGCGTTCTCAATTGGAATCGTATATTGCCTCCTTCATCAGAAACGACTTCTGAAACTGAGTTCACATGGCCAGAGTTGGGATTGGAGATAGCAGTACCCACAATTGAAATCCAACGGGGAAAGATCAACGCTTTTGATCAGATGGTCGACTGGCGACTGGATATGGGTGTGTTTTGGCATCACAACAATCAAATGCAGTGGAAGCTACATCACATCGATGTTGATGTTCCAGATGTTGGTTCAATTGCGACGACTAGTCAAATACAGGGAGATGGCGACGTTTTAGATATACAGTTGGGTGTACATCATGATGTTGGAATGGTCACTTTAGGTGGACAGATCACTTCATTGGTGAACAATCCAAGTATAGACTTACGATTGGAGACAACTGTTCAACCATCTTTGTTAGAGTATTTGGACGCTCCAATCACCCTTCTCAACCCAATGGGTGCAACGGCAACTCTCAATGGGAATCTGAACGAAGTGGTTGTCCAACTGGACAGTGATATTGGTATTTCTGGAGATGGTACGGTTGGGATGAAGTTTGAGCAATGGTTCGGCCGTGTTGCATTTAATGAAGTGACTCTTGAAGAGTGGTTAGAGCCCATTGAGCCTACTACGTTGAATGGTGAGTGGGATTTTGAAGGGGCTGGGTTTGATTGGGGACATTCGATGAAAGGGGCTGTAAATGGTTCGTTTGTAGGGCCCGTTGTTTGGAATCAGTCTTTGTTGAATGTGCAAACACAAGTACATTTTAATCAAGGAAAGGTGGTTGTAGAGCGTTTTGCTATAGATGATTCATCAGGGCGAATAACAGCAACGGGAGCCATTGATACACTAGACTCAAGTGCCTCGATATCATTGTCTAGTAATATTCAAGATATTACCAAATGGCTTCCAGATGCTCAAGCTTCTATACAGGGAGAACACCATATCGATGCAGAGTGGAAGACGGATACAACGGTTCAAATTAATGGTGCGATAACAGCAGAGTCTCTCTCTGATGGCGGAGGGTTTGATGTTTCAACAATCTCGATTGACAGTATTGGTACATGGAATGATGGGGCATTGCAGATTGACAATGATGTTGTTGCCACAAATACACATGCGGTTGGTTTGTATATTCCAACCTTACAATCTTCTGTTCAAGTCAAGATGGATGATGCCGGAAATCTACAAATTAATGGTGTGCCGTCCATTCCAGAAATGCAAATTGGGGATGGAACGCTTCAGTTGAATCAGGTGTATGGTCCCTTTGAAGTTGGTTTGGATGACAATGGAACCGTACTTCAAACGAATGGTATGACAGTCGGAAAGGTGACACTCATACCGGCTGATTATGTGATTGACGGTGGGAGTATTGATCTTTCCTTGGAAGACAATGCGATTTTGGCAGATCTTCATTTGTTGCGAAAAAATAGAACCTTTATTTATGCTCGGGCCCAGGCAGATTTAACGGAGGGTATTTGGAGTATCGATCAACTGGATTTTGCACCAACAGGAGATCGATCCTGGGGCTTGAAGGAAGGTATATCGTTTGAGTTGACGGATGGTGGTGTCGGAAATCTCGACTTGCAGTTGGTTGGTGAGGCAGGAGATATTCATTTATTGGTTGATCAGAAAAATAATGAACCAGATGTGGGTGTT
>Ga0115559_1001280_pt1 | contig 16562 bp, 17 predicted proteins | sample COGITO_mtgs_1105_3_FD_87281 | JGI IMG/M metagenome (GOLD analysis project Ga0115559, IMG submission 87281) | Pelagic marine microbial communities from North Sea - COGITO_mtgs_110506 | ecosystem: Environmental > Aquatic > Marine > Epipelagic | place: Germany:Helgoland, sampling site Kabeltonne... | reverse complement strand
TAGCGCATCACTTCCTCCCGTATCAATTAAAAGATTCACAGGTATCTCCAACTTATTTATGGAAACTGCAGCTTCAATAAGAGGTTTTTTATTATTGAAGCTTAAAGGTAACTGCCGACATTTATTTGAAAATTTTGAGCTGTAAAACTGAGGATTATAAAGCTTAATAAATTTTCGACTATAATTCACCTCAACCACAAAATCTTTAAAAATATCATACCCTATAATTCCATGAATTGGAATTCCTAAACTGGGAACAAAGTTGATGGAAGCATCAATAATTGCAAATAAATCTTGATTTAGATTTACAGCTTCTCCAATGATAATTGTATTATTGGAGGACCGTAACGATTCAACAGGCGCATCTGTTCCTAAACCTTGAATATGATTTATTTCTGTTTGATGGATTGATAACTGATCTTTTAAGTTAAAAAAATTAAAGATAATTGGTTTTGAAACGCCCGAATCTAACAGAAATGACAAATCAATGCCATTAATCGTTACGGGAATGACAATTAAATTATTGACTAATTTGAAATGTATTTTGTCGCTTTTTCCGTTCTTAAGCACAAAATTTCCTTGTGGAAACATATTCAAATTAAAGCAAAAAATGAAGAGAATATAAAGTGATTTGAAGTTAATCATAATAATGGTAGTAAAGGGTTATGAACAATTTACATTCATTTTTTTTAAATAATATGCAAAGTGCTTTATTTTATACAAACTTTAAGATAAATTTGTAAGCAATCGATATATTCAAAACAATGCCAAAAATCTCTCAGAAAGGGGCCAAAATGCCACAATCGCCCATTAGAAAACTAGTGCCTTTCGCTGAACATGCTAAAAAAAGAGGGGTCAAGGTCTATCATTTAAATATTGGACAACCTGATATTAAAACGCCCGAAGTCGCACTAAATGCTGTAAAAAATAACACTTTAGAGGTTTTGGCCTATAGTCGATCCGAAGGATCAGAAACGTATCGCACAAAATTAGCCGCCTATTATAAAAAAAATGACATCCATGTCACTTCCGATAACATCATTATCACCACTGGGGGAAGTGAAGCCCTCTTTTTTACGTTTGGGAGTATTATGGACCCCGAGGACGAAGTGATTATCCCAGAACCATTTTATGCGAATTACAACGGGTTTTCAACGGCTCAAGGAGTGAATGTTGTGCCAGTTGTTTCTAGCATAGATTCAAATTTTGCCTTACCGCCTATTGCAGACTTTGAAGCACTGATTACACCAAAAACAAAAGCAATTTTAATTTGTAACCCTGGGAATCCTACAGGCTATTTATACAGCAAAGCTGAAATTAAACAACTCGCAATCCTGGTTAAAAAACATGATTTATTTTTGATTGCGGACGAAGTTTATCGCGAATTTACCTATGATGGTCACGAACATTACTCCATCATGCAAGAAGAAGGCCTCGAGTCAAATGCCATCATCATTGACTCTGTTTCGAAACGATATAGTATGTGTGGCGCTCGAATTGGGTGTATTGTGACCAAAAATAAATTGGTACTTGAAACCGCTCTTAAATTTGCTCAAGCACGTTTGTCGCCTCCTAGTTATGCACTGATTGCAAGTGAAGCCGCTTTAGAAACTCCTGACAGTTACTTTGAAAATGTTATTTCTGAATATGTTGAACGAAGAAACGTGTTGGTTGAAGAACTTGAAAAAATTGAAGGGGTTAAAGTTGCGAAACCAAAGGGTGCTTTTTACTGTATTGTAGAGTTACCTGTATCTGATTCTGATGTGTTTGCACAATGGTTACTAGAAGACTTTAGGCAAAATAATGAAACCATCATGGTTGCGCCTGCAGCAGGATTTTATTCAACAGATGGCCTCGGAAAAAATCAGGTGCGCATTGCGTATGTCCTCAAAAAAGAAGACCTTATAACTTCCGTTGCTATTTTGAAGGCTGCTCTAGTACAGTACAATTCTTAATGATTATTAAAAAAAACATATCGCTAAAGCCTTTCAATACATTTGGAATGGACGTGAATGCCAAAGAATTTGCATCCATTGATTCTCTAAAAGATTTAATAGCTGTTTTAAACACAAATCCATCTCGTTTATTTATACTTGGGGGCGGAAGTAATATATTACTCACCAAAGATGTTGATGCCTTAGTACTGCATATAAATCTCAAAGGAATTTCGGTAATTTCAACCTCTGAAAAGAAAGTGAAAGTACAAGTGTCTGCAGGTGAAAACTGGCACGAATTTGTCAATTGGAGCTTGAATAAAAACTATGGAGGACTCGAAAATTTATCATTAATTCCTGGAAATGTAGGAACGGCTCCCATTCAAAATATCGGAGCGTATGGCGTAGAGCTGAAAGATACTTTTGTAAGCTGTGAAGCTCTAAGCACTCAAACAAATGAACTTAAAACTTTCACTAAAGATGAATGTGATTTTGGTTATAGAAACTCCATTTTTAAGAACGCACTCAAAGGCCAATACATTATCACTTCAGTGGTATTTGAATTAAGTAGCGAAAATCACTCTATTAAGACAAACTATGGCGCTATTGAATCTGAATTGGAACGAACTGGAATAAAAACCCCCACGATTCAGGAGGTTTCAAAAGCAGTTATTGCTATTAGAAACTCCAAACTTCCAGATCCTAAAATTCTTGGAAATAGTGGAAGTTTTTTCAAGAATCCTGTCGTTTCCTATTCAAAATTTGAAATTCTACAAGCGCAATTTCCACTAATTCCGCACTATAAAGTATCAAAGCAAAACGTTAAAATCCCAGCAGGATGGTTGATTGAAACCACTGGATTTAAAGGAAAAACCTTTGGTAATTATGGGGTTCACGACAAACAAGCCTTGGTTTTAGTTAACTATGGAGGGGCTTCTGGAGAGACTATTTTAAACCTGTCTATTCAAATTCAAAAAGCAGTAAAACTTATTTTTGACATTGATTTACAATCAGAAGTTAATATCCTCTAAAAGCGCACTTTCGTGCGCTTAGATAGTGATAAATCAAAGATTAATTAAGCTGCTTTTTTACTTAGTCGACAAACAAGACCAGCTACAATTGCTCCTGCTATTGGTGCCAACCAAAACAACCATAATTGACTAGAATAATCTCCTTGAGCAAACAATACTTGACCTGTAGATCGTGCTGGATTAACAGACGTATTTGAAATAGGGATGCTAATCAAATGAATTAATGTGAGGGCGAATCCAATAGAAATTGGTGCAAATTTTCTTGTTGCTTTATGCCCTGTACTACCAAGGATAATGATGATAAAAAAGGCCGTGGTTACAAATTCCGTTATAAGCACTGAACTCAGTGAATAGCCGCCCGGAGATAGTTCTCCATACCCGTTCGCAGCAAAGCTACCTACCGATACGAAATCAGATTTCCCTGAGATGATTAAAAATAAAGCCGCAGCAGCCACAATACCTCCTAGAACCTGAGATATAATATAGCCTAATATATCTTTTGTTTCGAATCGACCGCCAGCCCACAATCCAAGTGTGACTGCAGGATTAAAATGTGCTCCAGAAATTGCACCTACAGCAAATGCCATTGTCATAACAGTCAATCCAAACGCAAGTGCAACGCCAACAAACCCAATGCCTAACTCAGGATATCCAGCAGCAAAAATTGCACTACCACACCCACCAAAAACGAGCCAAAAGGTTCCAAAAAATTCTGCAAATAATTTTTTCATAATAATAAAATTTAGGTTTTTATATAGGACACATTAAATTAAAAAAGTCACATTTCGCTTTTAAAATCAATTTTTACATATTGACGAAAAGTGTATCTTTGTAAAAAAATTAAGATGACTCTATTTTTAATTACATTGACACTTTTAGGAATTGCTGTAGGAGGAATCTCCATAAAATTATGGGCAAAAAAAGATGGTGAATTTGCAGGAACATGCGCAAGTCAAAATCCAATGATTAATAAAGATGGTGAAGCCTGTGGTTTTTGCGGCAAAACTCCAGAAGAGTATAAAGATTGCTCTGAGCCCGAACACGTATAACACCCTTTCAGTTCAAATAAAAGAAATTGTTATGGTTCAATTTAGTATATTTAACTTCATTAAAAAATCAAATCAATTTCATTGGAAGTAAACGACCTCATTCAAAAAGCGAAAGAAAATGATCAAATTGCATTCAATTCCTTGTTGCATACGTTTTGGAATGATGTTTATGGTTTTTTGATTAAGCGCACTCGCAATGAAAATGATGCAGAGGACATTACCATTGAAACGTTTTCCAAAGCCTTTGAAAAAATAAAGACTTTTGATGAGAAATTTAAATTCAAAACATGGCTGATTACTATTGCAAAAAACACCCATTCTGACAGCTTACGAAAACAAAAAATTACACTTAGTAACCAGACCTCTGAAGAAGATGAAAAACGAGTGTACACAATTCAAGATGAGGCCCCGTCACCAGAAGACATACTCATCACGGAGCAAAATCTGGCCGCCTTACTTAAGGATATCAAAAAATTAAAACCACACTACCAACAAGTGATTAATTTGCGCTATTTTCAAGAGTTGTCTTATGACGAAATTTCTAAAGAAATTCTGACACCTGTTAATAATGTAAAAATTAAACTCTTAAGAGCTAAAAAACTGCTTGCTGAAATAATTTTAACAAAAAAATGAAACGCTTTTTTCAAAAACTAGGCCCAGGGCTTTTGTTTGCAGGAGCGGCGATTGGGGTTTCTCACTTGGTGCAATCCACACGAGCAGGTGCCGATTTTGGATTTGGATTGATTTGGGCCTTGTTACTCATTCATTTGGTAAAATATCCATTTTTTCAATATGGGCCTCGATATGCAAGTGCTACAGGCGAAAGTTTGTTAGAAGGCTATCAAAAATTAGGAAAGGGTGTTTTAGTCCTGTATGGTATCTTAACTTTTTTAACAATGTTCACCATTCAAGCTGCTGTAACCATCGTAACCGCTGGCATTGCGACTTCATTGTTTGGAGATTTTATTGGTGTAAAAATATGGTCCATTGTAATTTTGAGTCTTTCTTTTATCGTCCTAAATATTGGGAAATATCGATTCTTGGATGTGATGATGAAAGTCATTATTATCACTTTAACGTTAACTACTTTGGTCGCCACAGTGATGGCGATTAATTCCTCAAACGATTCGCTCACATTTGTACAGCTCCTTCCCAAAGGGAGTATCGAAATTACATTTTTAATTGCGTTTATGGGTTGGATGCCAGCCCCTTTGGATGTTTCGATATGGCATTCGTTATGGACGACTGAAAAGCAAAAAATGAATACTGATCAACCAAACCCAAAAACTGCTTTATTAGATTTTAACATTGGCTATTTAGGGACCATTATTTTAGGAGTTAGTTTTGTAGCGTTAGGCGCTTTAATCATGTATCCTACGGGAAAAAGTTTCAGTAGCAGTGCTGGTACATTTTCTGTACAACTCATTGACATGTACACCCAAAGCCTCGGAAATTGGGCCTATATCATTATTGGAATTGCAGCATTCACGACCATGTTTAGTACGACTCTAACAACCCTTGATGCCTCGCCGCGTTCGATGCATAAAACCACTGAATTGGTGTTTCAAAAACCTTTCAAAAACGGCTATTTAATCTGGAGTTTGGTTCTGAGTTTAGGAACACTTTGTATTTATTTTTTCTTTCTTTCCGATATGGGAATGCTTATTAAAGCAGCAACTATACTGTCATTTCTAACCGCGCCGTTTTATGCCTTAGCCAACTATATTTTGATTTCGAGTAAACATACACCTGCAGAGTGGCAACCTTCAAAATTAATGCATTTTGTGAGCTGTTTTGGGATTCTATTTTTAATCGGTTTTAGCGTGTGGTATCTCACAATTTTATGATTAATTTATAAGAATACTTTGTATCTTTGTAACTCAAATTGACCGCATGACTGTAGAAACACTTTCAGATCCAATTGTACGCCAACCTAAACCAAAATGGCTTCGTGTCAAACTGCCGACTGGCAAAAAGTACACCGAACTAAGAGGGCTGGTCGATAAATACAACCTCAACACAATCTGTGCTTCAGGAAGCTGCCCGAATATGGGCGAATGCTGGGGTGAAGGCACTGCTACCTTTATGATTTTAGGTAATATTTGTACTCGATCTTGTGGGTTTTGTGGTGTTAAAACAGGACGTCCAGAAACTGTGGATTGGGATGAACCTGAAAAAGTAGCGCGTTCCATCAAAATCATGGACATCAAACACGCCGTACTTACCAGCGTGGATAGAGATGATCTAAAAGACATGGGAAGTATTATGTGGGCTGAGACCGTAAAAGCGGTCAGACGCATGAATCCAAACATAACCATGGAAACATTAATCCCCGATTTTCAAGGAATTGAAAAACATATCGACAGAATTATTAATGTAGCTCCAGAAGTTGTTTCACACAACATGGAAACCGTCAGACGCTTAACGCGAGAAGTCCGCATTCAAGCAAAGTATGATAAAAGTTTAGCCGTCTTAAAATACCTGAAAGACAAAGGACAACGCCGTACAAAAACGGGACTGATGTTGGGACTCGGCGAAACCCGCGATGAAGTCATTGAAACACTTCACGATATCAAAAATGCAAATGTGGATGTGGTGACCATTGGTCAATACCTACAACCGAGTAAAAAACATTTACCCGTAAAGCAATTCATCACACCCGATCAATTTAAAGAATACGAAACGATTGGTTTAGAACTTGGCTTTCGCCATGTAGAAAGCAGTGCCTTAGTAAGATCTTCTTATAAAGCTCAAAAACACATCAACTAACAATGGTACGGGTTGCTATCAATGGATTTGGACGTATTGGCCGACGCGTGTTCCGACTGTTGTTGTCACACCCAACGATTGAAGTAGTTGCAATTAACGATCTGGCAGATACCAAAACTTTGGCGCATTTGCTCAAATATGATAGCATTCACGGCCGCTTAAAGCGATCTGTTTCTAGCAATGATACGCACCTTATTTTTGATGGCACTGCGATTCCATTATTAAACAAAAACCATCCTAGAGATCTCAATTGGATTCCTTATGGTGTGGATATCGTCATTGAAGCCAGTGGAAAATTTAAAACCAAAAACGACTTAATTCACCATATTAATAACGGCGCCTCTAAAGTTATTTTGAGCGTCCCTCCTACAGATGACAGTCTAAAAACAATCGTTTTAGGAGTCAATGACGATTTATTACATAACGATGATTTAATCATTTCGAACGCCTCTTGTACGACCAATAATGCCGCACCCATGCTCTCTATTATCAATGCGCTTTGTGGGATTAATCAGGCGTATATCACCACAGTGCATTCCTATACAACGGATCAGAGTTTACACGACCAACCGCATAAAGATTTAAGACGTGCGCGTGCAGCAGGTCAGTCCATTGTCCCCACCACAACAGGTGCAGCAAAAGCATTAACTAAGATTTTTCCAGAGTTGGCCAACTGTATCGGTGGCTGTGGCATTCGCGTTCCGGTCATTAATGGTTCGCTGACCGACATTACCTTTAGCGTAAAGAATGAAACCTCTGTTGAGGCCATTAATCAAGCGTTTAAAGACGCTGCGGAGACATCGTTTAAAGGGGTTTTAGAATACACCGAAGACCCGATTGTGTCCATTGACATTGTTGGAAATACACATTCTTGTATTTTTGATGCGCAAATGACCTCAGTCATTGGAACGATGGTGAAAATTATTGGATGGTACGATAACGAAACTGGCTATTCTAGCCGTATTGTCGATTTGATTTATAGGTTGAAGGCGTAACTTTTATTTATTCTTCATCTGCATTAAATACAAATCAAAGTTTTTTGCCCAATAATTTTAAAGTTTTCTATGTAAACAAAATAATTCTCTAATTGATTTTTGAGATAATTAACAAAATCGCTTTCTTCTGAAGCATCAAAATAGTTAGGCGTATTTAGTCGAAATAAATCGAGGACTCTTGATTTATCTTTTGTGGTGTATTTTCTGATCATGTTATCTAATCTTTTGAATGAGGTCTAAACTCCTCGACATAAGTTTTTACCAAATGCTCAAACTCCAAAGCTTCATCAATTTTAAGTTGAATTGGTAAGTAAAATATAGAATCATTGGCATTCGTACTTAATCTTGAAAAATCTTTTTCGGTAGTGACTACCAACGGTTTTGAATGAATGAGTTCCAATTCAGATTTAGAAAACTCGTGATGATCTTTATAAATTAAATGCTCAAAATCAAGTCCCATTTCTTCTAGGTATGTCACTAATGGTTTCGGATTTGCAATGCCTGTCACCAGCGTAAAACGACTGCCTTGTAAATCCGCCAAAGCACGGCTTGAAGTGGCTGAAATCAGCGTTTCGCTGTACTGAATACTGCTAAAAAACAAAGCTTGCCTGGACTCTAGGTTTAAGCGTTTGGTGATTTCTGTTTTTTCTAATCCGCTCATGTGTTCTGGACACTTGGTTACCACTATAACATGCGCTCGTTTAGCACCTGCTTTGGGCTCTCTCAAATTGCCAGTAGGCAGTACAAAATCATCACAATATAATTGGTCGTAAGCGGTTAACAGAATATTAAAACCAGCCGTAACTTTTCGATGCTGAAAAGCGTCATCGAGTAAAACGACCTCCAACGAAGGATCGGTGTCCAATAGGTTTCTTAATCCATTTTGACGGTCGGCATCAACCGAAACCGTAATGTTTTTAAATTTATTATAGATTTGGAATGGCTCATCGCCAATATCTTTAGAAGTGGATTGAGGGCCGGCTATCAAAAACCCTTTAGAGTTTCGTCCGTATCCACGACTCAGAGTTGCAAGATGAAACTTTGGTGTTAAAACTGATATTAAATATTCAATCATTGGTGTTTTTCCTGTCCCGCCTACCGATAAATTACCGACACAAATCAATGGAAATTTATAGGATTTGGATGTAAAAATCGACCAATCATAGAATTTATTTCTAAAAAATACCGCCACATAATAGAGGGGCACAAAGGGATATAATATTTTTCTAAAAAGCTTCATCACAACGAAAGTAATTATTTTATCTTTGAAGTAAAACAAAAACTTATGATAGTTCAGGATGTGATCACGCACTTAGAGGCTTTGGCCCCGCTGGCATACGCAGAAGAATTTGACAATGTAGGCCTTTTAGTCGGAGATAAAACCACCAAAGTGAAAGGGGTTTTAGTCACGCTAGACACGCTTGAAGCAGTCTTGGATGAAGCCATTGAAACCCACTGTAATTTGATTGTGAGTTTTCATCCCATTATTTTCAAGGGCCTTAAAAAAATTACTGGAAACTCCTATGTCGAACGTGTTTTGATAAAAGCCATCGAACATAAAATCGCAATTTATGCCATTCATACAGCGCTTGACAATGTTTTTGAAGGTTCTAACGCAGGTCTTTGTGACATTTTGGGACTTCAACACAAAGCGATTTTAATACCGCAACCAGGCACCATCAAACAATTAACGACCTATGTTCCTGAAAACGACGCGGAAACAGTAAGAACCGCTTTGTTTGAGAGTGGTGCAGGAAGTATTGGGGATTATGACCACTGTAGTTTTAATAGTGCTGGAACTGGGACTTATAAAGGCAATGAGAACTCGAACCCTGTCATCGGCAAAAAAAATAGGTTACAAGTCGTTAGTGAAATAAAAATTACAGTCACGTTTGTAAAACATCTGGAGAAAAAAATTCTAAAAGCACTTTTAAATAGCCATCCTTATGAAGAGGTTGCCTATGAAATTATCACTCTTGAAAATAAAAACCAACACATAGGCATGGGAATGATTGGAGAATTGGAGTGTCCAATGGATGAATCTTCATTTTTAAAATTCGTAAAAACACGTTTAAATTGCCCCATTATACGCCACTCAATATTATTAAAGACTCCAATTCGAAAGGTAGCGGTCTTGGGAGGGTCTGGAAGCTTTGCCATTGAAGCCGCTAAATCCGCTGGTGCTGATGCGTTTATCTCTTCAGATTTAAAATATCATGATTTTTTTAGAGCAGAAAATGATCTATTGTTAGTCGATGTAGGCCACTATGAAAGCGAAGCGCACATAAAAAATATTTTAGTTGCTCATCTTAAGAAAAAAATTACTAATTTTGCAGTCCTTTTATCAAAGAAAAACATAAATCCTGTAAAGTATATATAAGCATGGCTAAAAAGAAAGAACTAACTGTAGAAGAACGCTTGAGAGCGCTTTATGATTTACAATTAATCGACTCAAGAGTTGATGAAATTAGAAATGTGAGAGGAGAACTTCCTTTAGAAGTTAGAGATTTAGAAGACGATGTTGAAGGATTCAAAAATAGAGTTCAGAAGCTAGAAAATAGCCTCGCTGAAATTGACAATCAAATAAAATCTAAAAAGATTCTTATTGAAGAAGCGACTGGCTTAATTAAAAAATATACTGAACAACAGAAAAATGTTCGTAACAATCGTGAGTTTAATTCTTTAACTAAAGAAATTGAGTTTCAGGAATTAGAAATTCAATTGGCGGACAAACACATCAAAGAATTTAGTGCTCAAATCGAACAAAAAAATTTAGTGATTACTTCTACAAAAGAACGTTTAGAAGAACGCGAAGTACACTTAAAACATAAAAAGGCCGATCTTGATGCCATACTTGCTGAAACTGAGAAAGAAGAAAAACTTTTATTAGCAAAATCGGAAGATTACAAAAAGAATATTGAGGAGCGTCTTGTAAAAGCATACAGTAAAATTCGCGCTAACGTAAAAAATGGTTTAGCCATCGTACCGATTGAAAGAGGTGCTTCTGGAGGGTCTTATTTTACGATTCCACCACAAGTACAAATGGAAATTGCGTCTCGTAAAAAAATCATCACTGACGAACACAGTGGTCGAATTTTAGTAGATGCCGTTTTAGCAGAAGAACAAAAAGAAAAAATGGAAAAATTGTTTACTAAACTCTAATTTTTCAACCCCTAAAATTTAAAGCCTTCATTTTTAATGAGGGCTTTTTTATTTAATAAAATTTTCACACTTTTATATTTTATGCGTTGTAATTTGAACCCATAAAAATTACACCCATGAAACATCTTACCATATTACTGATTTGCTTAACTATTGGTGTTACGAGTTGTCAAACGAACAAAAAAAAGGCTGCTACTCATCGAACTGAGATCAATACAACTCCAGTTGAAGTCCCAATAGAAAACGGAATGGCGAAAGCTTATTTTGCAAGTGGATGTTTTTGGTGTGTGGAGGCGATTTATGAAAGTGTTAAGGGTGTCTCTGAAGTCATTAATGGCTATGCAGGTGGTCACAGTAAAAACCCCACCTACCAAGAAAGTAATACCGGGAGAACTGGTCACGCAGAAGCCGTTGAAGTCATTTATGACCCAACGATTGTGAGTTTTGCTACGCTTGTAGATGTTTATTTTGGTTCACAAAACCCCACTCAAGTAAACGGACAGGGACCCGATAGAGGTTCGCAATACCGCTCGATTATTTTTTATCAAAATGAGGTACAAAAAAAAATCATCACTCAGAAAAAGGAAGCCCTTTCTTCCCTGCTAAATACGACGGTTGCTGCTGAAGTATATCCGTTTCAAAAATTCTGGATCGGAGAAAATTACCATCAAAATTACGAGCGCCTGCATCCAAATAATTCTTATATCAAGAATGTTTCCATTCCACGATTGCGAAAATTTCAAAATAAATTCCCACACTTACTTAAATCAACGCATTAATTTTAAAGCATAAATTACATTTTAGTTTCCCTCAAAATTGTTTATTTTTGAAGGAATTCAAACATCAAAATGTTGACAAATTACACCCCTGGAATCGAATACGCTAAAGAACGAGATCAAAAAGATCCCTTGGCTCACTTCCGTGATAAGTTTCATATTCCTAAAAACGTCGATGGAAAGGAATGGTTGTATTTTACAGGAAACTCTCTGGGGCTTCAACCAATACAGACCAAAGACCACATTCAACAAGAACTAGATGATTGGGCCAATTTGGGCGTCGAAGGCCATTTTGAAGCTAAAAACCCATGGATGTCTTACCATGAATTTCTTACAGAAAGCATGGCGGAAATTGTGGGTGCAAAACCCATTGAAGTGGTCATTATGAATACGCTGACCACGAACCTTCATTTGTTAATGGTTTCCTTTTATCAACCCACCAAAACCAAATATAAAATTGTCATTGAGAGTGATGCCTTTCCTTCGGATCGCTATGCGGTCGAAACGCAATTACAATTTCATGGGTTTGATCCCACTGAATCGCTTGTAGAGTGGTCGCCTCGAAAAGGAGAAACACTGCTAAACATAGATGACTTGGAATCTATTTTGGAAACACAGGGCGATGAAATTGCGTTGTTATTAATCGGCGGTGTTAATTACTATACGGGTCAGTCGTTAGATTTGAAAAAGATTGCAGAGTTGGGACACAAAAATGGCTGTAAAGTTGGTATTGATTTGGCACATGGCGTAGGAAATATTCAACCACATCTTCATGAATCGGGCGTTGATTTTGCTGCTTGGTGTACTTATAAATACATGAACTCTGGTCCAGGAAGTTTAGGGGGCATTTTTGTGCACGAACGCTATGCACATGACACCTCCTTAAAACGATTTGCAGGCTGGTGGAGTCAAAATAAAGCCACCCGTTTTGACATGCGTCAACCTTTAGATATTATTCCTGGTGCCGAAGGCTGGCAGCTGAGCAACCCACCCATTTTATCCATGGCCGCAATTAAAGCATCTTTAGAACTCTTTAATGAAGTCGGAATGGATGCGCTACGAAAAAAATCAATTCAACTTACAGGTTATTTAGAATACCTCATCTTAGAATTAAAGAATGACCGCATTTCTATTATCACCCCAAAAGACCCTAATCAAAGAGGATGTCAGTTATCGATACAAGTAAAAAATGCTGATAAATCGTTACATAAAAAGCTCACAGCCGCGCATGTCATTACAGATTGGCGAACCCCAGATGTGATCCGTTGTGCGCCTGTTCCTTTTTATAACTCCTTTGAGGATGTGTATAAAATGGTAGAACTCTTAAAAAGAATCCTGAATGCCTAAACAAGAAAATATCTTAATTATTGGAGCAGGACTCTGTGGATCTTTACTCGCCTTGCGACTTGGGCAGCGCGGATTTAACGTACGGGTGATTGAAATGCGTCAAGATTTACGAAAAGTCGATATTAGCGCTGGGCGATCCATCAATTTGGCGTTTTCGAATCGAGGTCTCAAGGCAATTAAACTGGTAGGATTAGAATCAAAAGTGGCGTCCTTATGCATTCCAATGCACGGTAGAATGATTCACGACAAAGAAGGGAACACCTTTCTTTCAAATTATAGCGGACGTAAAAATGAGTCGATTAATTCCATTTCTAGAGAATTACTAACCGCCCTCTTATTAGACGAAGCAGAAGCACTCGACACTGTGACCATTGAGTTTGATAAACGCTGTGCTAAAGTCGATTTTGAGAACAAAGTTGGCTATTTTGAAAACGCCGTTTCAGGGGATACTTTTAAGGTTTCAGCGGACCTCATCTTTGGAACAGATGGCGCAGGTTCTTCCTTAAGAAAGAGTTATTACCAAGAGCGTAAATTTTTATTTAGCTTTTCACAGAATTACCTCACCCATGGTTATAAAGAATTAACGATTCCGCCCACAAAAAGTGGTGATTTTAACGCCTTTAAAAATGCACTTCACATCTGGCCGAGAGGCGATTTTATGATCATTGCCTTGCCCAATTTGGATGGGAGTTTTACCGTAACCCTGTTTCTGAGTTATGAGACCGGCGAATATAATTTCAACAACCTAACAACCCCCGAAATTGTCACTGAATTTTTTCAGAAGGAATTCCCAGATGCACTGGATTTAATGCCCAATTTAGTAGCTGAATTTTTCGAAAACCCAACCGCACCTTTAGGAACGGTAAAATGTTTTCCATGGCACTATAAAGGGAATAGTATTTTGCTTGGAGATGCTGCACATGCGATTGTTCCGTTTTATGGACAGGGCATGAATGCCTCGTTTGAAGATGTGGTCGAATTTGATGCATTTTTAGACGTGCATCAGGGCGATTGGGGAGCCACTTTTAAAGCCTTTGAAACACATCGAAAGCAAGACACCGATGCAATTGCAGATTTAGCAATTGACAACTTTCACGAAATGAAAGATCATATCGCCAACCCCCTATTTCAAGAAAAACGAAAAATAGAAATGGCCTTAGAAGCTGAGTTTCCAGATGATTATTACTCGAAATACTCCTTGGTAACCTTCAAAGAAACTATTGGATATAACGAAGCCATGACTGTTGGTCGTGCACAAGACAAAGCGATCTTAAGTCTGTTATCTGCCCATAAAATTGATGCCTCTGAAAATTTAAATGAGCTTCTTAAAAAAGTGCAAAAAGAAACTAGCGAAATTCTTAGGGAAGACACAATTGCAAAAACACTAGACTACTAATTCGGAATTATAAACTCATGAAATTAAACTTAGAACATAAAAACGCACTTGTATGCGGAAGTACTCAGGGTATTGGAAAAGCCACTGCTTTTGCGCTAGCATCTGAAGGCGTAAAAGTTACCTTAGTGGCTAGAAATGAGACCAAATTAAAGGACGTCGTTGCTTCACTACCAAATACCGATCAACACAATTATATCGTCGCAGATTTCATGAATCCAATGAATTTGAAATCTAAAGTTGAAACCTACATTCGTGAAAATCATGGATTTCATATTCTTGTCAATAATACAGGAGGCCCAAGAAGTGGTGCCATCATTGATGCAAGCCTTGAGGATTTTGAAAATGCCTTTACACAACATCTAAAATGTAACCATGTACTTGCTCAATTGCTAGTGCCCTTTATGAAACAGGAATCCTATGGCAGAATCATTAATATCATCTCGACTTCAGTAAAAGAACCCATAGAAGGTTTAGGAGTTAGTAATACCATTCGAAATGCGGTTGGAAACTGGAGTAAAACGCTTTCTTTTGAATTAGGGAGCTTTGGGATTACGGTTAATAATGTGTTGCCCGGATTTACAGAAACAGAACGCCTGAATGAGATCATTAAAATTAAAGCCTATTTGGCTCAAACAAGTCTAGAGCAAATGACTACCATCATGAAAAACTACAGCCCTGCAAAACGGTTTGCAAAACCCGAAGAAACGGCCAATGCGATTGTGTTTTTGGCAAGTGAAGCCGCGAGCTACATAAACGGTGTAAATATTCCTGTTGATGGCGGTCGAACAAAATCTTTGTAACTTTATAAATCTAATCCAAACAAAAAACAATGAGCAAACTAGTATCTCCATTAAATATTAAAGCCTGGATTGAAGAAAATAGAGCATTATTAAAACCGCCGGTTGGAAACAAATGTGTTTGGAACGATGGTGAATTTATTGTGATGGTCGTCGGAGGTCCTAACAACCGAAAAGATTATCATTATAACGAAACGCCTGAATTTTTTTATCAGTTAGAGGGTGATATTACATTAAAAATAATTGATGGAGGCGTTGTAAAGGATGTTCAAATTAAAGAAGGGGATATTTATTTATTGCCTGCAAAAATTCCGCATTCTCCACAACGCGGCCCTAATACGGTTGGAATTGTCATAGAATATCCACGACCAGACGGCATAGAAGATGCTTTGGAATGGTATTGCGAAAATTGTAACCACCAACTATTCAGAGGTCCCTTTGTACTTCATAATATTGAAACGGATATGCCGGTTATATTTGACCAGTTTTACTCAAGTGAAGAAACCCGTACATGTTCAAAATGCGGCACCAAAATGGAAGCCCCAATCAAAATTTAAAATAGTTTTATGAAACGTAAACTTCGTATCAACGGACACTCCCATTTACTGCCTTATCCAGAAGAAATTCCTCAGTTTATGAAAGATAAGGAAATTTTTTGGGTGGACGATGAGCGCAAGCATATGCTTCAAAAAGGTTGGAGTCGACCGGTCACCCATTCCAGTTTTTTCTTAGATGAAAAGCTGGAATGGATGGATGAAAATAAAATTGACCATGCGGTCGTTTTAAATTTATCACAGCTCTACGGGAACGGATTGCGTTTGGAAGAAATGAAAAAAGCATTGCGTTTTCAAAATGATTTTAACGCCAAAGTGCAGCACGATAATGCGTCCAAATTCACTTGTGGATTTGTGGTACATCCCGGTTTTATTCAAGGTGCTTTATGGGAAATGGAACGCTGTGTCAAAGAATTAGACTTAAAAGTCCTCTGCCTACCCACCCACTTTATGGACAGTATTGGGCAATGGCGTAGTGTATTTGATAAAGAGAATGACCCCATTTTTGAATTGGCAAATGAGTATAACCTAGCGATTGAAGTACACCCTTATGATGGTGAAAAAATGATCAAACTTGAAAACACCTCATGGCGATTTCATTTAATTTGGATGCTGGCTCAATGTGGGGATGCGTATCACTTTTACACCTTAAACGGCATGCAAGAACGCTATCCGAACATCCGTACTTGTTTTGCGCATGGCGGTCAAATGGCTCAAATGAATCTCGGACGTAGAATTCAAGGATTTGATGG
>Ga0115559_1001275_pt1 | contig 16608 bp, 11 predicted proteins | sample COGITO_mtgs_1105_3_FD_87281 | JGI IMG/M metagenome (GOLD analysis project Ga0115559, IMG submission 87281) | Pelagic marine microbial communities from North Sea - COGITO_mtgs_110506 | ecosystem: Environmental > Aquatic > Marine > Epipelagic | place: Germany:Helgoland, sampling site Kabeltonne... | reverse complement strand
TAGGTAAATCAAATTCATTTTCGTGCAAATATTACCTGTATGGCGGACCAGAAACCCAACCCACGATTGATTGTCGAACACCTTTTGTGATAGGTGTAACTCGATGCATGACAAATGACGGAAAAATGATGATAGTACCTTTTTCACGTGGTGCATTCACTACTTTTTGATTCATCATAAACTGCAAATCTCCGCCTTCATAATCATCAGGGTCTGATAATTGAATTGTCATACTTAGTTTTCGAGCTGAAATTTCTCCTGAGCCGAAATCTAAATGCCAATCAAAAAAGTCTCCTTTTGAATACTTTGTCAATTGTAACTCTTGATGAAAACCTAGCAAGTCAAACCAATATCGTTCATTATTAGTTTTTATAGCAAGGCTAGCTAACTTATTGTAAATCCAATCATTTTCAGGTGTATTATCAATGAACATTACAGAACTCTTTCGTAGGTCATCGTCATATTGACTTTCACTATCGCCAGAAATAGTGGCCTTTATTATTTTCTTATCATCCCAAAAGTTGAGTATTCTATCAATTTCATGAGGGAGAAATAATCCTTGATAATAGACATAATCTACAAAGTTATGTTTAAGAGGAAGTCCAAATGAATAGTTTATTGGCATAATTAAAATAAGTTATTCTTAAAAGTTGTATTCTGATAGTTGCAAATTTCTTTATTCTAATCTATTGTTCCATTTTTACCTCAATACCTGGCTCAATATTATAACTAGGTGCACCATTCATTACCGTATAGATAGTATTTAGTTTTGTATGAATCGCAGGAAGATTATCGGTGCTTAGATTTTCAAACATCGTTTTTTTACTAGCATACCCAAAGATTTGGTTAAAAGAATAGGATGCTTTTCCCCAAGCAGTTGCTGATGGAATTGTATGATATGTTGTAAAATCTAGTAACTCTTTAGAAGTAGCATCATAACTTACCACTTTAAAACCAGGATTGTTATAGTGCTGAGGAGTTACACCTGGACTACTAATAGCAACTTCTGTAATATTTTTTCCTGAAGGATCGTATAATCTTCTTAGCTCATCCATATGTGTGTGACCATATAGGATTCCTGCAATCGTATTCTGATTGTCTGAAACAATCTGTAAAAATTGATTGTTCCAAGGATGCTTTTTCGTCCAATTTGTGGCATTATCTCCTTGCTTTTTATATCCATAAGCATCTATGCCCGGAGGAATATGCATGGTAATATACACTTTGTCTCCTTTTTGGGTAGCATCTTGTAATTCACTAGCAAGCCATTTCATTTGGTTGTTTCCATCATCGATTGGATTGGTTCCGTCAACAGCAAAAAAGTTAGCAGAATAGATAACAGTATTCAAAGCAATAACTCGTAAACCTTCAATTGGTTTTGCCGAGTAATATCCCATTTTTGGTTCAGGATTAGAAACCATGTACGGTGCAATATTTCCGCTTGAATTGATATTTAATGCAGGATAAGGATTTACTTTCTCATCTAAAAGAGAAAAAGGAGTGCTTTGTTTTTCATCGGCAAAGGAAGAATAGTCACCTGCCAATCCATCGTTATTTCCTGGGAGATAGAACAATGATTTTTTATGTTTGGTAACAAGGTCTTTTAAACCTTGTAAGATGATTTTTAAATTTTGATTATGGTCAGCTCTTTTACTTGGAGGAAGATAAAAAGGACGTGGATAATGACCAGGTAAATCACCAGTATAGACTACAAAATCTGGTGAAATGATGCTTCCTAGTATAGAGTCTGTTTTTGCAAGAAAAGCTTTCCATAGAATCATACCAGTATCATCCCCATAAATGGTACTCTCAGAAAAAGAATTCAAATGAACATCTGAAAGGAATAAAAACGTGTTGCTATTACCAATCACTATTTCAGCATCTTCAACTGCTGGAGAAGGAGAGTGAAGAGGAAGTGTTGGTTTTTTATCGTTTTTACAAGCGGTAAAACTAAGCGCTATTAGAAAGCTGCTTATTATAAAAAAGAGTCCTTTATTTTTCATGGTGTTAGAATAAGGTTCATTGATTGCTAACGAAGTTAGTAGAAAAGAGAATGCGAATCAATTAATGCGTATAAATCAGGTAATTATACCTACCACTTATTCTATGCGTGTTTTTAACTTTCTAATAAATCTGAAGATAGTTTTTTAGTTTCTTTTTTAGATAGATATTTTCTAAGGACGCCACCTTTAATATTGTTGACATCAAATTCAATAATAAAGGCATCAGGGTCTATTTGATCTACTGACCTGTAAGTTCTCCTGATGTCAATTCTATTGATGACTGTATGGATAATATTTATGTCGTCTTGTTTTCCTCTGCTTCCATATCCTTGAGAACCTTTGTATACGGTTAAGCCAACACCAACTTTTTCCATTAAATTTTGCTCTATTTCGGCTGATTTTTTAGAAACAATGGTTAGACCTACGTAATCTTCAAATCCTTCAATCATTAAATCAATAATTTTAGCCGTTACTAAATAGGTTAGGATTGAATACATAGCAACTTCTGTTGATAAAACGAGTGCTGTAATACTAAAAAGAATTACATTGAAAAGGAAAATTGTTTTTCCAATACTAATCCCGAATTGTTTATTAACAAAAACACCCAGTATTTCAGAACCATCAAGTACAGACCCATTTCTAATAGCCAAACCGATACCAGCTCCTAGAAATAAACCCCCAAAAATTGAAATTAATAATTTATCATCTGTAACGGGTGTGAAATTTTCGAAATGAATAAATAGAGCAAGTGCCACAATTGACAACGAAGATTTCAATACGATTTTTTTTGAAACAGTAAACCATGCTAAGATTAAAAAAGGCAAACTGATAATAACCAGTAACAATGAAATATCAAACTTTAATTGTTCGCTTAGTAATATAGCAATACCAGTAACACCTCCATCCAGAAAACCATTCGGTAATAAAAAAACTTTCAAGCCAATGCTAGCTAATATTACAGCGATTAATAATTGTAAATACTCTGAGATTTTCTTTTTCATAATGTCAATTTTTGGTGTAGTTGATAGAATCAAATCCGATTTAGGATTTGTTGTTATTGATTAGTAAATTAATTTAGTAAGATAAAGCAAAAATCCCAAACGTTCGTTTGAGATTTTTTATTCTTCTGTTAATTTAGAACTGCAATTCTACACCTACTCATTAACTTCATAAACAATTTCTTTATAGCCTATTTCTCCGTTCCCAGAAATTGCTTCTACTACAACGATCATTTTTCCAATATTATCTGCGTTAAAGTAAGAAGCTGTTACTTTTCCTAAGTTACCTGTTTTCAATATAGGTTTCCATTCTACCAGTGATCGTAAATCTGGACTAGAATCATTAATGTTTTTAGAATCGTATTTTGGAGCATAAAATTCTCGAGGTGAAGAGAATACTGGCGTACTAGTGTAAGTTATGCCTTTAGGTGTTCTTGTACCAGCAAGTCCTTTTCCTGCATGTGTGTAAATTGCAATAATTCCCATACAAAAAGATCCTTTATATGGCGTCCCTCGAAAGGTTGTTTCTTCCCAGATGGATCTATTTTTTGAACACCTAATGAGCTCAAAACTCTTAATTGCTTTCGTTGGAATAGATGCGATGTCTGGATACTCCACTATATATTTAACTGGGATACCATCAATAACTACTAATGTCATATCACTACCTTTAATCTTAGCAAAAGGTTTAGGAAATCTGACTTTTCCAAACCTTATTTGACGTTCAAAAAACGCTGAAACATGAGCAGGGTCAGGAGACCCGGATTTGTGATTGTTTATTATCAGATCAGGCAAGCTATGATGAATTGTAATTTTTTCTGGATAGTTGAATTCGATGATGCTATATATACCGTAGGACCATTTTTGAATTTTCTCTACCAATTCTTTTCCATCAATCACTAAATCTGGTTTACCCCATTTTTCCATTACTTTTTTTCGGTTGGGCGTCATCTTGTAATTTGAGAGTACAACTTCATCCAATAGCTGATTATCAAACCTTTCCAAAAAGTTTTTGAGCACTTTGTCATAGGCTATTTCCTTTTCAATAAAGGTTTGAAAAGTACTGTCATTGATCGTTTCAATAGATTTATAGTGATTAAAATTGATTGGAGGTGATTTTTCTTTTTGTAAAGTAACAGGGTAACGTCCCTTTTTACCTTTTTCTCCAGTTGTTTGAATGGTAACACCAATTCGATCTCCATACTCATCATCTAAATCAAATTGAAAGTTGTTAAACGTACCGATTTCCTTACTATAGATGTTTCCGCTCTTGCCCAAGGTCATCATACTAATATTAACTTTTTTTGTTTTTCGATACGGGTTTCTTTTGATGACCCCAGTAATCGATAAATTTTTCTCAGGTTTGTAAAGTAGTTTTCCTAGAGGTTTAGCATAATGGTATTTTCTCCACCCTTGTGTAAGCATCAATGCATCCAAATGATACTGCATATCACGAGGACTATTAAAATAAAATCCTGGATTTTCTATTTTACCTCTTAGTTCAGAATCCAACAAGTAATAAGAAAGAATGTTTTGGCGTAAACTCTGAGACTTTCCTAACGGCTCTTTATTAATAACCAGCAGTGATAGATTTGCATTGATGGGTTTCCCAACAGAATCTGTAGCTTGAATATCTAAATGAGTCTGTTCACGTTTAGTATAACTTTTTTTATTTGTAGTAATATCTAGATTAATTCTTTTCTCTTGTCTTTGATTAAAGTACAATCGCTCTGCAATAGGTCGTTTGTTACTATCCATTAATGTTGCAGATATAATTCCTTCAGGGAGAAACTTATTAGGTATCAAGATTGTGAAAGGTCCATTTTTTAGAGAGATGTTTTTTGAATACTGTGTAGTGCCTCTATGTGCTAACCTAAGAAACATATTGTCGTTCTTAAGATAATTAGAAGCAACTGTTAGCAGAATGTTATTATCATTTCTAATCATGGATATAATATTTCCTTTGCTAGCCACTTTAGGTAAGGAGTATCGTTTAGATTCCTCTTTAGAGACAGAATTGAATAGCCTTGCATAATAACTTTTTCCATCCTGCACTCCTTTGAGGATAAAACTTCCCATTCCAAGGATGTTACTTCTAAAAGAAGTTATAACAGTACCTTTTTCATCAACAATTTCTCCTCGTACAATGGTTCCTTTACCGTTTGGGTTTACTGCTTTGAAACCAATTTTGTTATTTAATCCATGAACGAGTTCACCACTCTCAGGGAAAAATTGTAGGTCAACATATTCTTTGTTGAGAATGAATGTCCTAGAATACGTTTTTTCATTTTTGGTTTGAATCTCTAACGTGGCATATTCACTATCACGCTCGATGGGGTAGTCAATGAAATATTGACCATTATCCATTTTCTTAAGAGTAAGCGTATCTTTTTGATCGTTGAGTTTTACAAAAACGGTGAGTTCTCTTTTGTGTTCAAAATCTATGAGAAGTGGATCAATAAAGGCTTGCAATCGATTTACCTTTTTTGAATCCTTCAAAAGAGTGAGGTTTGTAATAGGCTCTTTCTTTTGTTCGGTATGAAATAAATAGATGTACTGTTCAAAGATAAAGTCTGAGTCAAAGTTTTTGTTCCATTGTGTATAGGCCCTAACCAAATAACTCCCTTTTTTAAAATCTTTGTCCAAATCGAAAAAGCCTTGCCCGATTCCATTTTCTATTTTAATCAACTTCTTAGCGAGTATTCTTTTGTCTTGATCAATTAACTCTACATATAATATTTTGCTAAGTGTGGTTGGAGCATGGGTTACGGCATCTGTAATAATAGATTTAAACCAAATTGTACTTCCGGTTACGTAGGTTGTCTTGTCTAATTGTAGATATATTTTTTCGGCATAAGATGCGTTAGAATGTATGCTGCTTTTATTTTGTTGTGCCTTGATTGTTGAAGAGGAAATACACAAATAGAGAATAATGGAAGTAATAATGATAGGGGCTTTCTCTCGAAAGTTTTTAAAGGAGGATTTCTTTTTCTTGTAAAATTTATTACTTTTCATAGCTATTGAGTTTTTTCAAACAAAATAAGTACTCAAACACACTTAAAGATTATTTTAAAAGTGAAAAAGTAAATTTATTGAATCAAAAATTACGCCAAATTATTTATGAAAAATACGTCAATAAAATAAAAATCCCAAACGAAAGTTTGGGATTTTCTTTATTCTTCAGAAGAAGCTTCCGTTCTGGATTCTTCTGTTTTTTTGCCTTTCTTAATTTTAATGGTGAGCTCGTTTTTCTTCTCATCCAAATCCATTGAAATAGTATCGCCCTCTGTTAATTTAGAATTAACAATTTCTTCAGCTAAAGCATCTTCAATATATTTCTGGATAGCTCTTTTTAAAGGGCGTGCTCCATATTTCTTATCAAATCCTTTATCAGCTATGTAATCTTTGGCTTTTTCGCTTAGCTTTAATGTATAGCCTAAATCAGAGATTCTATGCAATAACTTGTCAAGTTCAATATCAATAATTGAATGAATATCTTCTCTTTCTAATGCATTGAAAACAATTACATCATCAATTCTGTTTAAGAATTCAGGAGCGAAAGATTTTTTCAAAGCTCCTTCAATAATTCCTTTAGCATGCTCTTCAGACTGCTCTTTTTTAGAAGCAGTTCCAAATCCAACTCCAGCTCCAAAATCTTTTAATTGACGAGCACCAATATTGGAAGTCATGATAATAATGGTGTTTCTAAAATCAATTTTTCTTCCTAAACTATCCGTAATATGTCCATCATCTAAGATTTGTAAAAGCATATTAAATACATCTGGATGTGCTTTTTCTATCTCATCTAATAAGATAACAGAGTATGGCTTTCTGCGAACTTTTTCTGTTAACTGACCACCCTCTTCGTATCCAACGTACCCAGGAGGTGCACCAATTAAACGAGAAATAGCGAACTTCTCCATGTATTCACTCATGTCAATTCGAATCAAAGATTCATCAGAATCAAATAACTCACGAGCCAATACTTTTGCCAATTGTGTTTTTCCAACTCCAGTCTGACCCAAGAAAATAAAAGAACCAATAGGTTTGTTAGGATCTTTTAACCCGACACGATTTCTTTGAATGGCTTTCACAACCTTCGCAACTGCTTCATCCTGACCAACAACTTTTCCTTTGATCAATTGAGGTAATTCGCCAAGTCTATGACTTTCAGCTTCTGCAACTCTATTTACAGGAATTCCTGTCATCATAGAAACCACTTCAGCAACATTGTCTTCAGTAACAATTTCACGGTTCAATTTAGAATCGTCTTCCCATTGTTTTTGAGCAGAATCTAAGGCTGCTTCCATGTTCTTTTCGTCATCACGCAGCTTAGCAGCTTCTTCATATTTCTGACCATTTACAGCGTTTGTTTTACGCTCGCGAATCGATTCTAACTGACCTTCAAGTTCTAGAACTTGTTGTGGTACTACAATGTTTGTGATATGAATTCTTGATCCAGCTTCGTCTAAAGCATCAATAGCTTTGTCAGGTAAATAACGATCTGTCATATATCGATTTGTCAATTTTACACAAGCATCAATAGCTTCATCTGTATAATCAACATGGTGATGTGCTTCGTATTTCGATTTGATGTTATGCAAAATTTGAATTGTTTCTTCAACGCTAGTTGGATTCACAATAATCTTTTGAAAACGTCTTTCTAAAGCACCATCTTTTTCAATATTTGTTCTGTATTCATCCAACGTTGTGGCGCCAATACATTGAATTTCACCTCTAGCTAATGCAGGCTTTAACATATTGGATGCGTCTAGCGATCCTGTTGCTCCACCAGCACCTACTATGGTGTGTATTTCATCAATGAATAAAATAATGTCTTCATTCTTTTCGAGTTCATTCATCAAAGCTTTCATGCGCTCTTCAAACTGACCTCTGTATTTTGTTCCGGCTACTAAACTTGCAAGATCTAAGGATACAATTCTTTTATCAAAAAGAATACGAGATACTTTTCTATTCACAATTCGTAACGCTAAACCTTCGGCAATGGCAGATTTACCAACACCTGGTTCACCAATTAACATTGGATTGTTTTTCTTTCTTCTGCTTAAGATCTGAGATACACGTTCAATTTCTTTATGTCTGCCCACTACTGGGTCAAGTTTTCCGTTTTCTGCCAATGAAGTTAAATCACGACCAAAATTATCTAAAACTGGCGTTTTCGATTTTTTAGCTGATTTTCCTTTTTGAGATTGATCATAAGGATTCGACTTTTCAGAAGAAGCAAACTCATCATCATCAGATGGTGTTTCTGCTATTGGGTTAATTGGTAGATCATCATCAGAATTCTCTACGTGTAACTCTTTGTATAATGCCTTAGCTTGATCATAATCTACATCATATTTGTTTAACAATTTAGTTGTAGGATCATTTTCGTTACGAAGAATGCACAATAGTAAATGTGCGGTATCTATTGCTTCACTTTGGTAAAGTTTCGCTTCAAGAAATGTTGTCTTTAATGCTTTTTCAGCTTGACGTGTTAAATGTAAGCTCTTCTTTTGGTTTCCTTCTGTTAGAGAAGGAGCGGACGGGTTTAACTGTTCTAACTTTTTTCTAACCAAATCTAAGTTCACATCAAATGCTTCTAAGATTTCGATAGCTTTCCCTTCCCCTTTTCTTATCAAACCAAGCAAAAGATGTTCCGTTCCAATAAAGTCATGCCCTAATCTTAAAGCTTCTTCTTTACTGAAAGTGATTACGTCTCTTACTTTGGGTGAAAAATTATCGTCCATATATTGGGTATTATCTATTTGTAAATTTAGTCCTTTTTTTAGTAAAAAATTACAAAAAGGATGCCACCATATAAATGCTGCCATTTTGACCTGTAAAATATCTTCAGAAATACTTGTAAATCAAGGGGATAAAAATTATCAAAAAATTATCAAGAAATGTTAATAACTCTAAGGTTTTCAGAGTAAAAAATCTTTGCTAAAAATAGGAATTATAGTAACTTGCTAGCTATATAAATTTAGTAAAAAATTAACAAGATAATTAGCATATGGCAGACGGAGAAAAGTTAATCCCGATTAACATTGAAGAGCAGATGAAATCTGCTTACATAGATTATTCTATGTCAGTGATTGTTTCTAGAGCATTACCAGATGTGAGAGATGGATTAAAACCAGTACATAGACGGGTTTTATTTGGAATGCACGAACTTGGAATTAAAGCTACAGGATCCTATAAAAAATCCGCTAGAATTGTGGGAGAAGTTTTAGGTAAATATCACCCTCATGGAGATACTTCCGTGTATGATTCTATGGTACGTATGGCTCAAGAATGGAGTGTGCGTTACTTGATGGTAGATGGACAAGGGAATTTTGGTTCTGTTGATGGAGATAGTCCTGCTGCAATGCGTTATACTGAGGTAAGAATGCAGAAGATCTCAGAAGATATGTTATCTGATATTGAAAAAGAAACTGTAGATCAAAGATTAAACTTTGATGACACTTTATATGAGCCTACTGTTTTACCTACAAGGATTCCAACCCTTTTAGTAAACGGAGCTTCGGGTATAGCTGTTGGGATGGCTACCAATATGGCGCCACATAATTTAACAGAAGTTGTTAATGGAACATTGGCTTATATCGAAAATAGAGATATTGAGATAGATGAGTTGATGCAACACATAAAAGCACCTGATTTTCCTACAGGAGGAATCATTTACGGATACGAAGGTGTAAAAGATGCTTTTCACACAGGTAGAGGACGTATTGTAATGCGTGCAAAAGCTGTTATAGAAGAGGTAAAAGGTCGCGAATGTATTATTGTTACTGAGATTCCATATCAAGTAAACAAAGCAGAAATGATTAAAAAAACTGCTGAGTTAGTAAATGATAAAAAACTAGAAGGAATTGCAAATATTCGCGATGAATCAGATAGAAAGGGAATGCGTATTGTCTATGTTTTAAAGCGTGACGCTATTCCGAATATTGTTTTAAATAAATTATATAAATATACTGCTTTACAAACATCATTTAGTGTCAATAATATAGCACTAGTAAATGGTCGTCCAGAACAATTAAATTTAAAGCAATTGATTCATTATTTTGTTGAACATAGACATGATGTTGTTGTTCGTAGAACAAAATACGAACTAAAGAAAGCAGAAGCGAGAGCTCATATTTTAGAAGGATTGATCATTGCATCTGACAATATCGATGAAGTTATCAAAATTATTAGAGCATCAAGTAATGCCGATGCTGCACGTGAAAGTTTAATTGCAAGATTTGAATTGACAGAAATTCAAGCCAAAGCGATTGTAGAAATGCGTTTACGTCAATTAACGGGTCTTGAGCAAGATAAGTTAAGGGCAGAGTTTGATGAAATCATGAAAACGATCACGGATTTAAAAGATATCTTAGAAAACGAGCCTAGACGTTATCAAATTATTACAGATGAATTGATTGTTGTTAGAGATAAGTATGGTGATGATCGTCGTTCTCATATTGAGTACGCTGGTGGAGATATGAGTATTGAAGATATGATTCCAGACACAAAAGTTGTGGTAACCATATCTAATGCAGGGTATTTAAAACGTACCAATTTAGATGAATACAAGGTTCAGAATAGAGGAGGACGCGGACAAAAAGGAGTTGCGACTCGAAATGAAGATTTCTTAGAGCACCTATTTGTAGGTACCAACCATCAGTATATGTTATTTTTTACGCAGAAAGGAAAAGTGTTTTGGATGCGTGTCTATGAAATTCCAGAAGGAGGTAAAAACTCTAAAGGAAGAGCAATGCAAAACTTAATCAATATAGAGCAAGATGATAAGGTTAAAGCATTCTTAGTAACTCAGGACCTAAAAGATGAGGAATATATTAATAGTCATTATGTAATTATGGCTACCAAGAAAGGTCAAGTTAAAAAGACTTCATTAGAACAATATTCTCGACCAAGAACAAATGGAATTAATGCAATTACCATTCGTGAAGACGATGAATTGTTAGAAGCTAAATTAACTACTGGTGATAGTCAAGTAATGTTAGCACTTAAATCTGGAAAATCAATTCGATTTGAAGAGGCAAAAACAAGACCCATGGGTAGAACAGCATCTGGTGTAAGAGGGATTACTTTAGCGCATGAAAAAGATGAGGTAATAGGGATGGTTGCTGTAAATGATATGGAGAGTAATATCTTAGTTGTATCTGAGAAAGGATACGGAAAACGTTCTAAGCTAGAAGATTATAGAATCACTAATAGAGGAGGGAAAGGTGTTAAAACATTGAATATCTCAGAAAAAACAGGTAATTTAGTCGCCATTAAAAATGTAGATGATTCAAACGATCTGATGATTATTAATAAATCAGGTATCACTATTCGTATGGCTGTTGAAGATTTACGTGTAATGGGAAGGGCTACACAAGGTGTTAGATTGATTAACATTAAAGATTCAGACAGTATTGCAGCTGTCGCTAAGGTGATGCATGAAGAAGAATCTGAAGAGTTAAATGAAGATGGCACAGAAATTGAAAATGAAACAAACGACAATCAAGAATAAAAAGTTAGAATTAAATACACTAAAAATGAAAACTAGAATATTAACGTTAGCGTTAGGATTAGCATCTTTAATATCATATTCTCAGAAAAATGAATTAAAGGCTGCTGAAAAAGCTCTAAAGAATCAAGATTTCCCTACGGCAATCACAGCAATCACTAGTGCTGAATCTTTAATTGAAAATGCAGATGCAAAATTAAAATCGAAATTTTATTTCTTAAAAGGGAAAGCCTATATGGGAAAGAAAAATTATGCAACAGCTGCTGCGGCTTTTCAAGATCTTATCAAATTTGAGAATAAAACCAGAAAGAAAAAGTATTCTGCTGAAGCTCAACCTTTAATGGGTGAAATGCTTAAAGAGGTATCTGAAAGAGCTAATGAGCGTTATAAGATTAAGGACTATAAGAATGCTGCAAGTGATTTTTATTTGACATACAAGTTAAGTCCTGTAGATACAATATTTATATACAATGCTGCTGTAAGCTCTACACTAGCTAAAGAATATGATACAGCATTAAAGTATTATAAAGAATTAGGAGATTTAGGATATAACGGTATTTCTACATTATACTATGCGGTAAACAAAGAAACTGGTGTAAAAGAAAACTTAGGTTCAAAAAGCAATAGAAGTTTGTACTTGAAATCTGGACAGTATTCTAATCCTACAGATGAAAAAACAGAATCTAAAATAGGTGATATCACTAAGAATGTGGCCTATATTTTAAAAGAGCAAGGAAAAACGGATGAAGCTATAGCAGCTATTCAAAAAGCCAGAAAATTGTATCCTAAAGATTTGAATTTAATTCTTTCTGAAGCAGATTTATATATCAAATTAGACCAACTTGGTAAGTTTGGTGAATTGATGAAATTAGCTGTAGAACAAGACCCTACAAATCCAATTTTGTTTTTTAACCTTGGGGTTGTTAGTCAGGATAAGAAGGATCTAGTAGAAGCTAGGAACTATTACTTAAAAGCAATTGAGTTAAAATCTGATTATGGTGATGCTTATACGAATTTAGCAGCACTGGTTTTAGAAAAAGAAAAGCCTATTATTGAAGAGATGAATAAAAACTTGTCTGACTTTGATAAGTATGATGAATTACAAACAAAACAAAAAGCTGTATTTAAAGAAGCTCTTCCTTATTTAGAAAAAGCAGATCAGTACGGTAGAAGTATTAGTACAGTTAGATCTTTAATGAATATCTATGAAAATTTAGCGATGGATGCCAAAGCTAAAGAATATCGTGATCTTTATAAAAAACTTAATAAGCAATAAATTAAGGTAATCAAATAAAAAAGCCGAAGTGAAAACTTCGGCTTTTTTATTTATACTGTCCCGTCCTGAAATAAGTTGACACAGAATCGACTTATTTATGATTAGTAAAGAAAACAAAAGAGTAAAGCGTACTCAGCGCGATTACAACGTAGGCTTTAAATTAGCCTTGGTTAGCGAAGTAGAAAAAGGCAATTACACCTACAAACAGATTCAAAAAGAGTATGGGATTCAAGGTAGAAGTACTGTTTTGGTATGGCTTAGAAAATATGGTACCTTAGATTGGAGTAAGCCCAATATCCATACAATGCCAAAATCTAAAGAAACCCCTGCCCAAAAAATAAAACGTTTAGAAAGAGAATTATCAGACGAGAAGCTCAGAAATGAGATACTCAATACCATGATTGATATCTCTGACAAGCAATATGGTACTTCTATTAGAAAAAAGTATTCACCCAATCAATCCAACGCATCAGACAACAAAAGCAAGAAAGCTTAGCTCGTTGTTGTCGATTGTTTGGGGTTAGCAGGCAAGCTATATATCAATCAGAGTCTAGAGGTTTCTTCGATCTAAAGAACTAGACAAAGTGAAGGAGTTAGTACAACAAATACGTAGAGAAATGCCAAGGCTTGGTACACGAAAGTTATATTATCTACTCAAAGAAGATTTTGAAGAACAAAGAATCAAAATAGGAAGAGATGCCCTATTTGCATATTTAAAACGAGAACATTTATTAATAAAACCTAAAAAGAATTATACAAAAACCACAAATTCTAAGCACTGGCTAAAGAAGCATCCTAATCTATTACAAACCATAAAACCTAAGCAACCAGAACATGTTTTTGTGAGTGATATTACCTATATAAAGAGTAGAGAAAAGACGCATTATTTATCCTTGGTCACAGATGCATACAGTAGAAAGATCATGGGATATCATTTGAGCGATGATATGAGTGCAGAGAATGTAGTGAGAGCTTTTGATATGGCTGTAAAAGACCGAAGTACCAATCAAAAACTAATACATCATTCTGATCGTGGTTTACAATATTGTTCTTCTGTATATCAAAATGCATTAAAGAAAAACAATACAATTCCATCGATGACTGATGGATACGATTGTTATCAAAATGCACTAGCAGAAAGAATTAATGGTATTTTAAAGAATGAGTTTTTAATTTATAAAACCAATAACAGAGAGGAATTAAAACAACTCATAAAAGAATCTATACAAACTTATAATAACAAAAGACCTCACTTGAGTCTTCAAATGAAAACACCTAACTTTATACACAATAAAAAACCAGAGAAGCTAGCTTCTCTGGTTTAATTAATTTTATTTAAAAACTGTCAACCTATTTTAGGACGACTCATACAATTCTTTTAATAACTCTTAATTTATGAGAGTGAGTTTTTGTGTCTGTGTTGTATATTCCACTATGATCTAGTAAATCGATTCTAACTTTGCCATGAGCATGAATTATGTAATAATCATTCATAATAATTCCTACATGTGTAATAATCCCTTCGTCATTATCAAAGAAAGCTAAATCTCCTGGTTCGCTTTCTTCTATAAAACTTAGGACTTCTCCTTGAGTAGCTTGGTCTTTAGCATCTCTTAATAAAGAATAACCGCATAGCTTATAGATCATTTGTGTGAAGCCAGAACAATCGATTCCAAAGGGAGTTTTTCCTCCCCATAGATAGGGTGCATTTAAAAATAAGAACGCTTTTCTAGCAATTTCATCTTTTGATAAGTTTCCAGAATATACTCTTCCTTCGTAGCTGTATTGTTTCTGATCAATTACAAACCCTTTATTTTCATAGAAAGGTAACCTAGAACCAATAGGAATTGTACTTAAATGATTGTTCTCATCAGTTATATAATCTAAAATTTCTGAAGAATAATGATATTCTGAAGAAGATAATTTTTCAAATAAAGTAAGTTCAATTTCTTGATACTGCTTGTTATCTACGTATCCTTCGTAATTGTCAAAATGAATTTGAATTTTACTCCACTTTTTTTCCTTTTCAAGTATGGTAAAATGCTCTCCGAATAGAACCTGAGACACCATTTCTGAAGCATCATTCGGTTCGGATCTTAGAGGCACTATACTTAAATTACAAATACCGTAGAACATAAACTTATTTAAATCGTACTAGATAAACTATAAAGATTCTATTACCATTGCACTAGCACCGCCGCCACCATTACAGATAGCTGCAGCACCAATTTTTGCATTGTTTTGTTTTAAAATAGATGTCAATGCGATTACAATTCTTGCTCCAGAAACACCTAAAGGATGCCCTAAAGAAACAGCTCCACCATTTATATTTACTTTTTCATTATCTAGTCCTAATATCTTCATGTTAGCCAATCCAACAACAGAGAAAGCCTCATTCAATTCAAAGTAATCTACATCGTTTATAGTTAAATTAGCTCTGTCTAAGGCTTTAGGTAAAGCTTTTGCTGGGGCTGTAGTAAACCATTTAGGTTCTTGAGCAGCATCGGCATAACTTCTAATTTTTGCAATAGGATTCAACCCTAATTCTTTAGCCTTTTCAGCTGACATTAAAATTAAGGCAGCTCCTCCGTCATTAATTGTAGATGCATTAGCAGCAGTTACTGTTCCTTCCTTTGTGAACGCAGGACGTAAAGCAGGGATTTTTTCCATCTTTACGTTTTTGTACTCCTCATCTTCAGAAAAAATTATCGGCTCTCCACGTCTTTGAGGAATCTCAACAGGAACAATTTCATTGTCATATTTTCCATCTTTCCAAGCATTAGCAGATCTTGTATAAGACTGAATCGCATAGGCATCTTGATCTTCTCTAGAGAATTTATATTCAGTAGCGCAAGCATCAGCACAAACACCCATAGCTACATCATCATAAACATCAACAAGTCCGTCCTTTTGCATTCCGTCTTCCATTTTTGCAGGACCGAATTTTGTTGCAATCCTTGCATGATAATAATGTGGAATAGAACTCATATTCTCCATTCCTCCAGCAACAACAATATCAGTATCACCTAAAGCAATTGTCTGAGCACCTAACATAATAGATTTCATTCCGGAAGCGCAAACTTTGTTTACTGTAGTACATGGAACAGAATCTGGAATTCCAGCAAATATAGCAGCTTGTCTTGCTGGCGCTTGACCTAATCCAGCAGAAACTACATTTCCCATAAATACTTCTTCAACTAAGTTGGGATCTAAATTGATTTTATCTAAAGCACCTTTAATTGCAACAGCTCCTAATTTTGGAGCTGGAATACTAGATAGACTTCCCATAAAACTTCCGATAGGAGTTCTTGCAACAGATACAATTACGACATCTCTATTACTCATTATTTATTAATCTTGATTTGTACTGCAAAATTAACCATTTTAAATCAAAATGATACCGAATATGGAGCTTGAATTTTTGACCTCCGTTTTTTTAAGTTAAGTTTGTGTATCTAAGAAAAATGTATGAGTAAAACAGCTAACAAATTATACAAGCACAATGCAATTATTTATAAGATAATTCTTTTTGTAGTTACTGCATTTGCCATTGTGTATCTTTTTCCAAAAGGCGGTCAGTTTAAATACGATTTTAACAAAGGTAAACCTTGGCAATACGACAATCTCTATGCTCCTTTTGATTTTGCTCTTGAAAAGACGGAAGATGAAATGACAGAAGAAATCAAAGCTATTGAAGTAAATGCAAAGCTTTATTTTCTTTTTGATAAAAATATTATTGATGAGGTTAAAGAAAACTATCAACTAAAAACCTCTTTATTACAGGTTAGTGATTCTCTTACTAATGATGATTTA
>Ga0115559_1001274_pt1 | contig 16640 bp, 12 predicted proteins | sample COGITO_mtgs_1105_3_FD_87281 | JGI IMG/M metagenome (GOLD analysis project Ga0115559, IMG submission 87281) | Pelagic marine microbial communities from North Sea - COGITO_mtgs_110506 | ecosystem: Environmental > Aquatic > Marine > Epipelagic | place: Germany:Helgoland, sampling site Kabeltonne... | reverse complement strand
TCGAATTATTGCTACGAATGTTCTTGCAGACAGGGCAGATGCTCTTCAACGATTGGGGTTGGATCCACGTGCAATGCTTCGTCAAGATAGACTTTTGCAAGAAGAGTTGGGGTTTCCAGGACACTATGTACGTGCAATTGGTGAATGGCGAACCAAGGATCGTTATCATGTGGCAGGTCAAGGCACCGCTGTATCCTCAATGGATTATGATAAGTGGATGAGCTGTTATCGTGACGGTAGAGACGAGGCTGGTTTGGGGTATCGTGCCATAGCTTTTAGTCATGGACAAGATCTGGATAAGAGACAACATTTTCAACGGTTTAGCGGATTGCCTTTCATGAGTGCGACCGAAGGAGAGTTGGTTCGTCCCAGTTTCCGAATGCAACCGATTGATGCTACTGGAACGGTTGAGTTCTCCAACAGTCGCAATAAATTGTATCAACAAGTATCTGTAGATACAGAGTTGACCTTTCAAGCTGATGGTGCAGACTTACAGTACTTGCCGTTGCGATTGCCAACAAACGGTTCTGAGAGAGGAACTTGGGTAATGGATGCTTTGCAGGTCAAAAATACAGACGGAAAGTGGCAAGATTTGGCTTGGGTTGGACTCAATGCTGATTTAACAGATACCGGAAATCTACGTCGATCTAGAATCCCTCTCCAAGAAGTGGATATTTCCAACCAACAGGTTGCTATGGAAGACAACGACTCTTTAACCAGTGGAACTCCACAGTTGGCAACCAGTGATTCCGAGTTGAATGCAACGTCCTCTGGAACTCAAGCGGCCGGAGATAATGGTGTTTCCAGTGCCAATCCACAGTCAATATCGACTTCAAAAATAGAAGGGCCTGAAGGACCTGCCAACTTTAGGTTGAATCCAAACGATCAAATCGTGGCACAATCTGAACGAACGGTAAAAAGAACAGCCGAGTTTACATATGATATAGTCGCTTTATTACCAAAACCGATTGCTGCCGGTGAACAGGTCACATTGCGTTTGAAGTGGTCAGCACAGTGGGGATTTGCCAATTTTTCGACGATTGAAACGCCACAAGGTGTAGCCGTTCGAACGCTTGGTACGACCACAGGGGTGAATCCTGTATTGCCAGAGGTGTTACCGGTTGCTGGAGGGACACGCTGGAATTTTAATTTGACTTCTGGAACGAAGTCACCTTTGTTGAGGCCTCAATATGTTGTCAGTTCAGGTGATTCTATTCGTTCTTGGCAGGACGAAGGGTTGTGGAATTGGACTGAGAGTACAGGGACCAATGCATTGTCGCCATCAGTTGGTGTCGGACGATGGGAGATTTTGGAGGAGGCTCCGGCAGACGGTTTACCGCGCGTTCGAATCTCGTTGTTTCCAAACACGTTTTCAAAAGCCAAGATGTTTGGTCCAGAGATTCGAAGGGTGATCACATTTCTACATGGATTTTTGCCTGAATATGATCAACAAGAAGTGGATGTTGTTCAAGAGCGTTCGCTGTTAATTAATGAAGTTCGTCGAAAGTCTAGATCTGATATTCAACATGGGATTGTACAGATACAAACGATCTCTCCCTCTGCTGTTGGATTAACAGATGAATTGCGTGATGAAGATTCTAAACGGGCTCAGACACAGATTGCTCGTCAATTGGCTGGTCAATATTGGGGACAACGCGTCGCTCCAAATACATCGAGAGACGAATGGATAACGACAGCTCTCGCTGATGCTTATGCAGCATACTATGTCCGAGCTGCATTTGGCTCTGAAGAGTATGATGCTCGTATGGAGGGTGTGAGAACACTATTGGAAGATCCCGAAGAGCAGGATGCCGGTTGGACGAGGCGTGATGCTTATCGACGCACGTACTCTCCTGCAGGATCCACCCGACTTTCTGATGTTCCAGAAAAGTTTCGTGAAGATTATGCGCTGTTCGTTTTATCCGAGATGTTGCGTCTTCAAATTGGAAACCAAGCCTATTTTACCGCTTTAGAGGTATTGGCTGTAGAAGAAAGAGTGGATACGGAATTGTTACAGCATCACTTTGAACAATCTTCAGGTCAGAATCTATCAGACTTTTTTGATTTCTGGATTTATGGTGGGTATATTCCTAAAATTGAAACAACGGTTCGTTTTGATGACAGTGGTGTTGTCGGATGTGTTCAAAGTGATATTCCTTTCGGTAAAATCTTGGTTCCAATTCGGATTAAATTAGAAGATCGTTCAATTGATACCCTTGTTGAAGTACGGCATGGCAAAGGAATATTTGAAGTGCCAAACATTGCAGAGGCAGATTTTGAAGTGGATCCTTTGAAATTGATGCTGGCATTTGAACGTTCAGTTCGAAAAACCACGGAATCAACTGTGTGTGAGAAATAAGTAGGGTAGTTTAGTTTCTAAATTTTTAAATGATCTGAAAATATTTAATATTGGGCTTGAATTGTTTATAGAATCATCCGATAACAAACTGTATGGTGGTAAGTCCATCTCTTTTAGTCTATAGTTTAGATAGGCACACCTTATCAATCATCCCTTCCAAGGTTCAGGAGTTACATATGTCAAATCAGATTCAGGGTATTCAAAGTACCCAAAGTCAGTCTTCTCAAGGAACACAAAGCAGTCAAGTAAGTCAAGTAGTTGCTATTCAAGAACAATATGCCAAGCACATGACCTCGATGAATGTTGAAAAGAAAGAAACACCAAGTGTATCTCCGAATACAGTTAGTTTGGCAGAAGTACGTCAAGCCGTCGACGAGTTGAATTTGAAAATGGATCAACAATTGACAAGTGTCAGTTTTGACGTGGACAAAGAGACTGGCCGTATTGTTGTTCAGGTAAAAGACGTTGATACTGGAGATATATTGCGTCAGATTCCTTCTGAAGACATGTTGGATTTTGCACGAAATGCCAATAAAGGTGTCGGTGTGACTTTAGACACTCAAATGTAAGTCGATTTTATAAATCGTTTTCTATGAAAGGTGGATCTATGATCCACCTTTTATTTTTTCTTTGGTATATTTCTTGACAGTGCCCTTGTTGAAAGAGTAGATCTGCCTCTGTGATTAGAGGGAACAATGCAAAGAATAGCAATCGATGTCATGGGTGGTGATTTGGGTGCAGCAGAGTTGGTGAAAGGTGCCGCTGCACTGAGTATAGAAGCAGACAATACCATTCAGATAATATTGGTGGGGGATGCCAAACAAATAGTGGCTGCTCTCGTCGGTCAGGTGTATCATCCAAAGTTTATTGAGATCGTTCACGCGAGTGAATATTTGTCTCAAGAAGACAAGGCGAAAGAATCGATTGATCAACGAGCGGATCTGAGTATTGTTGTCGCTTGTCAGTTATTGCTTGATGGTCGTGCCGATGCACTGGTTAGTGCAGGGAATACTGGTGGTGTAATTTTGGCCTGTTCACGATCTTTTGAACGAATCGAAGGGATTCGTAGAGTGGCATTTGCTGCTGTGTTGCCAACGGAGAAACGCCGTGGTCGAAAAAAGGATCCTTTCGCACTGTTGTTGGATGTTGGGGCAACCCTTCATGTAGAGTCAAACGATTTATACAATTTTGGTTTGATGGGCAGTATTTATGCCAGTATTGTGTCTAGCAACGAAGAGCCTTCCATTGCTTTGCTATCAAACGGAACAGAACAAGGAAAGGGGCCAAAAGAAGTGGTGGATGCCTTTTCATTGTTGTCAGACAACGCTGCTTTGAACTTTATTGGCAATGTAGAAGGATTGGATATTCCTCGTGGTGCAGCCGATGTCATTGTATGCGAAGGATTCATGGGCAACGTTGTGTTAAAGTTGTTGGAAGGAATCACTGAGTTGGCTGCCGATTTGGCCAAAGATGCTTATGAAAGCAAGTTGATTTGGAAACTTGGGTTGACGATGTTGTCTAAGGAATTGCGAAAATTACGTCGATTGACGGATTGGAAGCAATATGGTGGTGCTCCAATTTTGGGCTTTGACAAGGTGGTGATAAAGGCTCACGGACGAAGCAATGCTAGGGCGATTCGGAACGCTATCAAACTTGCTGCCAAGGTTCACGAAGGGAACTTGGTCAGTCGAATCCAAGAACGAATGGAACAATCATGGCATTGATGGATTCAATCAAATCAACGACCTGGTTTCATTTTACAGAGATTGATACTGCCGTTGGCGCTCGAGTGTATTTTGCATCCGAGACTGAGCAAGTAACCCATTCTTTTAAGTACAGAGCAGCAACCTCATTGGTTCAACATGTTGATGCAGAAGGTTTTTTGGTTGCCTCCTCAGGAAATTTTGGTCAGGCTTTGGCTTGTGCATGTCAACAAAAAGGAGTTCCGTGTATTGTTGTTATGCCTACGACCAGTGCTCAGGTGAAAGTGGACGCCGTACGGTCATACAATGCAACGGTGATTTTTGTCGACACCAAGATTCAGACCCGAGCGGAGAAAGTTGCTGAAATTGGGGAGAAACATTCTAACTATCATATTGCTTCACCATATGACTGTGAGTGGGTGATCTTTGGAAACGCCACATTGGGCCGAGAAATTTATTGCCATTCATCCTCTCCAGATATGGTGCTGGTTCCAATTGGTGGTGGTGGTCTTATTTCTGGTATTGCGCAGGCTTTTCAAGAATTGGATGCAAATATTGTATTGTGGGGCGCGGAGCCTGCATTGGCTGATGATGCTGCACGTTCATTAGAGCAAGGTCAACGATTGTCTAATGATGGAGAACCTCAAACATTGGCAGATGGAGCAAGAACTCGTAGTGTTGGCGTTTTGAATTGGGAGATTATTCAGCAACGAGTCTCCAACGTCTTGCGAGTGTCAGAAAAATCAATTTGTCAGGCCATGCGGTTGTTTCATTCTGTTGGGGTCAAAGTTGAACCGACAGGCGCTTTGACATTGGGAGCATTGCTGGAACATCCTCCATCTTGTTCTGAGATCGTTGTGGTGATAAGTGGGAAAAACGTAGATTCAAAGTTGTACAATACAATTATTGCAGATAGCAATCACGTGACACCATAATCAAAGATCGCATTTCTCTAAATATGGGTTATGGTAGCAATGAATTTTGTTGCTTTATACAGCAATCCCATTACAACAAAATGAACGCGTCTTATTTGGAGTTTGTCTCCAGTTTTATTCTTCTTTCACCCTTATTCCAAGGAACTATGACATGGAAAATTTTGAAATAACAGAAAGTCATCTTAACACAGGTCTTCGCGGATTTCCTGTTGGTACAGTGCGCACATCTCAAGTGAGTCCAACGTCGGGCGTAAGCTATGTTGGTCGTCCAATCGCAGAATTGGCTGAAAAGGATCCCGAAGAGGTCATTTTCTTATTGTTGAATAAGCGTTTGCCGAAAGAAGATGAACTGACTTCTTTTAAAGCAGACTTAGCCGCTCGCGCTACAGTGAACCCAGTTGTCTTTGAGTGTATGAAAAATCTTCCCAAAGAAGGTCATCCAATGGAGTGGTTCATTGCTGGATTGAACTTGTTGGGTATGACTGGAAAGACTGGTGATTATAAGGAAGATGCATTGAATGCGATGGCTCGTATTCCTGCTGTTGTCGCTGCGGTATTTCGTTTGCGTTCTGGTTGGGGTGACATCATTGACTCGAAGCCGGAACTTGGTTTGGTAGAAAACTTTGTACACATGATGGGAGTTCCAGGTGGTGATGAAGCCGCTTTGACATCATTGCTTCGTACTTTCTATATCTTGCATATGGATCATGGTGGTGGAAACTTGTCTACATTTAGTGGCAAGGCTGTCGCGTCTGGTTTGGCGGATATGTATGCTTCATTGGGAGCCTCTATGGCTGGATTGTACGGTCCTCTTCATGGTCGTGCAAATCAAGATTGCTTGAACTTTGTTCGAAGTGTTGGAACATCTGATCCGAAGGAACTGGATGCCAAGTTGACTCAGATTTTAAGAGGTGGAGACAAGGTCTTTGGTTTTGGACATGCTGTATTGCGTGTTGAAGATCCACGTGCCACGGTTCAATATGCTTTGGGTGAAAAGATTTGTCCAAATGATCCATTGTTTCGTACAGCAAAAGCAATGCGGACGATTGCCGTGGATGTAATCAAGCGCGAACTTCCAAAAGTCAGTAGCCCATATCCAAACGTGGATGCGGTTTCTGGAACCTTATTGAATGCAAGTGGTATGACAGATTCTGACTACTACACAGTATTGTTTGGTTTGGCACGTTGTTCTGGTATCGCGGCTCAGATTGTAGATGAGCGTACAGATCTTCGTTATGTCGCTCGTAAAGATAAGTGGACAGCCGTACCGATTTATCGTTGTAAATATGTTTTCGAAAAAGTTGACGCAGGAGAATAACAATGAAATTGCATGAATATCAAGCCAAAGCCTTACTTGCGAAAGAAGGCGTGGCAGTTCCTCCAGGGTTTGCAGCCATTTCTGTTGATGAAGCCGTAAAGGCCGCCTCAGATTTGGGTGGCAGTTTCTGGGTTGTCAAAGCCATGGTACACGCAGGTGGACGTGGAAAAGGACGATTTAGAGGTGTTGCTTCTGAGTCGGAATTGGAAAATGTGGTTCAAGGTATACCGGTAGACGGTGGTATTGGCGGTGTTGCACTGTGTAAAAGCATAGAGCAAGTTCGTGAAGCCGCAGAAGCGATGCTTGGGAATATTTTGGTGACAAAACAAACAGGCATCAACGGTGTAAAAGTAAACACCATCTTCGTGACTGTAGGTGCAGATATCGAGCGTGAGATTTACGCTGCGGTATTGTTGGATCGTCAAACTTCTCAGATCGTATTGATGTGTTCTTCCGAAGGTGGAACAGAGATTGAAGAAGTGGTAGAAGAGAATCCAGATGCCATCGTGAAAGTGTATGCCCATCCATTGTCAGGCTTGGGGGATTTTCAGGCTCGTGAGATGGCATTCAAATTGGGACTTGGCGACAACAAAAAGTCTTTGTTTAGTGCGATTAAGATGTTCAAAGATCTCTACAACGTATTCATGAAGTACGATGCGGATATGTTGGAAATCAATCCTTTGATCGTAGACTCTGAAGGTTCTGTGATTGCTTTGGATGCCAAGATGTCCATCGATTCAAATGCCTTTTTCAGACACAGAGAGTTGTTCGCTGAAGAAGATGAAGGTGAAAAAGATCCATATGAAGCTGAAGCTGAAAAACACCAGTTGAACTTTATCAAACTCGATGGAAACATCGGATGTATGGTAAATGGTGCTGGTTTGGCGATGGCAACAATGGATATTATCAAATACGAAGCTCAGAAACGCGGTGTTGAAGCGGCGCCTGCAAACTTTTTGGATGTGGGTGGGTCTGCCAAGCACGAACAAATTAAAGTTGCGTTGGAGTTAATTTCCAAAGATCCGAATGTTGAATGCATTTTGGTCAATATCTTTGGTGGGATCATGAGTTGTCAAGTCATCGCTGAAGGTGTTTTGGCTGCCATATCCGAATGTGGTTTGAAAGTACCTTTGGTGGTTCGCTTGTCTGGTAACAAAGCCGCTGAAGGAAAACGCATTTTGGCAGAGTCTGATTTGGCTGTCATTACTGCTGACAATTTGGCCGAAGCCGCTGATAAAGCGGTAAGCGCAATTCAACAATAAGGAGAAGCACATGTCTGTATTGATTAATTCTGAAACGCGCGTCATTTGTCAAGGGATCACCGGTTCATACGGTGGTCGACACGCCAAAGCCTGTTTGGACTACGGTACCAAGTTGGTTGCTGGTGTGACTCCTGGAAAGGGAGGCTTGGTATTTGATTCTGAAGGACACAAAGTTCCTGTCTACAACACTGTTCGAGATGCAAAAGAGCAACATGGTGCCAATGCCACTATGATTTTTGTGCCACCTGCTTTTGCAGCAGATGCCATTATGGAAGCAGCTGATGCTGGAATCGAAGTCATTGTTGCCATCACCGAAGGTATTCCTGCCAACGATATGGTAAAAGCCAACGCATATGTAAAAGAACGTGGGTTGACTTTGATTGGACCCAACTGTCCTGGGTTGATCACACCTGGTGAATGTAAAATGGGCATTATGCCTGGACACATTCACTTACCTGGACGTATTGGTGTGGTATCTCGCTCTGGAACGTTGACCTATGAGGCTGTGGGCCAATTGACCGCTCTTGGCTTGGGACAATCAACCTGTATTGGGATTGGTGGAGATCCTGTGATTGGAACCAATCACACTGCAGCAATGAAATTGTTCAACGATGATCCGGATACGGATGCGGTTATTATGATTGGTGAGATTGGTGGATCGGCGGAAGAAGATGCCTGTGCATGGATCAAGCAACACATGAACAAGCCTGTGGTTGGATTTATTGCGGGTGCTACAGCTCCTCCGGGCCGTCGAATGGGTCATGCAGGTGCAATTATTTCTGGTGGGAAAGGAACCGCAGAAGCCAAATTCCAAGCAATGGAAGAAGCAGGTGTCTTGGTATCTCGCTCTCCAGCGGAGATGGGCGCAATGATGCAGCGACTGCTGTCATAATAGTTTACCCATCACAATAACGACTGTGGTGTAATTACAGTTTCTATTGTTCAAACCAAAGACCTTCTATTGTTTCGGCGATAGAAGGTCTTTCTTGTATTTATTGGGATTTGTTGAGCCACTCATAGTAGCCATCGCGAATATTACTTTGACTGGAGGATACTGTGTTTCTAAGAAGATACTTGGTTGCGGTACCCAAATCCTTAGATCGACTGAATGTGGCTCGATAGACAGCAACACCTGTACTTAATTGTGAAAAGATGATGACTTCTTCACGGAAATAGAGTGGTTGATGTGCTTCATCGTTAAAGGCTGAAGATAAGGAAGTTCGTACCACGATGCTTTGTGAATCCTGAATGTGTCTATTGTAGGTACAGTATTCAGAAGGCAATAAGATGCCCGTCACACCATCACTCTGTACACAAGAAGAAGAGGAACCTTTTTTTGTAAAGCCAACCACCTGGGGCATGACGTCCAAACGAAATTCTGTTGACATGAAGACATCATAGGCTTTTTGCAGTGTGACATTGGGCAAGCAATAAGAAGACTCAATCAAAAATAGAGATTCGATGAATCGTTGTTCCAACTCAGATCCAGAAGGCGATACGATTTTGGGGTTCATGCTTTTAAACAATGCCCCTTCGGTACATTTGTCTTGTTGGTGTAAGGTTAGGGAAGATTTGGCAGATCGTTTGAGTTGTGTTGTGCTCCAATTGTGTAGCAGTTGGTGGAAGTCTTCACTCAGTATTCCGTAGTCATGGAAAAATTCTGCATGTGCAGTAGAAGATGACTCTTCTATCCAAGTGTACACTGCACTAGGTGCCAGTGCTTGTGTTGGTTGTACCGATAACAAAAATAATAAATGCAGCATTCTTTGTAAGGTAGCAAAGATCGTATGCAGTCGTCAAATCAACCAAAGTTTGAATTACAGGCTGTTTTTGGTGGAGGTGGACTGAAAACTTGTAAAAAATACAGAGAGAGAGTAGAATTTTTGTTATAGTGAATGTAACAAAGTGTCACAACGCATTGAACTGTATGGCTTTTATGGTTGATTGTCCGATCTGTGGTCATTTACATACAATTTTATAGACCGTCAAGGAGTTTGAGATGAAAATTACATCATTTGGACTGATCGCATTAACACTGGCTTGTTCTTCTAGTGAGGAAGAAACTGCAGAAGAACTGTCGACAGCAGAGATAGGAACTGTTGATGCTCAAGATCGAGCACAAGAGATTTTATTGGCACTTGAAGACAACATTCGTCAAGATGTTCCAACGGTTGTTCAAGCACAAGAGCAAGCAGTGGCACAGATTGAAAAGGATGTGTTGTTGCCATTGGAAGCTGCATGGTTGGGCTTGGACGTCGAGTCTGTACAGTCCTTGTTTGCTGACAATGCAAAAATTGCAGGGCTTCAATTATTGAATGATACTGAAAAAGTACGTGAGATATCTGGGATTGTTGAACGCAAAGGTATTCCTACTGCGGATGGTGGTTTTGAGAACTATCTTCACGATTTCACAGAAGCTGAATTCGTAAATATGGAATTGCACACTGTAAACTTGGTTGATGCTGGGATGGTTGTGTGTACTGTGTTTGTCGATTTTCGCGCAAAGTCTCATGATTTACTACGTCATGATAGAGGTTGGGCATCCATCACAGTACAAAACATCAATGGTGTTTGGAAAGTAGCGAAGTTTGAAATGGCTGAACAAGAAGTACTGACAACTACTCAAGCAGCATTTGCAGATGTAACAGAGGCCTCAGGATTGGACACCGTACCATTGTTTCCACGTTTGGAGGCGCTCCGTCGTGGTGGGTATGCGATTACGGTTGGTGATGTAGATGCTGATGGCGATGCTGATGTGTATGTTGGTGGCTGGGGTAAGTCGCAATTATACCGTAACAATGGCGAGGGTAAATTCGAGAACATCACTGAGTCTGCGAATCTTGGTCAGGTAGACCGCGTTAAAGCTGCTGCCTTGGTAGATTTAGACAACGACGGTGATAAAGACTTTATTTTGTCTCGTTTCATTGATGACAAATCAGAAGATTTGTTGTTGTATTTAAATGATGGAAATGGAAAATTTGAAGAACAGCCTCAAGCCATCACCAAGGATCTAGAATATGATCGTGCGATGCCTCTTACAGTGGCTGACTTTAACAACGATGCAAAATTGGATTTGTATGTTGGATTTCCAGGGGCACGTGACTTTACGTACTTGGATGCGAAGCCCAACAGTTTAAATACACATGGTTTGTTTATGAATGACGGACAAACTGAAGGGATTCACTTTTCCGATGCAACATTGGCATCTGGACTGGATGTGAAGCCCAGTGAGCGTGTTGGATTGGCGGCTTACCCCCATGCCTCTGTTAAAGCTGACTTTGACGGTGATGGGAAAGTGGATTTGATGATTGCAGATGATCGCCGTGGTGTAAGCCAAGTGTTTAAAAATGATGGTTCAGCAAGCTTTGATGAAGTGTCAGAACAAGCAAATCTCAAAAATGAAGGTTGGGCAATGGGTGTCGCTGTTGGGGATTATGACAATGATGGATTGCCAGATATCTACTACTCAAACATTGATTTCTTGGCCGCCAAGCGTATTTCGAGTGCGTTGGGTGAAGACGGTGTGAATACGTTTCATGGCAACAAGTTGTATCGAAATCTGGGGAATGGTGAATTTGCAGATGTGACCGATACCGCTGGTGTAGGTTGGGCTGGTGAAGCGACTGCAGGATCAATGTGGTTAGACTATGACAACGATGGTGACTTGGATTTGGTTGTGTTGAACGGTTTGTGGACTGGTCCTGGAGATCAAGACCTTTCTAGTATGTTTAATCAAGCTTATATGGCAGAAGTGCTTATTGAAAAGACAGATTTGGAGCGCGCACAGGCTCCTTTGGATGTTGATGCAATCTCGTTGCGAAATCCTGGTTTTAACAACATGATCATTCAAACATTGACACATTATACTGGTCAGTTGACAGCTGTGGACACAAAAGCAACTGGTGATGTACCATCGTTGTCTTTGGGTGGAAACCAACGTCATGCTGTATTCCGTAACAATGGTGATGGAAGTTTTACAGAAGTCAGTTACTTGCTTGGATTGGACAGTATTGATGATGGTTACATGCCTGCTTTTGCAGATGTCAATGCGGATGGCAAGTTGGATATTTTGGTTCGAAACTGCGATCCAGGAACAGAGCATTATCAGTATCCTTCATTGCGATTGTTTGAAAATCGTATGGACAATGCAGGAAATGGTCTCCGGATTGAAGTTGAAGGAGATGGTGTGAATAGCAATCGAGATGCGGTTGGTACCAAGATCGAAGTTCACATTGGCGATGCTGTCATGGTTCGGGAGATCGATACTGTTGCAGGAGCATCACAAAGTGAAATGGCTGCATTTTTCGGATTGGGATCCAATACCGTTGCCGATGAAGTAATCATTACATTCCCATCTGGAAAGCAACAAATCCATCAAAATGTTGCGATGGGTGCACACACATTTGCTGAATAAGCATGCTGTCATTCAGACAAGTGGGGATCATGAGTATCGTGGTTCCCATTTTACTTTTAGGGTGTGGTGAAGATCCTCTAAAGCAAGAACCTCCAAAAAAGGTTGGTGGGCATATTATGGTTCATGTGCCATCGCAATCTGTTCAGATCGGACGGAGTGGTGTGGTTCCATATGATGAGCAACCAGAACACAGGGTCTTTGTAGAGGGCTTTTACATGACGCGTACAGAGGTTACCAATCAGCAGTTTACGCAGTTTTTGAATGAAGCAAAACTCACGACAGCACAGAGTGTTTTGTTGTTCGGATTCAAAGGCAATTCAATGCGTCCAACGCAAGTTGTGAAAACAGGAACTCGGTATCGTCCTGCATTGGGACGAGGAAAGTTTCCAGTGTCGACTGTGACCTACGATGGTGCAAAAGCGTATTGTTCCTGGATTGGAACGCGCTTACCAACGGAAGTGGAGTGGGTTGCTGCAATTCGAGGAGGCACGGATACGTTGTACCCATGGGGTGAAGCAGCAACCCTTGAACTTGCAAATTGGGGGATGGCTTGGAAGGGGGCGATGCCGACAACAGAGGTTGGATCATATCCCCCAAATGCTTATGGTATTTATGATGGTATAGGCAATGTATGGGAATGGACTTCTAGTCTTTACCGCTCGTATGACGAGAATAAGGGTGTGGATCTAGAAGATGGAAAAGAACGTCGTGTGTTAAGAGGTGGGGATTGGTTTGTTCAGCCGGAAGATGTGAATGTGTATACTCGATTTGCGTTGGAACCTCAGGTGAGAGGTTTGATGGACGGTGGTGTTGGTTTTCGATGTGTGATGGGAACATAATATGTGGATAGGCAGTGTTGTATTGTTGTGGCTATCGTGTACTACAGTCTCAGAAGACAAAAAAATCTCTTCAGTGCTTCCTGTGGATACGCAAAAAAGAACGGTAAGAACATCCGATGATTGGGTGTTTCCCAAAACAACCTTGATACCTGAAGTAAGCGATGACAATCCATTGGTGAGCCAAGCCGAAGAGTTCTTTCTTCAGGATAAAAACTTGGAAGCGGCTCAGATCTTACTAGAGGTATTAGAGAAGGATCCGGATAACGTTACCGCACATTCTTTGTTGTCAGCAGTGTTGATTCAATTGGGTGACCTTGTTCAAGCCACGGCTGCAGCAAAGAAAGTTGTGGAGTTATCACCATCGGCATGGAGCTATTGTAATTTGGGAACGGTATATGTGTTGGCTAAATCGTTTGAAGAAGCAAAACAGGCTTTCGAAACAGCGATGGAACTCAATCCAAAATACTTTTTGGCGTTGCGGAACTTGGGCAGTATCGCGTATCAAGAACAAAGATATGAGGCAGCAGAGTTGTACTTCCAGCATTTTATTCGAATTGATCCAGAAGATACCTATGCTTATGTTGGGTATGGTGAAGTGCTTGCTGAACAAGGGAAGTTGGAAGCCGCAAAAAATGTGTATCTGTACCGTCTGCAGGAATTAGAATGGGACAGTGATGCTCGGCGTCGGACGCCAAGCGGTCTAACATTGGATTTGCCATTGGGACTGGCAGAAATTTACAGTCGTCAGGGCAATGTGGATGAAGCTGTTCGGTGGTTTCTACAGACCATTCAATGGTCTTGGGCGTATAAGGGGTATTGGACAAGTGAATCATCCTATGCGGATACAGCCTATCAACGGTTAGTTCTGTTGATTCAATCTCTTTCAATACCTGTTCAAAAGAAGTATTATCTTCAATTGATGACTTGGTTTCAGGAGCACAAGCAGAGTATTCCATCAGAGAATGCAACGTTCGAAGAGGGAAGGTTTACACAATGGATTCAAACACTTGAAGTGGGTCCATAGGTTTTCAAGTACTGAGTGAGTTTCATTTTTCGCTTTGTACTGTCTGATGTCATGTATCTAATTTTTCCAAATATTGGACGTTCTGTCCATGCGCGATCAAATCGTCCAAGTGTCCACATAATTCCACTATAAGAATTGGGATCTCGCCCATCGAGTGCATATTTGTTGTTCAGTTCCTCTAGTATGAGAACAGCATCTTGCGGTGTCTTTGTCCAATGAAGGACTTTTTTTGCCCACAACATTCGAAGGTAATTATGCATTCGTCCTTCTGTAATGAGCTGGCGCTGTGCGGCATTCCAAATTGGATCATGTGTTTGTGCTTTCTCAAATTCTTCAAGGGTGTATACATATTCACGTTTGTCACCCAAGTGCTCCGACATGGTTTTTTTTGCCCATTCCGGTAAACTTTCATAGGTCGCGTACTCTGGATCGTGATGACAGTAAACAAATCCCAAATCTCTCCATGTGATGATTTGATCGAGAAAAGCTTCAATATGAGGAGGGAGATTCCACCATCCGACACGGGAACCGGTTGCCTTTACTGCGGCCATATCTGGAGTCCAGTTATGTTCTGTCCAAATACGGTAAACCATTTCATGTGCTGAGATATGACCAAAATGTAGATATGGTGAGAGTCCTGAACTTGGATCATTGTCTGCAGATTGTCGATCCGTATCGTATTTTAATAAACCAGTTTTGATAAAATTAGTCAATCGAGTTCGTGCGTGTGTATGACCACCTTTTCTATCAGCAACCGCTTTGATTCTGTGGTCAATTGGTAGAGTAGAAAGATCTAAGTTCCGTATGTCTTGATTGAAGGATTGAAGTGCTTCATTGGTGAATGCTGTATTGTCTGGAACATAGGACCTGTTCAAACTAGAAGATGGATCTGCAATTGGAAAATCTGTTAAAAATGGAGCAACGGTCTTTTGGATGTGTCGGCGAAAAGAATGTGCTGTTGTGAAGATTCGGTCGGTGGCAGCCAATGGGTATATTCCATTCCCATCGACTTGTTGAAACTGAACAGGGCACTGTTGGGCGGCAATCTGTGTCATTTTAGGTAAGAAAAAGGCAGGGAAGTAATCTGTCACTACTGCGGCCGATTGTTTGATTATGGCCCATAGTACTTCTTTGATGTTAACATCTGGTGTTTCTAAGCAGGGGATGTATGTGACTTTTGTACTGGAAAAAGTATGTTGATTGTTGAGCATGCCTTCTTGTACAAAGGTGTGAAAACGCTCAGAAGCCCATCGATAGTTCATGCGTAAGCCTTCAAAAACAATGACACCCATATCATGTTTATTGGCCAATTCTATTGCATGTTCCAGCGCAAAATTGTACTGTGGACGCCTTGCGGAGACCATCCAATATAAAATGAAGGGTTTACTGTCATCAAGAGGCTGTTCATTTAAAGTGTGCAATCGAGTTGAATGCATATACGCTCCATGTATGTCTAAGATCAAGAATAGGGGCTAAAAAAATAGACTGCTGCAACTTTTGAAAGTACAGCAGTCATTTTCTTTGTTTTCACAGTGTACAGAGTTGTATTGAATCATTGCAGCGAAACTGACTCATCAACACAACGTTCACAGACTCAATGAAATAGATGACGTAGACGTTCAATGGCCTTGAACTCAATTTGGCGCACGCGCTCTTTGGATAGAGAAATGTGCTCACCAATCTCGCGCATTGTTTGTTTTGGGTTGCCATCCAGTCCGAAATGGTGAATTAAAATGTACTGTTCTCTACTATCAAGATAATCCGTGAATTTGGTATGAATTAACTGAAGTGCTTCTTGTTGTTCAAGTTCGTCTTCCGCAACATGCATGTCACTTGGAAGTGTGTCCATGAGAGCATTTCCTTCTGTATCTTCAGCATCCAAAGAGATAGCTGATTGTTGTTTGAGAAGCATGTTAGCCCGTTTGAGACTCATCCCCAGTCCGTTGGCAATCTCTTTTAAGTTGAAAACTTTTCCATCGTTGATGTACTGCTCAATGACGGTTTGTAGATTGCGCGTTTGCTCAATGGCTCCACCGGGAATCCGAATTAAACGACCTGTGTTCTCAATGCACCGTGTTATCTGAGCGCGCACCCACCAACGTGCATAGGTTGTAAATCGGATTTCCTTTTCCGGATCGTATCGTTTGGCTGCTTCTAAAAGACCGATGTATCCTTCTTGAAGAAGATCTTCAGAGTGCATGCTTCGACCACTCATTTTGTTGCTTTCAATTTTGGCGATGTGCTCAGCACTCATTGCCAGTTCCCATCGAAGGTCATCTGCTTTTGTTTGAAGTCGAGATGCTTTTCGAGCGAGTGGTTTCATTGATGTGTCAGTCTGACTGCGTTCCTTCAACCGTTCAACACAATTGTTAAAGGTCATGATGCGACTGGCATTGTGTTTTCGAGGCTGATCCATGACTTCTGAAAGGGGACTTTTGAAATCTTCAATTGTCATCAGCTTTGCTTCCAACTCATCTTCGAGTGTAATAATTCGAATCGCTAGATCTTGTTCTAATTGCAGGTTCATTTTTCGCTTTGTCATAAGTCACCTTGTTGTTTAAAGTTGTATCTCTATTCAAATACTATTCAATAATTTTTGATTTGGCAAGGTTTTCTTTAAAATAAGCAATATATTTACAATTATTGTCACTAAATGTCACTGTGAGTGTTGTTTTGGATCTTATTTTGGATCGTTGGATTCAATAATAATCCGTAGAACTGTTCATTTTTTACTTTGAATAGGTTATGGTTAGATGATCTAGATTTACAGAAGTATTCTCTTCATC
>Ga0115559_1001266_pt1 | contig 16722 bp, 14 predicted proteins | sample COGITO_mtgs_1105_3_FD_87281 | JGI IMG/M metagenome (GOLD analysis project Ga0115559, IMG submission 87281) | Pelagic marine microbial communities from North Sea - COGITO_mtgs_110506 | ecosystem: Environmental > Aquatic > Marine > Epipelagic | place: Germany:Helgoland, sampling site Kabeltonne... | reverse complement strand
TAAGTTCGGCATGAATGCGATGGATTCGCGCAATGCGTTTGAGTTATTGATTGATGCCGAGACTCGGTTGTCCGGATTACCGGAAAGCGCGCGGGAGGCCGCTCGGGAAGATGCCTTGAAGAAAGGGCATGGCAGTGAAGCAGCTCCGATCTGGCGTTTTACCTTAGCGGCACCATCCGTCATGGCCGTGATGCAGTATGCGGATGAGGATGATTTGCGCAAAGCGATTTGGGAGGGTAATGTGGCCGTGGCGAGTCACGAACCACATGACAACACACCTCTGATTCGGGAGATTTTAAAACTACGCCATGAAAAAGCCCAATTGTTGGATAAGGCACATTTTGCCGATGTCGTGCTTGCCGATCGGATGGCCAAGACAGGCCAGTCTGCGGTCGCCTTTATTGAGGATTTGTATGGTCAGACCAAGGAAGCTTTTGAGCGCGAAGCTCAGGAGTTAATCGATTTCAAGGCGAAGATCACCGGAGAGCCAGCAGCACCATTGAATCCTTGGGAGACGGGCTATTGGGTCGAGAAGATGCGCAAGGCGACCTGTGATTTTGATGAAGAAAGTCTGCGGCCTTATTTCCCGGTGGTAGGGGTTCTACGAGGCATGTTCGAGATGTGTGAAACCGTTTTTGGAGTCCGGGTTGAAGCGCAAACCGGTGAGGCCAAGCCGGAGGTGTGGGACGCGGATGTCGGATACTTTAAGATTTTTGATGCGCCTTCAAATCGCTTGTTGGGCGCTTTTTATACGGATTGGTATCCGAGGGAAACTAAACGGAGCGGCGCGTGGATGATGCCGATGTTTTCGGGAGAATCCGAAGAGATGAACGGACTGCCATCGCCTCATTTGGGTGGAATGATGGGTAACATGACGCGGCCATTGAAGGACAAACCGGCCTTGTTAACCCATAGCGAGGTTGAAACGATTTTCCACGAGTTCGGTCATTTATTACATCATTTGCTGAGCGAAGTACCCTTGCCCAGTTTGAGCGGGACGAATGTGGCTTGGGATTTTGTCGAACTGCCGTCGCAGTTGATGGAGAACTGGTGTTGGGAACGGGAAAGTTTGGATTGTTTTGCGCGGCATTATGAGACTGGTGAACCGTTGCCGGATGATTTGTTTGAAAAGCTCTGGGCGACGAAAACGTTTCGAACCGGTATGGGGCAAATGCGCCAGTTGCTGTTCGGACGTTGTGATTTGGCCATGCACATGAATCCCGAAGCCGTCATGGCGGCAGAGGATTTGGATGCTTGGTGGCGGGAGGAAATTAAAGATTACTTAAGCCCCTCAACAATTGAGCCATCGTCGAATTTGCGCTCATTCAGTCATTTGTTTGGCAGTTCCGTAGGGTATGCGTCCGGCTACTACAGTTACAAATGGGCAGAAGTCCTCGATGCCGATGCCTTTACCCGATTTAAGGATGACGGAATCTTAAGCCCAAAGGTAGGCCGTGATTTCCGTGAAGCTATTTTGAGTAAAGGGAATAGTGAAGATCCGGAACTCCTTTTCCGCAAGTTCATGGGGCGCGATGCCAATGCGAAGGCGCTAATGGAGCGTTTGGGAATTGGAGGGTAAGCAGAATGCACTGGGCTCTGGAATTTTAACAACGAATCGCACGAATCTCCACGAATGATTAGAGAACGGATGGATGAGGAACAGGCTAAAGATGTTTTAAGGAGTGGCTTTGGATTGTGAAGATAAGTGAGATTTGTTGTTTTGAAATAGAGAGCTTGCATCTTGCCTCTTTTATGTGCGGTGGAGCTTTAGGGCGTGACGGGTTGATTGAATGCGGTTACGTGGGGTGGGGCAGTGTGCGGCGAGGTGGCGAAGGACTCCGGTAAAGAGGAGGGCTTGGGTTTCGGCTTTTGGATTGTGTTGGGAAAGTTGATACGCAGCCTCGAGAACTTGCAGTTTATGAAAATCGAGGTCTTCGCGGATCGTTGCCCAAGTGAGGGTATCAACCAGCTTTTCCATGGGATATCCTGCGTGGATATAGTTGATCGCGATTTGGATGGTTTGAGAGGGATGGGGTGCATGATCGAGTGAACGCAGGAGGGATTCGAGCAATTCGCCGGTAGCGGTTTCCGTGGATTCCGGTGGTGGAATTTTGGCGGGAGGATGATTGAGGAAGCGATCTTGGTATAAGGCGATGGCTCCGTGAAAAAGGGCGGGAATCAATCTCGGGTGGGGGTCGCGTTTGAATGCTTGAAAGGTGGCATTTGCGTAAATGAAGGCGTGAACGGGATTGAACCAGTCGTTGAGTTCATTGGCGGATGAGAAATGGGCCATTCGCCAGGCAGCAGCGAGGGCGATTTGATAGGCGACCTCGACCGGACTGTATCCATTTTCCAATGACTCCAAAACCGTATGGAGTATTTTGTCGGGATCATCGCCGAGGAGGATTTTAGTGATGTCCTCTTTTAAAGGCTGGTTTCCGAGGGTGATTGTTTTTGAATGCGCTTCGACATCTCGAATTATCGGAATGAGATCCCGAGGACTCCGCCAGGTTCCCTGATCTTCCTCGCCTTGCCCGGTTGTCGATTCATGGATGAGGAGGGGGAGCAAGTCTGCCCAATCAAGGGGAACGTTGTGTTGGGCAAAATAAGTATGGAGTTCGATCGATTTGTTGGAAAAATCAAAGAGGTGGCCTGTGTTGAGGTAAATGCGTTGAAGGATACCATGAGCAATGGTTTGTTGAATCGCAGCGGGACTGGGATCGTTTTGGGCCGCGGTGAGGAGGACGCGTTCGGCACCGTCACGATGGCGGGTTTGAATCCATTGATGAAACCACTCGCGCTGACGTTCGAGGGAGTCGGCGTTGTTTTCGAGTGAACGGCGTTCGCGGCGATGAGGTTGCCTAGTGCAATTGTGGGCAATCTGATTGGCGGCAAAGGTTAAGGCATAGAGGCGGGTTTGGTCGCTGAGGACAGGATCGAGATTCGCGATCAAGGCGATTAGGGTCATGCCATCGGCCCAGATATCGTGGTTTTGGGAACCGAAACGAGCGAGTTCGAGAAGGATATCCGCGGTCGGAACCTTTAATTTAAGCAGCCCAAGAATTGATTTTGCCTGAATGAGGTTGAGGTTTTGCTCGAGACCGCGTTGGAGACGTGCTTTGTAGGTTTTGGGGGTGGATGTTTTTGCCGGTGTGGCCGCAACTTCGATTATCCCGTCCACAGTACGAAGGTCATAAGTAATGAGATCGTCGGCAAAGAGGTCAAAAGCGGAGCCGCCATCGAGAGCAAAACGGGCGTGGTGCCAATGGCAGGTGAGCACCCCGTTTACGAGGGTTCCCTGATCGAGCGGAAATCCCATGTGCGGGCAACGATTGTCAATGGCTTTAGGACTGCCCTCATTCCAAAGGATGAGAATAGGACGGTCGTTCCCCAGCAAGGTAATGCTGCCCTTTTCTTTTAGTTGATCGAGAGTGCCTACGGAAATCCAGTTCATGCTGAAAGCTGTTGAAATTAATTAAACAAAGCAATTGCTTTATAAAATAAAACCTTCTTTTAAATCAAGGATTTTCACCTAATGACCACGATGATTGCCGGTGCGGTGGCTCTTTTACGGCAGAGCCGCCTTGCTCGGAAGCAAAAGAGCTCTCGTCTCGACAAGGGGAGGTTTCCAGAGGTGCTTTTAACGAATAGGGGCTGGGAACCCTTTGAACCCAGTAATTTAAACGATATTGAGCAATGCGGGCGCGCTTTTCGCGATGGCTGACCTCTGGACTCTTTCTGATGAAGCTCCCGTATTAACATGATATTGACATAGGGGCTGAATACGGACTTTATTTGCCCTATGTCTGCACGTAATCGAACAAACGCACTCGCTCTTAACGCTGCTGGAGTCACTACAGCTCTCGCTTTCCTAGCTCAAGAAGCCGAAGCGGCCGTTCTTTATTTTACGCCAGAGACGTCTCCCTTTAGTTCTAGCCTCGCCTCATTCAATCCGACGACTACTGATATTAAGGAGGATTACGGTAATCCGAATTTAATTAAGCCCTATTCCTGTACGCCCTGTTTCATGGAGTATAGCACGTCGACTGCTAATGGACTTGAAGGCCTTGTGCAAAACAGTGGTACGGCTCTGGATGCTGGGGTTACCTTGACAACCTCTGATGTCGCGACGGGTGGCACCAAATATGTCCAAGTCCCCTTCGATGGCTCGACCTTTTATCTGGGCTTTGCCTTTAGGGCGAGTGGTAGCTCCGATGCGTATAATCTCGGCTGGGTAGAGCTTTCCTATAGCTCTTTCACGGCGAATATTACGCAATGGGCTTATGAAACGATCCCAGGGCAGTCGATCGAAACGGGGGCGGCGGTACCCGAACCAGCAACGACAGCGATGATTACTGGTGTGGTCACTCTTGGAGGCTGTTTAGCCGCTCGATACTTCAAGTTGAAGCGCCGGGCTTAAAGCAGTGGGATCCGACTTTGGTCTGCCCGAGCTCAATCCTGCGGTTTTTTCAAACCGTATGCAGCGCCTCTGTTCCGAGGGGAAGGCAGAGGAAGCCTTAGCTGAGGTTGAGGACGCACTTGCGTCGCTGAAGCCTTCGGCTTGGTTGCATGGCGTTCATGCCAACATTTTGCGACTTCTTGAGCAGTATGGTTTGGCTGCAGCGGCTTTTGTTGAGGCGGCAAAACTGGAGCCTAGAGACTCCTCAACCTGGTATGGGATGGGGATCTGCTTGGAGCAGGCAGGTGAGGAAAAAGGGGCATTTCAAGCCTTTGCCAAGGCGATTGAGGTGGAGCCTCGGAATGCAGAGGCATTTTTTAAAGCGGTTCAGCGTTTACAGAAATCACGCTTTTTTGGAAAAGTTGTTGAGCGCCTAGATGCCGCAGATAATTCGATCAAGGAGTTACCGCAGTGGTTTGTCCTACGGGCCTTAGCCGCTTTTGAGATGGGCGATTTTCGTTCGGCGCAACAGCCACCGATGGCGTTCACAGATATTTTCCGAAAGGACCCTGCGGTAGCCGCATTGCGCTTGCGTGCGATGGTTTATGATCCCCGCGTCGATGGGTTCAACCTCCTGAAAGCTGCGATGGATTGGGATCGATGGCACGGCCCCAAGGAAGTGGAGTCGCTGGCGCTACTCGATCCAAATCCGAATCGGCCACTACGTATTGGTTTTGTGAATACACGGATGTATCGTCACAACATCGGGACGCAGCAGCTTGCGCTGATGCAACATCGACCGGGAAAGGAAGCGTGCCTTATTTATGTGTACTCTTCTAATGATATTGATGATGAAGTAACTGAAGCGATTGCGGCGTTATCTGATCAATACAGAGACATCCGATCGATGAGTGACGCAGAGGCGGTTGAGCATATCCGGAAGGACAAACTGGACATCCTCGTTGACTACAATGAATTCGCGAATAACGGACGAATGGGGATCTTTGCACGGCGGGCTGCTCCCATTCAGGTGCACTATATGGGCAACGCACTTTCCACCGGACTGCGTGCGATGGATTACCGGATTTCGGATCCAATATCCGAACCGGAAGGTGAGGCCGATTCGCTGAGTGCGGAAACGATCGTTCGCCTGCCAAAGGGATATCACTTTTACGAACCGCCAGAGCGCATCGCTGAACTCTACTTTGAAACGCCCGCATTGAAGAAAGGGCATATCACCTTTGGTGGCATTCATCACCTGGCCAAATATAATGACGACGTGCTGGCCGCGTATCAGCGTATTTTGGAAGGGTTACCGCAGGCTCAGATTATATTTGCCCGAAATAGCTTTGAGGATCCGCAAACGGTGGACGCCTTTTACGGCAAGCTCAAGCAAGCCGGGTTCCCCATGGATCGCATCGAGCTACGCCCTGACCTAGGCAGAATAAATCAGTTGGGAATCTGGAAAGACATCGACTGTGTGTTGGATACGTTTCCCTTTGGCAGTGATGCGACTGCGATGGATTCTTTCTTTGCGGGAGTCCCGATGATCACCCTTCTCGGTGAACGGATTGCGGGTCGACGGGCTGCTGCGATGTTACACCTCCTCGATTGTCCAGAGTTGGTCACGAAGTCCCTCGATGATTATTGTCAGTTGGCCATCGACCTCGGCAATGACCTCCAGCGCCTCAACGCCTATCGGGAACGACTGCATGCGACCTTTGAAGCCTCACCCCTGCGGAATCATGCGGATACAGCGGCCAGTATTTTCAACGCCTTACGCGAAATTTGGCAGACGGAGATCATTAAGCGAGGACTCTAAAACTGCTGAGGGATGATCCCTTGGCCCTCGCTTGGTCGCATATAGTTGCCCCGTGTAACGTATACATTTTCAACGCGAAACCATTCCTGATCAAAGCCTTGAGTTGCGGTGTAAAAGGCGCGATTGGATCCCGGTGAGTGTGATTCATGGAGCTCAACGATGAGTGAACGCACGCGATTGATCCAGGTTTCAGCGACTCGGAAAACTTCACGTTCGGCGCCCTCGATATCGACCTTGAAGAGATCGATTTGATCCAGATTGTATCGAGTGATTAAATCTGGAACTGTTATCGCGACAACTTGAGCTCGAGCTCCAGCGGATTCATCACTGACCTGAAAACCCCAATTACCGAGACCAAAATCTTTTAAGCTGATTGTACCCGAGCTATCCCAAAGCGCGACGTTTAAAGGAGTGATCTGCTCGTAATGAGCGGTATTGAGTTTAAGGAGTTCGAAGTTCCCCGGATCCGGCTCAAGCGAAATAATCCGAGCATCGGGGAAGCGTTGGGCAAAGTACACGCTGGTGAGCCCAATATGAGCCCCGGCATCGATAATAACCCTTGGAGCCTCTTCGAATTGGACCTCGTATTGCGAGTTATCAAAGATTTGGCTGTAAACGAGCAAATCCTCGGTGTGATTACGCACGGTTAAAGGAGCTGGGGCATTGTAGCGCTGCACTTCAATATGATTCTTGAACCCTGTTGGTTTTACGAGTGCATCCTTAAACTGAAAAGCCGCCATAGCCATTAGCTTCAACAGTCAGATTCTAAGGTCAATCAGCATTCCACCCACCCGTGTCCAGAGGTGCCCTTGAGATAATAAATTTTTCTTTTTAAATTAATGATTTTCTTTATTAAATAGCTTCCATGAATGAGAGAGAGATCCGTAAAGCTGGCAAGAAAGGGGCAACCCGCGTAACGCGTGGGCGGGTTCTAGATATTTTGAAGCGGGAAGGCGCCTTGGATGTGGATACGTTGGGGATTCGTTTGGAGGTGACGGGGATGGCGGTGCGTCAGCATTTGAAGGGGTTACAGGATGATGGGTTGGTTTGTTTTGAAGCAATTGCGGAGGGGCGGGGTCGTCCACAGCGTAAATGGAGTTTAACGCCAGCGGCTGGGGCGTTGTTTCCCGATCGGCATGATCAGTTATTGATCGAGATGCTCAAAACGGTGGAAGCAACCTTTGGTCAGACAGGGATGGAGCAATTACTGGAAGCGCGGGCAGGTCAACAGTTGGCTCAATATAGCCGGGCGATGGTCGGATCGGCTGATTTGAGTGATCGGCTTGAGCGGTTGGTTGCGATACGGACTGAGGAAGGTTACATGGCGGAACTGAAGAAGGAGCCCGATGGGGCCTTTTTATTGATTGAAAATCATTGTGCTATTTGTGCGGCGGCGCAGGTCTGTCAGGGTTTCTGCGAGCGGGAGTTGGCGGTTTTTTCGAACGTACTTGGACCCAAGGCGCAAGTAGAGCGGACGGAGCATTTGTTCGGGGGATCGCGCCGCTGTGTGTATCGGGTGAGCTCCGAGGCATAAACCCGTTTTTTAGGGCAGACCGCAGAAACCGCTAAATCACCATCCCAAGTTCCAGCATTGTCCTGATTTTACTGAGCCAAAGCGTAAAGGGCGTAACCAGCGCGAAGATTGGGGAAGGTTTGGCAAGGGGATTTCCAATCGCCGCCGAGGTAGATGGCGCGTTCAATCGTGAAGCCGGCCTTTTGGCAGAAAGCTTCAAAGCTGTTGACGGAGATCGGGTGATAAGGGGTTCCGGATTTCCAGGAATCGGGAAAGACATTGGAGGTGGAAACGTTGCCGGTTTTCAGCAGCGCGGCCCGATTTTTCCAGTAACCGTAGTTGGCGAAACCGATGGCAAGGTGTTTGCCCACGCGGAGCGCTTCGGTGATGACTTCGACTGGATTTCCAAGTTCCTGAGCGGTACGGGAAAGGACGACCCAATCGAAAAAGCGGTCGGGGAATTGGGCAAGGAGAGATTCGGCTTCGCCTTGATAGGCGTTCACCCCGCGTTTGATACAGCTTTGAATTTTAGAGAGGTCGGTATCGACGCCGATCCCGTAGGTCGCTTTGGTTTGGTGAAGGTGTTCGAGGAGAATGCCACGACCGCAGCCGATATCGAGGACACGGTTGCCCGGCTCAATCCAATCGGAAATGAGTTGAAGGTCGGTTTCTCGTTTAATGCCCGTGCGCGTCATGAGTTAATTGAGAAAGCGGTGAACGAGTTCGTAGAGTTCGGGAGTGTGAACGAGGAAGCTGTCGTGCCCGAGGGACATATCGAGCTCTGCGTAAGAGGCTTGTTTACCGCAACGGAGCAACGCATGGACGATAGCCCGATTTTGTTCGGGTGGGAAGAGCCAATCGGAGGTGAACCCGATGACCAGAGTGCGTGCCTTAACCACGGCGAGGGCGTCTTCAAGTTTCCCACTCGAACCGTAGAGATCGAATTGATCCAGCGCTTTAGTGAGATACAAGTAGGTGTTGGCATCAAAGCGATTGATAAAGCTTTGGCCTTGATAGCGAAGGTAGCTTTCGACTTGAAATTCGGCCCCGAAACGCCCGCGGGCGTCAGTTGAGTGAACACGCTCCCGCCCAAATTTCTCATCCATACCCTTATCACTGAGGTAGGTAATGTGGGCCATCATCCGGGCAACAGAGAGACCGACATCAGGCCCATGGTCGTGGTCGTAGTTCCCATCGTTCCAATCCGGATCCTGAATAATGGAGACCCGGCCCACGGCATTAAAGGCAATAGTCTGGGCGCCTTGCCGGGCGGTTGTTGCCAAGGGGAGGAGACGGTCGAGGGCGTCGGGATAGCTGATGGCCCACTGGAGAGCCTGCATTCCGCCCATGGATCCGCCGATGACGGCAAAAAGTCGTTCGATCCCGAAGCCGTCCGTCATCAGCCGATGTTGGGCATTCACCATGTCCGCGATAGTCACGATGGGAAAGTCGAGATTGTAGGGGTTGCCCGTTTCGGGGTTTATGGAAGAAGGACCACTGGAGCCCTGGCAGCCGCCAATACAATTCGAGCAAATGACAAAGAATCGGGTGGTGTCGATCGGTTTACCGGGTCCAATGATATTGTTCCACCAGCCAGTTTTACGGTCGCGGAGGCGATGGACGCCGGCGGCATGGTGATCGCCACTGAGGGCATGACAAATGAGAATGGCATTCGATTTGTCCGCATTCAGTTTACCGTAGGTTTCGTAACGGAGGGTAAAGCCGGGAAGCTGTTCGCCGGATTCAAAGCGAAGCGGTTTATGGGAGACAAAGTCTTTCCACTCCACGAGGCCTACTTCCCCGGGAACGTCTTCAAAAGTGCGTGGTTCTAGCTCCATTATTCGTTAAAGAGAAGAGAGTTGGCGCAAAAGCGGGGGTCTGGCAACGCGGATGTGGAAAAGAAATGATCGAAGAAGAGTTGGATTTTTGCTCGCATTGGAAAAGAGGGCTTTGCAGCTTTGGGGAATGGAAGCAGTACCCAATGTTTTAGCGGATCGATATGCGAGTTCAGCAATGCGGGCGATTTGGTCGCCCGAGGGGAAAGTGCGGTTGGAGCGTGAGTTCTGGATTGCCGTAATGAAGGCACAGGCAGCAGAAGGGTTGTCAATCCCGGCAGAAGCGATCGAAGCGTATGAGCGAGTTCAGAATTCGGTGAACCTCGCGGACATTGCGGAACGCGAGCGGATTACGCGTCATGACGTCAAAGCTCGGCTGGAAGCATTCAACGATCTTGCGGGGTATGAGCACATCCACAAAGGGATGACGAGCCGTGATTTGACGGAGAATGTCGAGCAATTGCAGATATTCCGTTCCCTCGAATTGGTCCGTGATCGAATGGTCTCGGTCTTGGATCGACTGAAACGACGGGCGGTGATGGATCGAAGCGAAGTGATGTCGGCTCGAACGCACAACGTGGCGGCGCAACCGACGACCCTAGGGAAACGTTGGGCGATGTTTGGCGAAGAATTGCTCTTTGGGTTTGGGTGTTTGGAGGCGGTCTTGGCTCGTTATCCGGCCCGAGGGTTAAAAGGGGCGGTGGGGACTCAACTGGATTTATTGACCTTGTGTGAAGGCGATGCGGATCGGGTTGCGGCGATTGAGACGTCGATACTTCAGTTTTTGGGGTTGCCGGCCCAGTTGAGCGCGGTGGGGCAGGTTTATCCACGGAGTTTGGATTTCGCAGTGGTCAGTGCATTGCTCACCCTTTCGAGTGGGCCAGCTAATTTTGCGAAAACCCTGCGCTTGATGGCGGGTCATGAATTGGCGGGAGAAGGTTTTGCGAAAGGCCAAACCGGATCGAGTGCGATGCCGCACAAGATGAACGCGCGTAGTTGTGAGCGGGTGGTTGGATTTTGCACGATTTTAAAAGGGCATGTCTCAATGGCCGCGGGATTGGTGGGGGATCAATGGAATGAAGGGGATGTTTCCTGTTCGGTTGTTCGACGGACGGTTTTGCCGGATGCCTTTTTTGCGATCGATGGATTGATCGAGACCTTTTTGACCATTTTGGGGCAGATGGAGATTTACCCCGATGTGATTGAAAAGGAAAACGCCCGCTATTTTCCCTTTTTGGCGACGACAACCATATTGATGGAGGCAGTGAAAGCCGGCGCGGGTCGTGAGGCGGCGCACCATGCGATCAAAGAGCACGCGGTGGCTGCGTTGATGGCGATGCGCCGAGGGGAATCGGCAGGGAATGATTTAGCCAATCGCTTGGCGGAAGATGATCGCTTGCCCTTGGATTTGGGGCAACTGGAAGCAATTATTGGGCAAGGGGAGAAACTGGCCGGGCGCGCATTGCAGCAGGTCGATCAATTTGCGGCGGAAGTGGATGCGGTGATGGCGAAGTATCCGGACGCCGTCGGTTACGAACCGGGGGCGATACTCTAGGGCTTTTGCTCTGGTTTGTACGATGTGGGGTTTCATTGGCTCGGCAATTATCTCTCGCCCGCTCCGGTGTCGCTCAAGGCACAAAGGCACGAAGGCTGTTGCTTTGGTTTTGTTTTGGAGTTGAGTGAGGTTGGCTTGGGCACTGCATTTTTTATCGCGCGGAGGCGCGGGGGCGCAGGTTGAAGCGGTTGATTGCCGATGACGAAATTTCCGCATTTTTTATCGCGCGGAGGCGCGGGGGCGCAGGGGGCGAAGCTAAAAAACTGTTTCAGGAAATGAATTGCCCAAGCTTCGCTGCTCTGCGTCTTTGTGTGATTAGATGTACGGAGCCAACGTTTATCGATTTCGCGTAACGCTGTTGCAGGGTTATGTCTCCGGTAATCAACGGTGATTAGGCTGGTAAGTTTTGGATGAAATGGTTCATTTGATGAGGGTCATTGGTGTAGATGGTTGAATGAAATGAAGAAAGGAGATCAGGCTTTTCTCAGGTAAAATAGGGCATCAGGAAATGGGGTTGGCTGTCGAAAAAACATTTCATCCGGAAGTAACCTCCGAATCAGAAACCCTTTTGGTTGAAATTCGGGAGGGAGAGAAATGGATGTATCAGAAATCAGATAAGTCTGATCTGGATCGATTCAGCGTGGAGGCGGCTACTTTGCTGGCAGGCAAAATCAGACAACAAGAGAAAACCCCTACGGCGATTGTTATGGTCTACTCAGGTACGGAGGCTGGTTTACTGGTTCAGGTCATCGATGATTTGACGGACGCTGGATTTTTAAGTGTTCAGTTGGCGGCAATGGGATAATGTAGGTAGGAGAGGTCACGTTTTGTCGGCGGGGCTTTGTTGGCTTGTTTTTTCGAGGTGCTGGCAGAGGGCGAGGGCACCTTTTTTGTAGCAGACAACAGCGAGTAATTCAGTGCCGAGCCATAGAGCCCAAAATCGAGTGTGTTTGTATTTGGATATTGTGACTTTACGGTTCGCTTTCATTATTGGATATCAAAGATATTTTTAATATCATATACATGGCAAGCTAAAATGATATCAAAGATATCATGCCAAAGAAGGATAACCCGATTGGACTGAGAGTGGACGATGATGTGTTCGAGGCGATTAAGGCACTTGCGCATGAGATCTACGAAGATGATCGCCACATTGCGACAATGGCCCGCCGTCTTATCATCGAAGCCTTGGAAGCCAGGAAACGTCTCAAGCCGAAGAAAAAATGAAATAGCCCGAGTTTAATCGAGGTGAAGGACAATTGACTTATAGTGGTCTAACGTAATCTATGGATAACGGATGGGACATCCCCTCCGAAAATAAGGGGTGGAAGCATTACCGTTTACATCCGTTTTCAGTCACCGGTTTCTTATGTGAAGCTTTGGGGTTGCGGAAAACATTTCAGCCAGCGGCTGACTGTCCGTCATTTTTAGCGCAGAGGTAATGGAAAAATTTATCGTTTAAGCCAAAGATGACGTATCGAGATTGGACCTGCTGACTTTGAGGTTTCAACGTATTTAAATTTCCGTTGATGTGATGTTGTTACAACTTGTTGTGCAGTCGCTTCATCTTTTGAGAGAGGGCAGCCGCTTGGTTGTGCGAGAACGTTTAGAGGGTGTTTCCGCTTTTTAGAATTCAGTGCTTTAGGGAATTTATCTGCTATTGAGTGCGTTGTCGCTGCATAACCTAACATAATAGCATTTTGCATGGCCCATGCATAATCACCGCGAATGAAGCGAATCAATCCTTTGTCGCAGTATTCTGAGCCTACACCATGAGCAGCATCCACTGGCTTGCATTCGATGAATAGTCCATGTTGTGACGGTATGCCATCTGCAGGGCAGTCAATGAATTCGATCAAAAGATCGGGCATTTTATCAGGGTGCGTTCGATCGAAATTTCGAATTTTGGGCTCGCGATTGATTGTGCTGAAAATGGATCGATCAAACCCCTTGATGAGTCCTTTATTGAATACATGGTCTTTGAGCCGCTCGAATAGTTCGAGCGTCAATAGATCTTCAGTTACGGTTTTGTAGTTGAATCCGGCCCGTGGTTGGGTGCCCACCAGTTCCCATGCTTTGCGTAATGAGTTTTCCACCACCAACAGAACTCGACGTGAGATCTTTGGGTGAGGCAGGTTGATTTGACCGCCAGTTGATGGATACATGCTTCCCATCTTAGCTGTCGAAGACGTCAAGGTGCTCTCTCGCGATTTCGACTGCTAGCAGACGCGCACGGCTAGGCGTCCAGTAGCGGTATTGGTTGAAAATACCGATTAGCAGTCCGTTTTCTTGCTCTTGTATAATCCGAGTGCTTCCGGATTCCTCGGCCAGTTGTAGGAATAGCGACTGAAGCGACTCATCCGTATCTTCCAGTGCTTTTCCTTTGATCTTGATACTAATGAATAGAAACGGATCTGGTAAATGAGCACTGGAGTTTGTTGGCGCTTGAAGTGTGATTACCGGCTCTTCGTTGGTGATGGTGAAGAATGGTAATAACAGTTCTTTTAGCTCAGTGCAGAAACGCTTGCGGTCAACTGGAAGTGGAGGCTTGCATGCACGGTTTCTCGACTTCTGGAAAGGCATCGCAGTCTCAACCGTATCGCGAATCACTTGCATGTCGCGTGCATCGAAGCCGAAGAGTTGCCCAAAGAACGAATCGATTTCTGGAAAGACGGTGAGGTCGCGTTCCATTAGACGATCAGAGAGTTGCTTTACTTTGCTTCGTTGCTTCGACGTAATTTTGTCGAATGGAATAATCGGTAGATTATCAAATGTCGATTTGTAAACTGTTCTCCGCTCCGCTCCTAGCTTCGATGACACGATTAAGGTGTGATGTGACCAAATTATTGAATGGCTGTATATTAATAAGTAGCGGGTTAATGTTTCTCCGTCCGAATGTCCGAATCCGGAGTAACCATAAAAATTTCGGTTGTATGCTAGATCATCAGATGAAAATGCAGCCCATCCATCCTCACGATTCATTCCTGCTGCTTCTTTTAAGAGGAAAAGCGGAGCTTTATAGATTTCTGGCTTTCTTGGCCATCCCAGTTTTTTTCTATCAAATGGGTTTAGTTCCAAAATGTTAACTTTGAATACTCCATTTCTAATACCGGTTAAATTAGGCTTATTGAGCAGAAAAGACGCATCATTTTGCGTTTGATTATCAAGGGTTTCATAGCCCCTTCCGCTTTTCAGGCCTAATGTGTCCTCCCAATATCTTTTTATGCTCGGGTGCCCACTTGAGAGCAATCGTCGAGTAACGTCTACGTCTAAGCTGGTGCCGACGGAGAGTGCTTTCCACATCCACGGTGTTTTAAATGTAGATTCGACTTCAAGAGTTTGGGCTGATTTTGAATCGATCCTTAAATGACCCTTTCGATTTAGAGTTTCATCATATTGCGGCGTGATGAAGTGAACGCAGTAACCTGATTTCGGAACGCGATTTAATGCGAATAAAAGGACAAAAGGTTGTGCCATATCAGGCCACACCTTTGTGTCGGATAGATTAGACCCATTCACTATGCCGGTGACTTCGACAAGGCGAAGTAGCGTCTCTCTTGCTTTGCGTGGAATGGGTTCTTGTTTTAGGAGAATTCGTCCGGGCAATGCTAGTGCAATGCGTCCGTCCTTGTTACACCACTCTGTTGCTTTCCAAATGAAGGGGAAGTCGGGTGCTAAATCGGGATTTTGATAGGCTTTAGCCATCTCCGTATTTCCACGGCTTTCGATGATCTTACGGCTTAGGTTTTCAAAACTTTTAGCAAGTGCTTTTTCTTTTGGTTTCAGGCTTGTCCACGGTGGATTTCCCAGCACGACATCGAAGGCACCGTTGAATTTTTGCGGCACGTGTTTGCCTAAACTTCCAGCAATTGCGCCGTCATTGGGGTCGATGTCTTCGCGGCGAAAGTTAAATAACACTTTATCTCGGAGATGAGTAAAGGTGAGCTTTTCTGGAGGAACCGGGTTTGGATCGAGTTCGATCGCAGTCAGGTAGAGACTGAGGGACGCGAGGCGAATTGCTGATTCACTGATATCGAAACCTGTCAGCTGTTTTTCGAGAATTTGGCGGATCGCCTTGGTTTCTGGACGTCGGCCATCGTGTTGCCATCGTTCTTTGTAAAGACGTCGAAAAGCAAGCACCAGAAAGACCGAAGCACCGCATGCGGGATCCAACACACGGGCGGTATGCGCATTTGGTAGGCCGTCAAAGACTTCCTCGACCATCGATGCCGCGATGTTGCGTGGTGTATAGTGAACACTCGTGTCCTTTGCATTATCATGCTCCCACTTCCAAGCGAAACGTTCATAAACTTGGCTCAGTAGCCCTACTGGAATATGGGCAAAGTCGAAGTCACCGAACTTCATTGGCAGTGGTTTTTGATAACCTTCGTCGCCTACTGGTTCTTCTCCTGTGAGAATAGCACTCAAATGTCTAAACACGCGTCCACCGCTTCGCTTGCCGATTTCTTCAAAAAACGGCTCGTCGGATTCAGACAGCGGAAGTAGGTCGCCGTTAAAAGTATTGTCCAACCAACGGCAGGCAGCAACAGCATTGGTAGGATTATCGAATGCCTCGAGAATGGATGCACCTGGAGTTTGTAATATTTTTAACGCATCTATCTCACGCACAATGTTTCGATCATATAAAAAGCGGAAGAAGAGTGCGCGGCCAACGAGAGAAAGAACATCGGTGCGTTTTATGCGGAGTTTTGCTAGTCGATCTGCAACACTCCAGACCAACTTGAACATAGCGGTAAATACAAAATCAGCTTCAGCTCGCTTCGGTGTTTCGTCCAGTAGGCCATTAGCCAAAGAAGAGAAGAAACAGGAGGAATCCTGAGTGCTGGCAGAGTAGGTGACCCAGTTGGCGGCTTTTTGATCAAGCGAAACAGGTGTGACGACTAACTGTCCGGGCTGGATTCGAGCGAGGTATGCCGTATTGCCGCGGCAGGCCAATTTCTCGCAAAGTTTCTGTAGTTGCGTGTCCCGGCCTTCCGAGGTTTCACATAGCCGACTCTCATTTATGATGTAAAGCAGCGGCCCTTCTGCACTTTTAGCGACTCCATCTGGGCGTAATGCGGCGGATATGTCGTCTGTTTTTTCTGGGAGTGCATGTAGATCTAGATAATCTAGCGTTTCTGCCGTCGGTGCACCCAAAAGATTATGCAAGCGTGCCGATGGAATTCCATAGGTAGCAAGTGCAATGTCTGGATTCATCTGTGACGGAGTAGGCATGTTGTACTCTGATTAAGCTGTGAAGACTTTGAGATTGGATCAAGTTAGAATAAAAACAGAAAGTAATGAATTAACCACTCAATCAAAACAGTGCTCAAATATTCACCAACTGTCGATGCTTTAATTTTTCCAGTGTCATGGAATTAGTCTATTTTAGCACCTGCATTGTATTGTATTTTTAGAGGCACAGGCAGTAGTGTTCGGCAGGAGAGTTGCTTTCTGAGTTGAGTTGAAGAGTAAGAGTTAGAGTTAAGTTTGCGCCCTTTGATCTGACGGTGTCCGCGCCCAATTTGGTATAATTTCGGGCAACTGGTACATGCGCCGCGAGCCCGGAAGCAATTCGGGCACGGTCTGGCGTTTTTA
>Ga0115559_1001249_pt1 | contig 16813 bp, 20 predicted proteins | sample COGITO_mtgs_1105_3_FD_87281 | JGI IMG/M metagenome (GOLD analysis project Ga0115559, IMG submission 87281) | Pelagic marine microbial communities from North Sea - COGITO_mtgs_110506 | ecosystem: Environmental > Aquatic > Marine > Epipelagic | place: Germany:Helgoland, sampling site Kabeltonne... | reverse complement strand
TCCGGCGTACCTTGGCGAAACCGCACTTTATCGCACTCATACCACCCACCTTCACTAGCATATCTGGTGTTTTCGCGGTTAACGCCTGCTTTTAACTGTAGTTTTTTGAGTGGCATATCACACCTGTATGTGTTTTAGTAGCACCATACCACTGGAGTAGTCTCTCTAGTGTCTACATGGATAAAGGTTTTAGCTACGCCTATACCATTAAAGCCCATTGATTGAGCGTACTTAATGATAGCATATGCTTGGTTCCCGTTGGATACTTTGATGTCGCAAGCAATCCCGCGTGAATGGGTGCCCGGCGATTTTTTTGCTTTTTCAATGCTGTGGCCTTCTGGATCGCGATAGCCGCTAGTAATAATGAACGGAAAACCGCATACATGCCGTAGTTCATCTAGCTTTTCTAGGAAGTCGTTGCACATCTCATTGTTGCCCGTCTCTTGGCAATCAAAGTCTGCTCGGCTGAAGTACCTCATTTTTCTCTCTGAACGCCTTTAGTCTTCTCTACAGTGCGCATAGCGCCTAGACCTAGCATACCCATCAAAACAGTTGTCAACAACGAGCTATCTACAGGAGGGACTGTGTACCAGATACCCAGAATAGGGGATAGGATGGTAGAGTACATAAGAGCAAACCCGCATATCCACCCGATAGCTGGCCGCCAGCCAGCCACAAACATGTTCTTGTGTGCAGCCTCAACCTTGTTAACTTCAAGCTGGCCCTTTGCCAACTCCTGTGCATGGCGCTCTGCCATTGTACTAATCTCATGGGCCAAGGCATTCTTAGCATCCTTATCCTCGATGAACTTGTCTAGTAACCCTGATACTGGGCCTATCAATGCTTGCAACATTATTGTATCCACTTAGCTACGGAAAATACTGCGATAATCGTGGGGTACATCATCCACAGCATACGCTCTAGCTTATCAAATCGTTGTTTGCCGTCATCCAGTCTACGCTCAATGTTAGCGTATCTTATAGCACATTCTTTCTCATGTGCTTCCATTCGAGTAATAGTATTATCGGTCATGTTAGTTCCAAAAGTAGTAGATTACAGCAGCCGTAGCAATTAAGGCCACAGCGCCAATTATGTTTTTAACTATATCATCATTTTTAGACTGCTGGCGTAACTTAGCCAGCCTTTCGCGCTCAAGTCTCTGCTTATTCTGCATGACCGATTTATGCTGAATAGCGAGCATGTCTCGCCATACCTGCCGCGGCGTGATTTTCTTTAGCTCTTTTTCGCGTTCACGTATTTCATTCTTCGCCCACGCAAGTTCTAGTGCCTGTTCTTGCGTCAGCACAGTGTCACCCTGCTTCTGTGCTTCCTCGATATTGTCTACGGCAACTTTAGTTTCAGTTATGCTTGTAAAAATACCAGCAAGGTCAGACAGGTGCGACCCTGACTCTTTAACAGTTTTAATACCTGCGTTAAGAGTCTTGAGTACACCTACTACTGCTGAGATTTCTGCAATCATATTAGCTGCCTAAAGCTGGCTTAGTGTCTGGGAAGTCTTCAGTGCTGGGCCAGTCTCGTAGTGCTTGGCGATAAGTTAGGATAGTCTCAGCGTTTGGATAGTCGGAAACTGTGGCTGCTATGTCTGTGCGCTGGAGTTCGGTGTCACGCCATTGTCGTGCTTCTAATTCTGGTTGCGCTTCAATTACAGGCACAGGCCACTCTTCATAGTGTTCAAAGTTAGCTTCCATAAACTCAGCACTAGCTTTGATGCAAGGATTAGTGATGTTGCCGTCAGCGTCTTTAATTATATAATTCATGTTCTTCTCCTTATGCGGGTAGGTATTGGATGATTACTATGCCGTCACCACCGCAACCGCCAGCACCCAGACTATTATTATTACGACAACCGCCACCGCCACCGCCAACACCTCCGTCAGAACCGTATGCACTACCTGTTCCCGGATTTCCAAACACTGCACCGCCTCCTGCTAAAGCGGGCGCAGGGTATTGGCTAATAAGTCCGTTATAGTCTGCAAAAGCAGTTGTTTTAGTACCTTTGCCGCCAACAATCTGACCATAGCCTGTCAAGCCATCCCAACCTTGAGCATCAGAAGAACCGCCACCAGCACCACCTTGTGCATTATCTCTGCCGGGGTTTCCTGTACCGTAGACACCAACCGCACCGCCCCCGTAAAAAGAACCAGCACCGCCAGTGTTGTTTACTGTACCATTTGAGGCTGTGCCTCCAGCACCTCCAGCACTAGTAGTTCCTGCACCACCACCGTTTGCGGTCAAAGTACTTGATAAACCAGTACCTGCAACAGTGCTATTTCCTCCTCCTGCTCCGTTGTTCGTTCCATTGGTGTATCCTCCTAAACCACCAACACCAACAACTACAGTAAACGAGCCTGATGTGGTCACGGCTAACGTAGTTTTTTTGCAGTAGCCACCAGCCCCACCACCGTAAGAGCCTCCTGTTAAAGTGGCAACTCCACCACCACCAGCACCAATAACGTGAATGCATACTGTTCCGTCTTGCGGTGGAACCCATGTTTGAGATTGTGTCAATGCGATTTGTGGTAATGCACCACCACCCCCGCCTGCTGATATTAAGTCTGTTAAGTTTGACATTTATATAAACACCCATGATGAAGTTGAAGTTCCAATAAGTCCTATGGACATATTAGCTACGTTGATTGTTAAGTCTGTTGCGGAGCCTACGATAGTGCTGCCGTTACGCCCAATGACTGTCGTGTCAAAGTTACCTACAGTAACGTACACCTTCATGCCTACAGTAGGCGTAGGTAGTGTAAGAGTCACACCTGACGCAGACACAAAGTGATGCGTGTTAGCTGTTGCGTTCGCGTTGCTGCCCACAGTTGCCGTAGGAATACCAGCGGCTATCGTGTCAGCAAGAACGCCCGTTGTTACTTTTGTTAAAGCCATTAGCCCACCTCTGGTTTTGTGTCTGGGAAGTTATCCGTAGCTGGCCAGTCGCGCAATGCAACCCTATAGGTCAGGATGTTGTCACGGTTGGGCCAGTCTGGAGTCTGTGCTGCTTTGTCTGTGCGCTGGAGTTCTCCATCACGCCATAGTTTTGCAATGGCCTCTATGTCTTCTTGCGTAAACTCTTCGGGTGCAGGTGCTACCCAAAGCTCGTAATGCTCAAAGTTAGCCTCAACAAACTCAGCATCAGCAGTGATGGTGTTTGTGATGTTGCCATCAGCATCTTTAATATTATATTTCATTTAATTCTCCTTTATGGGATGTACTGGATAACGACAATGCCTTCGCCACCTTCACCACCTAAAGATGACGATATATGGCCCTTGTTTTCTGCCGCACCACCACCACCACCAATACCACCAGCACCGCCTTGCACCAATCTTTCACTACCTGTATTAAATATAATACCGCCACCGCCTGATAATGGGCCGCCATTTACACCGTCATAGGGTACTGTGGAAGTGGTGTGTCTAACACAGCGCCCAGCTATTCCTCCAGCTATTTGCCCCATTGTAGATGACCAGAAGTCTCCAATAATGTCACACTCCCCGGCTATAGGTAGGTCTTTATTACCAACAGAACCTGCCTGCCCTGTACCCGTAAGACCGACTGCGCCACCGCCAGCGCCTCCGTCTGTGCCAGAAACAGCCCCCCCTGCGCCACCTGTGTTATTTACATCTCCGTTTGCAGCAGTTCCTCCTGCTGGAATTGCGCTGCTTGAATAAACACCGCCTGCGCCTCCATTAGCTGTGAGGGTGGACGATAAACCTGTTCCTGCCACTGTACTGTTTCCCCCAGTTCCACCACCCCCGGTGTTGCCTCTGTTGTTTGCACCGCCAGCGCCACCTGCTCCAACGACAACTGTAAAAGAACCAGAAGTAGTGACTGCTAAAGTGTTCTTTTTACAATACCCGCCAGCACCACCACTAGTCGTATACTCACTCCAGCCAGCACCACCGCCCCCTCCACCAATAACGTGAATGCAGATATTGCCGTCTTGAGGCGGAACCCAAGTCTGCGACTTACTTAAAAATATTGTGGGGAATGACGCAGAGCCACCACCACCTATAAAATCTGAAAAATTACTCATGCTATTGCCCACCCTACTGTAGAGTTTGTATATATAAATTGAATTGAAAGATATGCTTTGTCTAATGTCATGTCTGTACCGCTTGACATAATATTACTGCCGTTACGTCCAACCACCGTGTCTGTAAAGTTTCCGACAGTAACTAATACTCTTTGACCAATAGTCGGTGATGCAGGCAGCGTAATAGTTTTAGTTGCAGTGTCTACAAAAACATGTGTGTTTACTGTAGCTGTAACAGATGTAGAAGTTACTACAGTTGTTATACCTACTGCTACAGGCTCTGAAGCTATCTTAGCTGCTGTTACTGCATCATCTACAATCTTAGCCGTAGTGACTGTGTTGTCACTGGGTGTACCTACGTTAGTGACTGAAATAGCCGCTACCATAATCTCAATGGCTGCTCCGTTAGCAGGAGCCTCAGAGAAAGTAACTACAGCGGGAGTTGCGCTAGATACTGCATAGGTTGATTTGTTCTGATACACGCCATCGACATACACCAGCGTGTTGTTTTCTATTGCTGCACCAGAGAGTGAGAAGGTTACGTCGGAGCCGTCACCAGTGAAGCTGTTAAGCAGGAGGTCAGCAGCACCGCCACCAATCTCACCCCACTCTGTGGAGTAGCCTTCAAACTTGCCTTCCGTGGTGTTGTAGCGAAACATCCCCGCTGCTGGAGAGCCTTCACGCTGCCCTGTAGTACCTGCGGAAACTTTTAAAGAACCAGTGTTGTTGAGTACAAGCGCACCAGTCATTGTGCCGCCAGATTTAGGCAAAGCGTTATCAGCTAAAGTACCTTGTGCTGCGGTAGCGTAATCGGAAGAATCAAAAGCCTTTACTTCTGCAAGGTTTGTCACCTCGCTGTCCATTAAGGCACCAGCGGCTGTTACGTTAGCTGTGTCTGTTACGTCAGCTGAAGCCTCAATAGCATTTAACTTACTGTGGTCAGCGTCTGTAAACACATTAGAATCTGTAGCGGCTTCAACGGCAGCACGAATCTCTGCATCTGTTTGGTCTGAAGTTGCTGCGGTTTCAATGCCATCTAGCTTAGTACCATCAGCAGCTACATCACGACCATCTATAGTGCCGTCAGTAGTTAGGTTGCCGGAGATAACAGGAGTAGCTAGGGTCTTGTTGCTGAGAGTCTGTGAGCCTGTAAGAGTAGCTACAGTAGAATCTATTGCGAGTGTTACGCCATTGCCGCTTGCAGTAGAGGTTATGCCGGTTCCGCCCAAGACACTCAGAGCCTCTGAATCTAAATCAATTGAGATGCTTGTAGTGCCGTCAGTTAGGTCTAGGTCTTGTGCAGTAACCTGTGCATCTACGTAAGCTTTTACAGACTGTTGTGACGGAATACCTGTAGCACTATCAGAAGATAAGTCATCTTCATCCAAGAATGTTTTGCCGTCTAGGATTTCTAGTTCTGCTTCAGTAATAACTGCTGAGCCTATTGTGAATCCTGTAGCAGTAACAACGCCAGTTACAGTCAAGCTGTCTACAAAAGCATCTTTAAATCTTAAAGAAGTTGTACCAAGGTCTATATCACTATCAGTTACAGGTACAATAGCTCCGTCTTGAATACGAAGCTGTTCAACAGGAGAGCCGCCAACTTCTATATAGCATTCAATACGATTATTAGTCGCGCTGATTTCTATTTTATTATTAAAGTCTTGGTCGCCAATCTTTCCAATTGCACCACCTTGACCAGCGGTTCCATCGTGCGTGTGGCCCGTAGTTCCCGTTGAAGAATATACAAAAGCATTTAAAAGCTGATTATACTCATTATTAAAAAGAGAAGCAGTAATTAGATTACCGTCTGTAATTGTACTTTGTCTTGTATAGCTTGTACCTGCCATCTAATTATCTCCTGCCTGCGGGAACATAGTTTATATATAAACCGTTAATTGTATAAGGTTGAAGTTGGTCGTCACTGTTTATAGAAAAATTAGACGTATAGCAACTTCCCTGAATAGGTTGTCTTATGAGTGGGCTTTCTGCTGAACCAAAAACTGCTTCTCCAAATACGGCATCTCCAAAAAATGCGCCGCCTCTAATTTCTGGAAAGGTGTAAGGCGCAGGCTGTTGTATGTTAGCATCTTCAAAATCAAACTTAACTCTTAATGTAGGCTGTGAAAAACCACCTGCTCCTGCATCAGGAGTTACAGATGTTTTAATGTATTGTAAAGTTTTTCGTGTGCCCATGTCACCAAAGTCTAAGTAAGGTGTTTCATACTCAGCTTTAATATCTTCTAATGTTCCTTGATAACTAAAAGAATTCCCTGTGTCGTGGTTATAAATATAACCTCTTGCATCTCCATGTATAATCTGCTCAACACCACTATATAAAAATCCGCTATCTACAGCAGGTGCTTCAATTCCTTCTGTTTCAGACCACTCAAATCCTTGGCCTGTAAAGGTTCCAATGATTCCTTTTGCAAATGCTCCGCCTTCAGTAGGGTTTGAGTAATATAAACGATACTGAGACTTAGAGCGCAACACAACACTTGAAACAGTATAAGCATTTATGTTGTTTGCAATGTTACTTAAAATTCTTTGAATGTTTCTGCTTACAGAAGTTAGCTCTACATCACCAATACGCGCAGTTCCAGCCAATGTACGAATACCGTCAGGGCTTAAAAATACAAGGTCGCCTCCAATTTCTTGAATGCTTTGTCCATCTATGCAGCCTACATTTTTAGTGATTGGAACAATTGCAGTCGTTGCATCGTTAGCTTCAATATTTATTAATCTGTAAATGCTATTTTTACAGAATACAATGCAGTCGCCACGAAAGCTTTTAAGACCTATAACTTTATCTGCTAGTCTTACTTCTCCTGCTCCCGCACCTGCAAAATTATCCATTTCATGTAAATGACTATAATACACTTGGTTAGGATTTTCTAGTGTTCCTCCTACTACAAAATGATTACTGTGTACAGTTCCGACTGTAGGAGCTTCTGTGTTTGATACTGTAACTTCCGATGAAAAAAAAGTTCGGCTAGTTAATGCACCTGTTCCTGTCATATAAAAGTAATAAGGTTTATTAGCTCCATCACAAATTACTAACTCACCGTATACGGACTTACTGCCTTCATAGATGTCAATAGAACACTGGCCTTGATTAGTTCTAGTTAATGCTGCACGGCCTGTAAAAGTTGTATAGTTGTCTCCGTTGCTATGAACAGAAGCTCGGTTTATTTGAAGCCAAGTAACGCCATCATTACTAAAGAAAATATCTGTTCCGCTACATACTACAACGCCGTCTGCATAAGTTTTAATACCTAGAACAGAATTTGCGCCGTTGGGCCTTGCTGCTGAGCCTGCTCCATAAGCTGTAAACCCACTAACACGCCGATAGCCGCCATCAGGGTCAACCTCAAAATTAAGCAACTTAGTTGCAATTCCGGGTTGACTAAGCAATTCTATCTTGCTTATGTTGGTATTTAAACCACCCTTGCAAGCGAAACCAAAAGGTTGTGAAGCTGCCATATTATATGAATCTCACTCGGTCATCTTTTATTGTGGTTGGTGCGGCTTCAATAAGGTTTGAGCGCATACTGCGTAATCCCTTTCTATAGTCGTCCATTGCAAATGAAGCGGCCTGTGGATTATCTTTAAACTGCCAAATATAGTAACGTGCTCTAGCTAGCAAAACTGTGCTATACATTTCAGGAAACACTATCTCGTCACTATAACTGGTAAATTTTGTAGGAAGGTTCCAAGCATAGAACCACACACGATACACTTTATCAGGTATGGGGCTAAGTCCAAACTTACGTGAATCAGGACTTCTAATTACACTGTTAGGAACTCCAAATGTTTGACTGTCTGCGTCATCTAAGTTTTCTGAAACTCGTCTAAATGTTTTCCAAGCTTCTGTAGTCATAAACGACAAATTCTTTCCAGTGTAGGGGGCTGTTTCGCCAGCTACGCCTACAGTGGTCGCATAAAAATTATCCCAGTCTATTGAACCATAATCTGTTTTAATGGAATCACTAGCTGGTTTTAGTTCATAAAATCTCTGGCCTGCAACTGTTTCGACATATACGTTTCCGTACATAGGGTCTACTTCGCCACTCTCGCCAGCAGATAAGAAAGGCCACTGAGGTTCATCATTGATAATATCAAAGTATGCTTTGTTTACAGCATCTTGTACGTGTCCTTGGACACCAATAGCTGTGCTAAAGTTACCTGAATCTAACGGAACTTCGTTAAGTTCTCTAAGAAGTTCATTAGTCAAATCTAAGTATGATGTTGCCATAGTTTATATTGCCTTTAAATTTGTTAAAGATTGGGGGCCTTTTACAGCCCCCGCACTTATTTGGTTACAGCTTATGCTACGTTGAAGTATGCACCAACGAGAGCTTCAGGTCGAAGAACCTTAGCGCCGTATACGTGCAGACCACGACAGATGTCACCGAAGCTGTCTGGGTCACGAATGACTTCAGTGCTGGTGATAGTCTGTGCAGTACATACCGCAGAGATGTGACCGCCAAGAATAAGGCCATCAGCGTTAGCAACAAGTCCAGTCATGTTATTAGACTTGTACATGCTAAATCCACGAAGCTTACCAGAGCTTACTAGACCATTACGGATAGAACCTTGACCACCGTTGAAATCTACTGACAAGAGCTTAGAGTCAGACTGCGACAGCTCTTCGTAGAATACAGGAGGAGCTACAACCCAACGACCTTCTTCTGGTACGTTTTCGTCATCAAGCAGACGAGCCATACGAGCCAGAACATCTAGAGGGTCAGTTCCTGCGTGTTGTAGACCAACAGCGTCAGTACCGGTCAGAACGCCAGAAGCGGCTGAAGCAGTAGTGTCGCCACCGATGATGTGGTCAGGAGAAGAAGCGCTTAGACCTGCTTCCATAGTAGCCAGTACGCCAGCATCGAATGCATCACGCAGAGCGTAAGCAGCAGATGAAGCAGCTACTTCCTTGAAGTTTACGTGAGACATTGAAGTTTCGATGTCGTCTACGATGAACTTAAAGGCGTTAGCAATATCAACAACCAAAGTTACTTCGGTGTCGGTCAGTGCAGTTGCAGTTGTGTCAGCGCCACGCTCATACTGATGTACAGTAATGGTGGGTTCTTTAATGATTTTTACAGAATCACCGTATGCAGAAATCTCACCTGCATAGTCAGTGTTAGTGATTGCTTCAGCAACGGAAGCTTTACGGAAGAAGTTAAGAACCTTCTTCGAGTAAATAGCAGGCATAAAGTTGCTGCTAGTTCCAAAGTTACTGTTACTACCTTCTGCAAAAAACTGGTCTGATACGTTATTAGCCATGATTATTTTTCCTTTTATTTAAGACAATAGTTATTAAGCTACTACCCTGCCTTCAATTATGGCTGAATCGATTTCTTTTTCATGTTTATCATACTCATCCATAGACAGTGCAGCAATTTCCCGTTGTGTCCATATCTTTGGCTCATTAGCATTTACGGCTTTTGTTTTAGTTGAAACCATATCTGCTGCCGAAGGGGACACAGGCTGCGACTGTGCCTTCTTACTTGAAGAAGGTTGAGAGCTTAAACCCGATTCCATTTTATAAAAGTCAATAGCTTTGATTGCTAAGCTTACGTCATTAGGATTGTTGTATACCCAATCTTGAATTGCTTCTGGCTGTGACTTAGCCCATTCGTGAAACTCGTCACTTTGCCGTATTTCTGAAAAGTCAGGATGCGCTGAACTTAGAGTTATTTCAGCCTCTTTTCGTGCAATCCTAGCTTCTCGCTCATCAAGTGCTGAAAGTCTAGTGTTAGCCTCTTCAGCGGGTGCTGTTTCTACATACTCGTCCTGAACTTCTTCTGCATGTTCCTCGTGACGAACGGCCTGTTCAACTTGCTGTGTCATTCGAGCTTCGGCTTGAAGTTCTTGTTCTTTCTGTTTAAACTCGTTAATCTTAGTGTCGTAATGCTTTTTTAAATCATCATATCGCTTTTTGTAATCTGTAGCGGATTCTTCTTCAGAAGGGGCCTTTCGGGTGGCCTTCTTAGCTTTCTTTTCGTAGTAAACACCATCAGCACTTTCAAAGGGTTGGTCTTCTTCATCATGCCAATCTTTGTGCATGTTGTATGGGTTTGCTGCTTCTTCTTCTACTTCTACTTCTTGTAAGTCAGTCATGTCGCACTCCTTTTGGGGCTTGTCGTCTTTTCAAGGTAGCTATTCAACTCGCGACTGAAGAATAGGGCTTGATACTACAAGGTGGCCTCTAGGTTAAAAGTTAGTGATAAGGGGCCTTTCGGGTGGCCTTATCGGTTTCGTACACTAGGCATTGCATTCGAGCTGAGCATTTGGTTATGAACTCCTTCATCAGGGTCTTCCATATCCATAACGCCATCAAGGATGCTTCCTCCTGCGTACTTTTTCATTACACCGCCATCGTAAGCACGTTCTGCATCATCCATCATAGCCTGAAGCTTATCTGTGCCTATTTGGTCGGTTGCTTTTCTGGTGAAAACAAATTCACCATCCGACAACCTTGCGGGTATCGAATCTGATGTGCCGGTGCCGGGGCCTTCTACAGCTCCTTCACCAGCAAATTCTCCAGCAATATCCATGATGTTATCAAAGATTTGCCCTAAACGCTCATCGCCTTCGAGAGCATTTATTAAATAATCTTGGTCGTCAGGAGACAGTGCTTCTTTCAACACGTAGCCTGCGTACTCGTCTTCCATTTCATCGTCTGGAAGTTGTGTGGCTCTTACTGCTTCCATTTCTTCTGGTGGTATATTATCATAAGTATCTACAGGCATACCGGGAGCCATTAACGAGCCTCCTTCTGCAAAGCTTGTATTAGAAATAGGAGCGTTATTAGCTGCTGCTATGGGGTCAGGCCCCTCTAAGTTGCTGATGCTTGCTTCGGCTTCTTGACCTACAGGTTCAGTAGTAGTTCCTTTAGAAGATGTAACTTCTTCTATAACTGCTCCTAGCAGTCCACCTATAAATTTACCCTCTCGCCCTTCGTCCATTTTCTGTAAAGCAGCACTAATAGTATTACCGTCAAATGTTTTTTCTACCTCAGACCATCGCTCATAAATTACTTTTTTATCTTCAGGAGTTTCTGCTTTGTCCATAGACTGTTCCATCTGACCATACAAGCTAATGTATTTATCTACATCAGAAACTTCTCCACCCTCTTTCTTTTCCATGCGCTCTTCAGTGCTTGCAAAGCTAGTAAGCTTTTTAAAATCTTTAGGAGACAGTAAGGGCTTAGACTCTTGCTCCAACTGTACACGGTGCAAATCAGTAATAAACTCAGCAATAGACTGCTTAGACTCGACAATTGAAGAGTCAGCTACCTCGCCCAAAGACTCCATAATATAAGCCTTGTCCATTTTTTTATTACCGCCCTGAAACTCAAAAGAGTTTACAAGCTTAGTGGTGTCCTTCATGTTTGTTTGTGCTTCAGGAGCTTGTGTATCTGGACTTGCTTCTACTTTAGATGCGGCTTCTGCAAGCTCTTCAATTTCAGGAGCTACTGCTGGTTCTGGTTCACGCGCAGCTACTACATCTTTTCGAGCTTCAGACAACAATGAATCAGCACCCTCTGCCGCTGCTTGAGCTACTGAGCCTACTGCATATTTTAGTTTAGATTTTTTCATTGTTGTTCCTCTATCCGTTGTTTAGCTTCTGTTGCTTGTTCTTTTAATTTTAAAAGGTTAGCCAGTGAACTCGCTTTCCCCTGCTTGCGGTACAGTTCCAGTTCCGATGTTGCCACCGCCAGTCCCTGTAGCTCCAAGTTCCGTAGGTTGTTGAGGTGCTCCTTCAGGGCCTCCCATAGCTCCGGGTTGTTGACCAGCGGCCCCAGTCGGTTCGCCATTTCCTTGTCCAACATTTTGTGCTCCTATAATTTGTGCCATGATTGCGGCTTCTTCAGGGTCGTTTAGAATCTCATCGGGGTCAAGGTCAAGGCTGTAAGCCAACTCACTAACAATTTTAGAGATTTTAACAAACGGTGCAATCGCAGGGTTCTGTGCAGTTTGAAGAAACATAGTCAGTCGTTGACTGCGTACTTCTTTTTGCATTAAGCTGTTTGTGCCCATTGCACGAACTTCGAGGTCGCCCTGAATATCCAGCTCCCCCTCAAAGAACTGCATGTTCCATTGGTAATATGCTTCGCCCAAAGGCTTTAGGAGGAAGTCATCAATGTTCTTAATAACTGTTTTAATGTTTAGTGACGCTGCACCCAGCAGCATAGACATGCCAGACGCAGTTCTAGTCATGCTTTGTACGCCTGTCTGACCGTGCGAGTAACTTGGGATACCTGTTTGTTCGTCAGCTAGCTGTCTAAACTTGTCGAACATCATCATATTTTCTTGAGAAGTGTTCGGGAACTTCACACCATGAATAGCCTGACCGGGCATTCCAGCCTGACGGCGGAATACTTTGCCGGGATAAATATCCATGCTCTGTCCACCTACAAGGGCTGATTCATCTACGTCAAATACTAAGCTTCCTGCAAGTGCCAAGTTATCGATAGCCATACGTGCATGGCCGTTCATTATTTGTTGAGAGTCGTCCATATTCTCAGCAACGCCAATACCGAAGAAAGAATAAGGATTACGCTCGTAAGGAAAGGCATTGTATGGTAGTCGGTATGGAGTAAATGGATTAACAACCCCACGTAGCAGCTTACCATTACTAACCCAAGCATTAACTTGCACTTCATCTAAATCATCAACCTCATCGGGTAATGCCATTCCTACTTCTCTGGCGTATTCTGCATCCATAATTCCCCAATACTCTAAGACTTCAAACTGCGCTGAACCATAATCTTCTGTTCTTTGGTCGTCTTTTAACTCATGCTCATAATCTTTTTCAGTATAATTAGGCCCCATTTGTAAACATTCACGAATTGCGTCTTTGTTAAAGAACGGCATTTTAGCCAATGCTCTTAACTGAGACTTATTCATTTTATGTCGATGTACAATATACTCACAATCTTCAATAGAAGTTGAATTGGGGTCTGGGAAGAAATCCCAAATACTTACAAACTCAATACGAGGAACACGAACATCAAGGGGGTTGTAGTTTCTTTCTCCGTCCTCGTCAACTGTCCAACGGCTAAGCGTCTTGTTGTAGTTGAATGGGCCTTTGACAATACCAGTTCCAAACAATGCTGCTTCTAGTAATGCATTACGTAGTTCACTTGAGCCGCCTGATTCTTCAATCTGGTCGTGTATAAGTGTCTGCATATTACGTGCCGCTTCTTTAGCCGGAGAGCGTTCTAATATCTGTGGGTCTGGGGAAGCGCCTTCTGCGAAAGTTAGCCCTGCTTCTTTGATAGCTTCGGACAGTACATCTTTTGTAGCTGTAAGCGTTTCGCCTGCTTTTAGTGGCTCATCACGACCATCACCAGCATATCCAACATCATACGGAGAAATGGGCTTAGGCCCTTCTTCTTTTTCTTCTGCGGGTTCTTCATAAGATGGTGCGCTGGTTTCTATGCCAGTTCCGCCAGCTTCTAGGTGTGTATACTTTGCTATACCTTCAGGCAGTTGGGTTTCACGTACACCAATAGGAAACTGACCAGTACCAAAAATAACGTCTACTAGCTGGCCGAAGGCTGCTAATACTTTGGTCTTAGTTACTTTAACGAATACTTTTGACTTTTCGCTTTCACGGAAACGTACATTTTTGTTGTAAATTCCACGAAAGTTATGGTAGGCTGTGAGCCAACGCTGCTCGTCAAAGTCTCTTGCTTGTTCTGCATTAGCGTAACGGTCTTGTACTAAGCCTACGAAACGATTACGCACATCTTCTTCTAAGTCCAGCTCAAGACCGCCAGCAGTCTCTTCAGTTTCAAAGTAAAGATAATCAGCGTTTTCGTATGATTCGTTTTTTTCGTTCATGTACTGTTCCTTTATAGAGGCTTAGAGATTGACATGCCACGATAGTTTTTACCTACCTTTGCTTTTAGTGTAAACCCCTTTCCTAAATCTTTAGAGTAAGTAGCGCTTGGGTTTTTACCTAGCTTTACACCAGCAGAAGACTTACCTTTCATTTGTTTTTCTAGGCTGTAGTTTGTAGACGAGTTACCCATAGAGTCTTTAAACTTGCTTGCCGTTACTCGTGTACCACCTAAGTTGGTAGAAGCTTTTACTTCTCCAGAACGATAGCCTTGGTTTCCAGATAAATTGCCCTCAATAGAACCAATACCTTTAAACTCTTTACGGGCTACTAATCCACCATTATTATACTTTGTTTTTTTATTGCAGTGTGCCATATTAGTATCCAAATGTTGAATCAGACGGTGTAAAATGTGATTCTTTTCTAAACTGTCTAAGTTGGTTTATTGTATCATTGATACGTGGTCTAGCCATTATTAAGTATCTTAGCGCATCGTATGCGTGGTCTGATGCGTGTGTGTCTACGTCTTCAGGCTTAGACTTATCTAGTGGAATACTTTGAAGCTCGCGTATCAGGTTAGGACATGTATTAAATATTTGTATTTTGGGTCTACCGCTTTGCGTGAGCTTCAAGTATTCGTGAATTTGTATTTTACCTTGTATTCTGTTTTTATCTGCTCTTCTGAGCTTGTGTCCGGCCCTTTGAAGCGTTTCGCCCACTGTTGGGCCTGTAGTACCAGTTCGACTCCAACACGCTGTATCGAGCACTCCTTGGACTGAGAAGGGGTCTTCGTACTCCATTTCAGTCAACATACTTGCGAGGTCAGTACCCAACAATCCTTTTTTATATAACTCACGATATATTATTAGTGTACCATCGCTGGGGTCAACGGCACCCCATACACATGCACTTTCTGAAGCATAACCGTAGTCAATCCCTTTACTTCGTTCCCAGTGTATTGGAATCTCAAAAGGCGTAATTACATGGTCAAACGGATTAAACTCTGTGAATGCTGCGCCTTCTGCAACATCCCAGTTACCGTCCAACAACTGTTTGCGTTGTGTTGGCGGTAGAGCATTTAGCATCTGCTCGTATCGTCCGTCTTTAGCTAGGTAGGGGTTATCCTGTAATCTAGCTGGTATAAACTTTCGCGTAAGGCCGTCTGCGCCCCTAAAGCTTTCATTGGGTGGCGCTGGGTCTATGTATCTTTTCTTTACCCAGTTTGCCCCAGAACCACCGGGGTTAGCTGTACAACGCATGTACGTCTCAATTTCTGGGTCGGTAGTACGTAGCCGTGAAGCTAAGTAATTCCAAGCAAACTCTGTGGGGAGATGTGTAATCTCGTCAAAGCCTATGAAGCTATATGCTTGACCTTGGTAGCGGTATACATCTGCATCACGCTCCAAGAACCCAAACTCCATTTTAGCTCCGCTTGGAAATACCCACAGCTTTTCTACTTCTTTGTACTTAGCGCCGGGAAATGCTTTTGGATACAACTCCCGACTTTTGTCTATTAGTTCTCGTAGTTCTGGCATAGAGCGTCTAATGATTAATGCTCTATGGGCTGGTCGGTGTGCAAAACGCAAGGGGTCAATAAGCATAGCATATGACTTACCGCCCCCTGCTGCACCACCGTACAACACATCTGTTTCTCCGGCTGCAAGAAAGTCTTCCTGTGGGCCTTCGTTAGCCTTAAAGATAACATCCTGTACTGCTTCTGCTTTTAATGAAGCGGGGATGTTATCCAACTCTTCGGCGCTTACGAGCTTTGTATCGTTCTCGTTTTCGAGTTTGCTGAGAGTCTTTTTAGTTTTGCTTATAGACTTCTTGTAATTATCTATTTTGTTTTGAGCTGCTTTGAGTTTTTTCTCTTTGTCTTTTACGCTTCTCTTTGCTGCTTGCTTGGCTTTTGTTTCTGAGTGGTATGTGTACCCTCTTCCCTTTGAGCCTTTTTCTCTGCCACCCTTTTTGCGGGGAGTACCATCAACTTTAAGTTTGAAGTTGCCTTCCTCGTCAACCAAGTATTTGTCAGGATTGATGTCCCAATCATTTTCTTTGTTCGGCAATTTTCTTTAATCCCATGTGTGATATTGAACGTCCTGTTTCGTGGGTCAACCACATACTGCCTTCTCTTAGGCTTAGGGTCTTTTCCCTTATAAGCGGTAGAACCTTGTCCAGCATGTCTAGTTCTTCTTGTACTGGCTCTAGCATTTGGTTATTAGACTCATCTAGCTTATAACCAAACGGTATGGTGCTACTCGACCTCCGTATATTCTCCATCTATCACTACCTCCTTCTTGGCGGGTATAACAAACAAACCCCCACCAGAACTTACATTTACATCTAGGCGTTCTGTTTTGCCTAGTCCTACACGGTCTAGGATTTGCTGTGCAGCTTGTATACGCATGTTAGCTTGCGGTATAGGTTCTGGGCTATCCATAATCTGAATAAGCTTAGAAGCTGCTTTAGGTGCATTGAGCGCCAGTATGTTTGTAGCAATGTCTAGTATCTCAGACTTCAATGCCTTTACTACTGTGTAGTGTGTACCTTCTGCGTAGCCTGCTAACTCTGCTGCGTGTTTGACATCTCCGCCACAAACTGTAAGATTGTCAAGAAACGCTTGTTGCTTGGTGGTTAGTTGTTTGTCAGGCATTTAGACTTCCTAGTCATTTAAGTGTACTATTACTATAGTATACCCGTAATATGGAGGTTTGTCAAGTTTTTTTATAACTTTTTTATATATACTATCGTTTATGAGTGAATATACGGTTATATCGGCCTAAAGCTATCATAAAAGAGAGCATATATAAAATAATAAAGAAAAAACTTGACAGATGCTTATTCTACGGGTATAATAGATATTAAGCCCACCGGGGTTATAGCATATGTATACTGCACCCC
>Ga0115559_1001247_pt1 | contig 16821 bp, 15 predicted proteins | sample COGITO_mtgs_1105_3_FD_87281 | JGI IMG/M metagenome (GOLD analysis project Ga0115559, IMG submission 87281) | Pelagic marine microbial communities from North Sea - COGITO_mtgs_110506 | ecosystem: Environmental > Aquatic > Marine > Epipelagic | place: Germany:Helgoland, sampling site Kabeltonne... | reverse complement strand
TGTTCAAGAACAATTGTCTCCTGCATTACAAGAGTTGTCACAAGTCGCTACAGCCTCTCAAGAAGCCAACCTACGATATGTTGAGGAAACAACTCGCAAGCAAAGTCAAGTCGTACAGGGATTGATCGTTCAGGTGATGGATGGCATTGATCAAGCGATTGGGCAATCTTTACGAGACACATCTGAAAGTTTTGCATCTTCAGTACAGAGACAACAAGTTTCAATGGATCGGTGGCGTCGTTCAGTTGAATCGGTTGCAGATGTTATTGGCGCACTGGAGAAGACGACCCAAGGTGTGACATTGGGAGCAGAACGAATGGCACAAGCCGCACAACCAGTAGAGGCAGCAGCGCGTGTTTTTTCGGATTCCGCGAAGGAACTTCAAAAAGTATTTCCGGTAGTGTCCCAACTGGGAGATATGGTTTTACAGGCACAATCAGGGTTGACGGAATCTCATTCTGCGATTCAACGAGGTACAGCAGAGTATCTACAGGTAACCGGTACCATTCGTACAATGGTGACAACATTAAGCAAAGCGCATGAAGAAGCAATTCAGAGAATTACAGGTGGTGTTGATGAGTCGTTAATTCAACCATTTGGAGAAATGGCATCCGAATTAAAAATGTTGCAAACGGGACAGACTACCGCATTCGAGCATCTTCAAGTGATGGTTAAAACGATTGATACTACGTTGCAAAAATTAGAGGGTGGACACGACAATCTCAATACGCTTGCAGAGCAAATCCAAAAGGCTGGTGAACCAAGTGTTCAAGCTGCCGCCGCCTTTGTACAAGTGTCCGAGCAATTACAGATTATCGTTCCAAAATTGGAGCAGACCAGTCAGATTCACGAAATCGGTGCACAAACGATGCAACGTATCTCGGAAGGATTACAGTCTGAAAACAACCGAAATGAACAAATGCTTGTGCAGGTTCAATCTTTAATGGAGCAACTGGATTCTACTCAGCGACAAATGGCAGAACGAGTGGCGAAAGGCGTAGATGAAGCCTTGTCCGAGAAGTTGATTGAGGCAAGAATACAATTTGTCGATGATGTAACAACAGCCAGCAATGCTCTTAAAAACTCTGGTTTGAATGTCGCCACACAGTTTGAGCAATCGACAACACTGTTGACCGATCAATTGACCGAGAGTGGTGTGGAGTGGAGAAAAGTGCTGAAAGAGTCCAGTGAAGAGGCTGGTATTCATTGGAAAAGCACGAATATAGAGGCCGCGGATACACTGCGTGATGCTACGGTACACTTTGCTACTCAAATGACTTCATCCAGTATGGAAGTGGCAGATCGCTTGACGGATTCGAGTACAACAATAGCCAGTACGTTACAAACGGTTGGTACAGATTGGGATGCTCAGATGCGTGTGTCCAGTCAATATGTCAGTGATGCCTTGCAAAAGTCAGGGTCTGATATCAATGTGTCGTTGTCTCAAGTACGTCAACAATTGGCAGATACAATGTCTGATTCTACGAAGGTTCTACAACAAAGTTTACACCAGGCTGGTCAGACGTTCATTCAAGATTGGGGGCACATGGGGCAGAGTATTCGAGATGCACTTGAGCATGCGAGTCAGTCCTTGGATCAATCTGTACAAGAAGTCGGACGTAAATTGAATCAACGGATTGATGAGGCAGGACAGTCCTTGGAACTTTCGGTTCAACAGTCGGCTCAGTCACTACAAAATGGTGCAACACATGCTCATGATAAACTGAGTCAAGTGGGAGATGGTTGGTCCAGTGCTATTCAAGAAGCCGCGGAGTCATTGCGTGGCAATGCGCAATTTGTATCGGACACGGTCTCCACAACATTGTCGACCGTTCAGCAAGAAATGACACGTCATATGACCACTTCTTTACAACAACTAGAAGATCAAATGACGAATAGACTGAATGAAGGAATTGCCAGACAACAGTCTTTGATTGAGCAAGCCAATGTTCAACAAACCACCGTCAGCCAGCAGTTGGTTAGCAATACTCGCCAGATGACAGAATTGCTTCAACAAACTGTACAAGAAACACAGTCTTCATTGCAAGAAAAAATGTCGGATTTCGGTACCGATCTCCAAGTATCTTTGCAAGAGATTTTTCAACAGTACCAAAGTGGGCTGCTGTCAGCATCTCGTCAGCAAGAAATGGCCGGACAGTCTTTGTTGGACCAGGCTCAAGAGGCTGGAGAAAGATTGCAACAGGCTATGAATCAAGCACAAATCCAAACCCAGCGTTCGATGGAGAAAATGGGTGCAGATATGGTATTGCAATTGGGGCAGATTCATCGTCAATACAGTGAGTCGTTGGAGCGTTCACAAGCATCAATGTCCACATTGGTAGCCCTTCAGGAAGGCCACATTGTTTCGTGGCAAGAACTGGTACAGACCTTGACACCGGCCTTGACTCAGTTGGGAGGCAGTGCAAAACAACTGGATGATGTCGTCAAAAACTTGAAGGAGAGCATGAAACCAGCCACTACGGTTTCAGAAAACTTTATGGAGGCATCGTCACAATTGCAGGCTGTCTTTCCAAACATTTCAGACACGGCAGATTCGTATCATCGCTTTAATGAGTCTTTACATCAAGCATCCAATGCACTTGCTTCTACAGCAAATCAGTACAGTCAAGCAGGTGGTCATATGCAAGGTATGCTTGGAGATATTCAACAGAGTTTGGGATTGCAAAACCAAAGTAACGATGCGGTATCTATGACACTTCAGGGTGTTCAAACCACCATAGATAATTTAGAACCCGTCGTTCGATTGATGCAACAAGCTTCACATGATATTCGAGTGGTCTCCGAAGGGAGTACCAGTACAATTGAAACGATGAAGCAGGCCACGGATTCTCAAAATCAAAGTGTTCAACAGATGGGTAAACTGAGTGCACAATTACTCAAAACATTGTCGACTCAGTCTACGAGATTAATTGAACTCACTGGTCAGATGGAACAGATGCAGCAGGTATTAACGGTTGGGGTAGATGCTTTTGCGCAACAATTGCCACAGTCTGTAGATGGCACGTTGGTTCAGTTTGACGCAGTATTGGCAGAAGGTGTGTTGCGCATCAATGGCTCCATTGAACGTCTTCGAGAAGCAATGGATGATTTGATTGAGCAGTTGGAACGGTGATGTTTCCAAGCAATATGCAATTTTTGGGTACTCCGATTCGATTACAGCAAGCGGTAGAATCCCTTCCTGAGCCAAAAGGAAAGAGGCGCCGTACGATCTCGAAAGACAATGCGTTGCGTCAAAAGATCTTACAGATTGACACAGAACAACTTCGTCAGTGGAAATTGAAACCCGCGATGCTCCGTCTCATTCCATCGTTGGCCAGAGAGCGTCAAAATACCATTCTTCAAGAAAAGGTATTGGCGATTGCCGTGACCTCTATTGAGAATATGGATGCACAAACATTGAGAGAGTTGGTGCCGTTGTTGTGGCAACAAGAAGAGTTTTGCTTGGCGATGAACGCTCTGTTTGTTCGAACTCCTCCAACGAAAGGCTGGTTGGCGATCTATTACAAAGCGTTTCGTTCTCTAGAGCCACACATGGAAATCGCCAAGACTCTGGATGTGAACACACCATTGTATGAGCTACATCACCGATTGAATATGCAAACCTCCAGTCCACTGTTTGTGGAAATAGCCACTGCTTTTACAGAACGGATTGAGTTTCAGCAGATTTGTGAGTGGCCCTGGGAGACCATGTTGCAGTTTGTGACTTCAGGCTATCCCTTGAAAGTAAGGCAACAGGTATTGTCATGGGTATTAAATGAGTATGTAGGCAAAGTTGTATCGACGGAAGAGGCTGTACAGAAAGGTCCATTGAATCAGATACTGACTGAAAGTGTTCGGTTTCCAAAACGTTGGCGTCGTACTTTACCTGATCATATTCAGTATCTCTTGCACAGTGTTCAAAATCACTTGGAATTGGAGCGGTGGATGCCAAATTCGATGGTTCAGCAATGGCTTCCGTTGGTAAGGCTCATTGAGTCTGTGGTTGTGCATAGACCTTCTGGATGGTTGTTTGCCTCTTTTGATGAGTGTGTGGTCGTTTGGCCTATGTCTAAAAAAGATACACAAGTGTATGTTGTTTCCAAAGCAGCATTTCGACATCAATTGAGTTCAAAACTCAGACAACCCATGCCTTTTCTCTTACAAGATATTCAGAAATCCTTGTCGAAAGAGGAAGATTGGACAAGTACGTTGTTTTTGTTGATGGGGTGGATTTAATCCACCTCATTGGATACACAGCACCATGCCAATAAGCTATAGCACCACTTCATTTTTAGAGTGGGTTGTCGCGTTGGGTTCTATTAAGGAGACATACTGATGTGGTGGCTGACGCTGGTCCATGCTGAAGAAAATATTGAAAAGACAGAGGCTGAAAATCTGATTAGCACTGAACAATCCGTTGAGTGGGCTCGTTGCTATCCGAATGGTGTACGGCAAGAAGCCATGTGTGCAACGATTGAAGTTCCTGTAGACCATGCAGAACGATCCAACGGTAGTATGTCACTTCATGTCGTGATGCTTCCAGCGATTCGATCGAAGGCTAAAGAAGATCCTGTATTTGTTTTGGCGGGTGGTCCTGGTCAAGGCGCTTCAGAAACCATTGCGACATTGTACCCCTCACTTCGCAAGATACATCAACAACGAGGTTTGATATTTCTAGATCAACGAGGGACTGGAAAGTCAGGAGCATTACACTGCGAACTTCCAGACAATGCTGATATGAGTGTTCCCCTAGAAGACTTACAGAAGTGTTATGCGGAATTGCCACACAATGCTCAATGGTATCAGACGTCTCATTTGGCTGATGATACCAATTGGGTTCGTCAAACGTTGGGCTATGAACAAATCAATCTGTATGGAGTGTCGTATGGTACTCGTTTGGGATTGACGATTATGAATCGACATCCAGAATCAATACGTTCAGCTGTATTGGATGGTGTTGTTCCATTCCAAAAAGCCATAGGTGGAGATTTTGGTTTGGCGGTTCGCCATTCTTTACAAGCTGTCTTTACAGCATGCTCTACAGATGTGGACTGTCACGGTGCATTTCCCAATTTAGAGGAAGAGTATCGTTTAATCATTCAAGAGTTGCAAAACAAGGGACCTCGAATCATTCAACATCCACACTCAGTTACAGGCGTTGTGACAGAAACAGAAGTCAGTGATCAAGTGTTATGGGGTGTTTTACAGCAAATGTTGTATCAAAGTGTAACCACTTCATTGATTCCATATGCTCTTCATAGCATCGCAGAATCTGATGACTGGTCGACAGTGGTTGGTTGGATGGGAAATAGTCCCTTTGAAGGAATCCCTGTTGGGCTTTATCTGTCCATCATGTGTGCTGAAGATGTTCCCAGGATTGATTTTAGCAGTGAGTATTCGATGGATTTGGGTGTTCAATCAACAGTACAGTTGCAGGAAATGTGCTCCGTGTGGCCAACAACTCAAGTGAATCCGATATCCATGGAATGGGGTTCACAGACGCCAACACTGTTGTTGAGTGGAGAGTTTGATCCTGTGACGCCTCCTCTATATGGAGATTTGGCATTGAGTATGTTGCGGAATGCGACGCATTTGGTTGTATCAGGGATGGGGCACAATACGATACATCAGCCCTGTATAGCTGATATTGTGACAGAGTTTTATCAATCTGGAAAGGCTGAAACATTGGATACGACTTGTGCTTCAACATTGAACAGACCTCCTTTTATTCTTTCGGCGACAGGAACGGCACCATGATTCGAGTACACGAAGTGGCGAAATCTTTCGGAGATGTGCACGCTGTTCAATCTGTGTCGTTTGAAGCGCTAGATGGTCAGATTACAGGGCTCTTGGGCCCGAATGGAGCGGGGAAGTCTACAACGATTCGAATGATGTATGGATTGTTAACGCCCGATAGAGGGACGGTAGAAGTAGATGGATTTGATCCCAGTCGTCAAACAGTAGAAGCAAGACGTCGATTGGGAGCACTGCCGGACGCTTATGGTCTATATCCACGATTGACGGCCAGAGAGAACATTGCATACTTTGCACGCTTACAGGGCATGTCGAAGCAGAGGTTGACACAGCGGATTGATGAACTCAATGAGTTACTTGATATGGATGAAATCATTGAACGAAGAGTAGATGGGTTCTCTCAAGGTCAACGAATGAAGGTGTCGATTGCGAGAGCGATTATCCATGATCCGAAGAATGTGATTTTGGATGAACCGACGAATGGCTTGGATGTCATGACGACACGTGCTATGCGAATCTTGATTCGGCGTATGAAAGATGCTGGATGTTGCGTCATTTTGTCGAGTCACATCATGCAAGAAGTCTCGGCTTTGTGTGATGATATTGTTGTCATTGCAGCGGGTAAAGTAGTCGCAACAGGAAATGTGGACGATTTTTGTTCTCGAACAGGAGAAACAGACTTGGAAGAGGCCTTTGTGAAATTGGTGTGTGCAGAATGAGTGTATGGACATTAATTAAGGTGGTTGCCCACAAAGAGCTGTTGGATGGGTTTCGAGATCGAAGAGCCTTGATGTCAGCATTGACATTTCCATTGCTTGGTCCATTGATGATTACAGTCATGCTTTCTGTTGTGACATCCGAGGAAGAAATAGAGGGTCCATTGGAAGTACCCGTTGTTGGAGTAGAGCATGCACCAAATCTGATTCGTTTTTTGGAAGAGCAGGGCGTTGTGTTGGAAGAACCAACAGAAGAAATGGTGTCAGAGCCACACGAGGTCGTTCGTCGAGGTGATGAGGCTGTAATCCTCTCTATAGATGAAGATTTTTCAGAGGATTTCAAATCAGGGACACCGGCACGTATCACGATGGTGGCTGACAAGTCTAAGCGAAGCACCCAAGTATCAGTCGGTCGACTCTCTTCTTTATTGAACGCCTACAATGGTCGGACTGCTCAGTTGCGATTGTTGACCCGCGGTGTGTCTCCGCAAGTGTTGAGTCCGTTGAATATCCATCAAGAAGATTTGGCAACACCACAAACCAGAGCCTCTAATATTTTAGAAATGATCGGGATGTTTTTGATTATGGCGGCTTTTGGATGCAACATGTATATTGCGATTGATGCAACCGCAGGTGAACGAGAACGAGGATCCTTAGAGCCTTTATTGTTACAACCAGTTTCATCTGGTGTATTGGTACTGGGAAAATGGTTGAGTACCGTTGTGTTTGGTATACTGGGTGGGTTGCTCACATTGTTGTGTTTGACTGTTGCGATGCATCAATTACCACTTGAGAATCTGGGGTTGCGATTGGTTTTAGGTCCTTCTGAAGCCGCAAAAATGTTGCTTCTGGCTCTTCCCTTGATTGTATTTGCAGGTGCTGCTCAATTGCTGTTGGCCACGATTGCCAAATCTTTTAAGGAGGCTCAAACATATCTTTCTGCCACAATGATTTTACCGATGTTGCCAGGACTATTTGCATCTATGAAGCCTATGGAGCCATCTCTGTGGATGTCTGCCATTCCCGCTTTGGGTCAGCAAGTAATGACGAGTATGGTATTGCGTGGAGATACTATTCCAATTGAGTATTGGGGATTGTCGACAAGTGTCTGTTTTCTGTTGACGATATTGTGCCTGATGATCATGACGCGTGTGTTGGCTTCAGAGTATTTGTTCAGAAAAGGCTCCTAAAGAAATCTGAGAATTATTGGTGATTTTGGATTGAATTGTCTGTCCGAAAGCGAAAGCCATTATCGTCTCACTATATACGGTGTGTTGTAATCCAAAAGGGGGACAGATTTTGACCGCTTAGAATTTGTTTTATGCAATACAGGGTACTCTGTATGTAGTTGTCGAAGGGGATGAAATGGAAGAATCATTGGGGTTGGAATCAGAAGATTTTTGGGTGTGGATGAAACTGGGGGAAGAGCAATTTGATGGATTGTACGCAATTTTGACGTATAGAGAAGAACAGTATCGTATTGGTGAAGAATATTATTCTTCCACGATTATGGAGGAGGTCTATGCCTTGTGTAGAGTGTTGTCGTGTCGAGGTGATGAATTTTCATTGTGGTTACACGAATTGTGTACACGATTGAACAGTATGTCACGCGATACACTGGCAGAGCGTAGAGTATTGCAGATTTGGAAACTGTGCAGTGATCTTCAATGCATCACTCAGAAGACAATTTGGCTTTCGTTTGAGGCTCCTGCGGCAAACAATGCATTCTACTGAATCGAGTAGATTGCTGCTCAGTGAAACCAATAATCCTTGTAAATCAGCCTCTACAAAATAAAACCGTGAAATTAGTACTGATATCAAGAGAACCGAAGTATCAGACCTTAAGGAGATGGGATGTCGAACAATAAACGGTATAAAACACCGAGATATGAACAACAGTGCGTAAAGTATTGGGACCGATCATTTAGGACACTCAGTTTTTGGTGTGATTGGACCATTACTAAGGTCATGGTGGACACTCACTTGGATGACATCATGTTCGCGATGGAATGCCGTAAAAAAGAAGCACGTGAAATTGTGTGGGGTGCTTTTATTGCAGCGAGTCACGAAGATGATTCCCCCGTGGAATCAATTTATCAAGATTTGATTGCATCGATATCAGAGGCAGAAATGCCCTTGTTCTTATGTCATTTGGGTATTGGTTCAGATATGTTTTTTGGTCATACTGAAAAAGAGGCAAGGCAGTTGTATAAAGATTGGTTGGATGATGATCCAGACAATGGTGTTTTTGGTCAGTATAGATTGACGAAAACCTTTAAGGTGGTACCTCTATAAATCGAATTTTGGTACATTGATTTTGGTAGTGTATACATAGAGGGAAATGAGTATGGATCAGATGTTTGTACAAAAATATCCGTGTGCAATCACAGATTCATACTTCCATCTATACATGTCGATGAATGGACGAATGGATGGACGAATGGATGGACATAGATATGTAGAGATATTCCGTTATGAAGTATGAAAATACCAACGGTTGTATCTAAATCTAGAGAGGTTCGACTTCATGCAATGTTAAATCGGGCGCGTTGTCTAATGCATAGTTCAGAGTCCAAAGAGATTCTGAGAGCAGAACGGGTTGATCATTTCGATCGCGTAAGACAGGATAATCTCGTCTAGACTCTAACCATTTTATGGTTTCATCAGTTCCTTCAACCCAGCGGGCAAACTGAAAAGAAAGCATTTCTAAAATCACTTTTACACGATACTCATTTTGTAAACGCTCTCTGAGTACTTCAAATTGTAGCATCCCGACAGCACCCAAGTACGGTTCAGAACGTCCACGATGCGGATGGTAAAAGATTTGAATAACTCCTTCGTGCGAAAGCTGTGACAGTCCGGCATCGAGTTGTTTTTTCTTCAAAGGATCTTTGAGAACCACTCGAGAAAAGTGTTCCGGTGCGAATCTGGGAATCCCATCAAACTTCAATCGATCTTTTCCGGACAGTGTATCTCCAATTCGTAATTTTCCGGGATCGTAGAGACCCACAATGTCTCCTGGATATGCTTGGTCCACAATCGACCGCTCTTGAGCCATAAATGAATGTGGTTTTGCCAACTTGAGCTTATCTCCGTTGCGACCAATTATAACAGACATGTCTCGTTGAAATATACCTGACACCACCCGCATGAATGCAATGCGATCTCGATGTCGAGGGTTCATGTTTGCTTGGATTTTGAAAATAAATCCACTGAACCGATCTTCTGTTGGTTGAACGATATCTCCTTCAATGGTTTTTCTGGAGGAAGGTGGTGCTGCTTTTTTTGTTAAAAATCGAAGCAGTGGCTCTACACCAAAATTGTTCATTGCTGAGCCCCAAAATACAGGGGACAACTTGCCATCTAAGAATTCTTCATCGGTATACTCATCCCCAGCCATCTCAACCAATTCCATTTCTTCGGTCACTTGTTCATGGAGTTCTTCACCGACGATATCTACACAATCTTTCCATGGAATACGTTGACTTTTTACAGCAATGGCCCCATGTCGCTCTCCTTCGAACAGCAAGGCTTCTTTGGTTTGTAGATCGACGACACCCCTGAATTCATTTCCCATTCCAATGGGCCAGTTCATTGGTACGACTTTTAGACCAAGTGTGTTGGTTACATCGTCCAATAGTTCTAAGGGATCAAGTCCAAAACGATCGAGTTTATTCATGAATGTAACGGTGGGGAGTTCTCTTAATCGACAAACTTCAAAGAGTTTTAGTGTTCGAGATTCAACGCCTTTGGCATGATCGATCAACATGACAGCGGAGTCTACAGCAGCCAATACACGATAGGTGTCCTCCGAGAAATCCGCGTGACCAGGAGTATCCAACAGATTGAGGGCCGCCCCTAAGTATTCAAATTGCAAAACAGAAGAGGTTACTGAGATTCCACGCTGCTTTTCCATTTCCATCCAGTCTGAAACTGCATGATTTTTGGCTTTACGAGATTTTACAGATCCAGCAAGGTGTATCGCTCCAGAGTACAAAAGAAGCTTTTCAGTGAGTGTGGTTTTCCCTGCATCTGGATGGGAAATAATCCCAAAGGTTCTACGTCGATTGGCTTCGGTTACGATGTCCATGTGTACCTCTTTTGATTACACACAGACTAACGCAATGACGGGACTTTCTCAACTCTGTCAGCCGAGTTCAAATCTAGTTGTTGTCTTGTTCTGTATCAAAGGTCAGCGCAACACTGTTGATGCAGTATCGAATGCCTGTGGGAGGAGGGCCATCATTAAATACATGCCCCAAATGAGCATCACAAGTTTTACACCGAATCTCTGTTCGAATACGACCGTAACTTGTGTCGACTACCTCTGTGAGATTGCTTCCTTCAAGCGGCTCAAAAAAACTTGGCCACCCGCAGCCCGATTCGTATTTGGCATCGGATTTAAACAGTGGAGTGTCACAACAGATACAGTGAAAGGTACCTATTCGTTTTTCATTCAACAATGCTCCTGACCATGGTGGTTCTGTTCCCGCCTCACGAGTGATGTGATAGGATTCAGGGCTAAGAATTTTTTTCCATTCATCATTGCTTTTGTTCATGATCGTTCCTGTGTTTATTTTACTATAGTCTGTTTTGACCATCTGAAAAAAGCAAAAAGCCTTATCACCGAAGTGATAAGGCTTCACAAAAGTTCTCTAGTTCACTAGATTACTTGTTTGCACCACGCTCAGCAGCCCAAGAACGTACAGCAAAACGCAATGCAGCATCGCCAGCATCTGTCCACTTGTAGTTGTTACGTATGTATTCAACTGTGTCTTTTTCCAAGTCGGTGTATTTGTGATCGGTTGCCAACTTTGTAAACAAGGCACCTGCATCTTCAGCAGAGATACGGCCGTCGCCTTTTCCAGCAACAAGACCATCTGCAATGTCCAACAATTCAGCTGAGTATTTTTTTCCGTCAATTTGTTTGTAATGTGAAGACATGATCTTCTCCTTAACTATAGATTTATGTAGTTACGTTCAATGGAATGTCAGTTATATAGTACTCAATCGTCAATCATTGTCAAGAAAATAAACATCATTGTGTCTTTATTTACATCGAGGATCACTTTATCAAACTTTAATATGTTTGGAGTGATTTGTAGTGTTCGTTTCTGTACGGTGATTTGTTTTGAATTGCAAAAATTTTTCAATTGATTCTAAGAATCCGTATGTTGTATCAGTGATACTGTGGTCTTGGACTCAGCCATGAATGCCTTTTTCCTTGATTGGTATTGCTAAAGCAGTAGTAAAGGTAATTCTTTTGAGAATGTCTAGTCTTAGCAAGGATGCAATTTTCGTTTTGGTTGTCTTTTGATCCAAGATTGTGCAACTGGGTCAATATTACAAGATTCCAAAGATGGGTCACAGAAATTATAAACCGAGTATTGTTTATGAACAGTGACAAATCAAGCGTATTTCAATGTAATGCCTTCTCGCGCACCAAATACAGTCAAGTTTCCATTGAAACGGACTACGCGCTCGCGACATTCCTGAATTTTTTTGTCTACTACATCATCTGAATGCATTGGGTCATGGTGTGTCACTGCCAGATTTTTGACTTGAGCTTCCAAGCACACGTCGACCAGCGTATTCGCTCGAGCGTGACCCCAGTTGATTTTGGAGGGGTATTCTTTATCTGTATATTGTCCATCTGCGATGACCAAATCAGCACCTTTGAAAAAGTCCAGCAGGTCTTGAGGTGCTCTTCTTGGGATACTTGGATCTTCCAGCGATTCGTCGCGATTGAGGAGGAGCATATCCAACTCGTTATCCGTAGAGTAGATGACCTTTTTCCCTTTATAGCTTATCGAATAGGCTAGAGAACCACCAGGATGATGAGTGTTGAAAAAGTCAACGACAACGCCATTGATGTCTTTTTGGCCGTTGTTTAAGTGGTCTGGTTGGATGTGAGAGCCCAAATCACTAAACTGTACAGGGAAATATCTATCTTGCATTTGTCCATGCAGGAGCTCAAAGATTTTTCTATCGTCTGCATTGGTTCCATAAATCTTCATGACACTGTCGCCAGAATAAGCAGGAATGAAGAAAGGAAAGCCTTGAATGTGATCCCAATGAGAATGACTGAATAAGAGATGTGCTTTAATCGAAGGGTGCCCTTGTCTATGGACAATGTCTTGTCCTAAACTACGAAGGCCGGAGCCACCATCCAGAATAAAAAGTTCTTCACCTGCCAATACTTCAATACAGGCTGTATTTCCACCATACCGTTGCGTTGCGTGTCCAGGTGTTGGGATAGACCCACGAACACCCCAAAAGGTTACATAGATGCCCATTGTACCCCCTGATGGTAAATTAGAACGATGTCCCCAATCTGTAGTGTGTCGCCATCTCTTAGAGCCACCGAATGCACCTTGATTCCATTCAGTAACAGTCCATTGTGAGATTCTAGATCCATACAATACGTGTCTGTTTCTTTTGTGAACAACTTTGCATGCTTGCGGGAAACTCTACTGGATAGAAAGCGGAGACTGGCCTCTGTACTTCTACCGATAATATGCTCACCACGCTCGATTACAATCGTTTGTGGCGCACCAGGTCCCTTGATGTGCATAAAAACATCTCTTCGTTCAACCGGTCTAGGGGTAAATGTTTTACTGGGGTTTAGTCGAACTGTATTTTCGAAATCGTCATGCATGCAAGATCCGTTTTTCCCAATTTATCCCAAATTTGCATTCATGCAAAGATGTCAGTGTTGAATACTTTGTATCCTACCATCATCGAGCAGAAGGGTTGCAGAGAAACCGATATTTGTCTTGGTATATCGCAAAGCAGCAAGGTACGATCCACTTTTACCACGTTGTAAGTTTTTGTGCCTTTCCACAAATCGTTTTCCAACAGAGTAATCTATGCACATGACATTTTTCTTTGGTCCCAACCAATCAAAAGATCCTTCATGATCTAAGAATGTTGGTGGAATCTGTTTTTTATCTTCCGGTCTCGTGTCAATTGTCCCATCCGGATGTGATGCCGTGCGCCAATAGTGACCACAGATCACGATTTCATCATCGGTATATCTTTCCCACCATCGGTCCCGTTGAACATATCGCATTTTCTTTCCTGCTTCATAAGGTGGCTGTTCTGCATCCAATTCTCGTTCAAGTCCTGAAGTAATCACCTTAATGGGGTTGTTGTTTTGTTCCATCAGTTCTGCCGATATTCGCAGAGGGTGACTTCGATCCAGATTTTTGAACCATGTATGAAGTGGCAAAGAGTGTGGGTTCGATTCAGGATTCTCGTTGAGATAGAGTTGTATGTGTTCTCTGATTTGATCCTGACATCGTTGTTCATAGTGTTTGGCCATTTGTTGAGCGGGCAAAGAAGTGCCACGAATGGTGTTGATTGCATCTTTATCCCAACAGCTATGGACAATTCGAATCCCAGGTGCTTCAATTACCAACGGGAGGGGGCGTAAAAAATCTTGTAATTCTGTTTGTTCTTCACGAGTGTGTAAAAGATATTGAGGTTGAATGGATGTAGGGTCATTCTTATCGACGAACTCAACACGTCCATGAAACCATTCATTTCCAGGTTTGACTTTTGGTCTTCCATCTGTGAATTTAGGGTCTGGAATAAGTAGGTTTAACTCGTGATTGCCGAGTATGCAGTAGGCATTGTTTGAGTCTATAAGATGTCGAACTTTTTTGTACACGGCCCAGGAATCTTCCCCGCGATCAACCAAATCTCCTACAAAAATGAGTTTGCGATCTTCTGGATGATGTCCATGTTCGTCATAACCAAGATGATTCAACAGATCATTCAAGGCTGTTATTTCTCCGTGGATATCTCCAATGATATCCAACTTGGTGTCCATAATTTTTTGGATTGACATTCTACATCCTGAGTATTGTGAAGATGAAGGTCGCTTGTATAATTCCATATACGGAAGATATACTAAATTTCGGATGAGTAAGAGGGTTTTGTGTTGTGTTCTCAATATAAAAAATATCCAGAAATGTAAACATTGACTTGGTTGTGCGATGTCCTCTTTTAAGGTCATCATCGTGTGATTGCAATCGATACCGGAGTCTTAGAAGTTCTCCAAACATGTTGTCAGAAGTAAAGATGCTTGTAATGATTTCAAGACTCAACTATTGTGTGGCTGCATCGACAAAGAGTTGTTTGAGATACTCATAGTTTCCAAACCATGTTTCTCCAAGTCCTTCACAAGAAGACTGAGTCATGGAAACAGAGTCGGTACAAAAACCATTTCCAGGAGCCAAGTTGTGCTGGGTGAGATTGAAGGTATGTATGACTTCATTTTGGGCATTTAGAATCTTTACATCTCGCCAAATACCACCCCAGTTATCCCAGATGGTTAGGGTTGCATCATCTTGTACGATTGGGAGGGTGCTAATCAGAGCCACATCCGCAATACCAGGCTCTGTTCCAATCATATTAATGGCCAGAATAGGTATGTTGAGGGTTGGGTATTCTGTTTGCATTTCAGCATGCATTTGTGTGAGGTAACCAAACTGGCTACGACAATAGCCTCACGTCGCTTTGATAAAGTACCACCCACTGACCTGTTGTAAATAGTCTCGGGGAGATATTGTTTGACCAATGGTGGGTGAAGATGGATTGGTGTCTGGAAGTGAAAAGTCTACGACGGCATTTGGACCGGGTCCAATGGGGTCGGTGTCTGTATCTACAGGGTCGGTATCAATCGTGTCTGCGGTGTCTACGGTGTCTGTATCGGCAGTATCCACAATACTGGTGTCGGCAGTGTCTGTATCAGTCGTATCGGCAGTATCCACAGGACTTGTGTCTGTAGTATCAGAAGTATCTTCCGTGATGGCTGTATCTACACTGCCACTATCTGTTGGCTTTTCTTCTTCCCCACACCCAAAGATTGAGAGTGCCGAGATTGACAGAACAGTTGAGAAGAGAATGGATGGGGATAGTCGAATCATACATCAAACATAGCACATCTTTGTCGTATGAAACAATAGCAATTGTACAAAAAATAGGATGAATACGATTCTTCTTAGTCTTGAATATTGAGCTTCCATGAAGTGTTCTTTCTTACGATGCTTATATCCGTATACTCGTTTGAGTCGTTTTCATTCTTGTGTTGTGTGTTGTACAGAAGTGATTCAGTGACGTGTTGTTCTCTTACTGTCGGTGTGTTGAACACTACACAGTGGCGATTCTTTTGGGCGCTTTGTCGTAGAGTGATGCTTCCGTCTTCACTGAGGGTAATAACATGATCGTTCCATATAAATGTTCCCAGTATTGTAAGGTGCGTTTGATTCTTGAATTCCAGTTGTGTTCTTTGACTGGAATCCTCGTGCCATGCTTTGCTTGATTGTTCAACAAAAGATGCGAGGTGTAGGGTGTTTCCAGAACCTTGAATACGTTGCTCTCGTTCCATTTGATTGTTGAATGGTGGTGTTTGGTTGAAGATCGGTTTGGCTTCATACTCTTGGTGTACACAGTGTGTTTTTAGTGCGACGGGAACTGTTCCGTTCCATCTCTGTTGACGACTGTCTGTATGTTCTCCCCCAGTTGTTGGCAATGGAATGGTTTCAGCAGTGGGAGATGTACCTCCAAGCCAAGTGTTGTTTTGATCGGAGACTTGAACAAAATGACTATTTCGTAAGTGTATACGTCCCCCTCTATTTCCATTCCCTGACAGTGTTTGATTGAGACTATAGGTGAGATCCCATTGAAGAGTTGATGCCATTTGTCCAGGTTCAGTTGGTCCAAGATCTATCAGTTCAAAGAGCCAATGACTCAATCGTTGTATTCCAATAGAGAGGGTTCGTTTGGGGATGTTTATTGTTGGAATGACAGTATCGTGAAGAAGGCCACCATGACAATGTAGGATACCTGATTGTTCGTGTGATTCAGAGAGCATTGAAGGGGTATAGGAGGTCGAAACAGTACTGTGCAGATTGGCTCCCTCTACAGTACGAGAGATGCCAGTAGATCGCCCAGAGTTGAGATTTGCAAGGTTCCATTCAATTGACAGTACTGCGCAAGCCAGTCCATCCTCAAATTGAGAAGCCCATCTCTTGAGGAGTGGCTCTTCTGTATGCTTATCGGAGAGAATTTCAATCGTACCAGTCTCAATATTACAGTAAGACCATGTATTTGTATAAGGATTGTGTATTCGTACAATCAGATGTCCCTGTACATTTGAACGTGGCAGAATCGGTGTCAGATCTTGTTTCTGCTCTTGTTTCTGCTCTATGTATTCAATGGGATTTGGCGTAGATATAGACTCCAGATTGTACTGTTGACTGGTATGGTTGGGACTCTGCGTTTTTTGTTCTACGCTCTGTTCCAGATGCATCAGATCCGAGCGGTTGTCTGCTAATCTGTGTAG
>Ga0115559_1001240_pt1 | contig 16860 bp, 9 predicted proteins | sample COGITO_mtgs_1105_3_FD_87281 | JGI IMG/M metagenome (GOLD analysis project Ga0115559, IMG submission 87281) | Pelagic marine microbial communities from North Sea - COGITO_mtgs_110506 | ecosystem: Environmental > Aquatic > Marine > Epipelagic | place: Germany:Helgoland, sampling site Kabeltonne... | reverse complement strand
GTAGCCTGCCTGCTCATCGAACCAGACATAAGTTTCGATCTGGCTATACGCTTCGTCATGATTACTCCAATACAAACTATTGTATTCATTGAAGAAGCTTTCAGGATCATCTCCACTTACGCTCAGCGGATCCGGAGTTCCATCTTCCCAGCGCAGTTCCTTTGAATGGGACATAAACGGAAACACCGACCCCATTAAACCCCATCCCGGAACATTCACGGCATCAAAAATCACATCATTGTCCTGCGAAGAAATCGGCTGTAAATCAAAATGAAAATCCTCTTCATCGGTAATAATCGCCCGGTAGGTTTGCTCACGTTTGGTCAACCCGGTCATCGGAAAGGACTGTGTAAGAAACTGATATTTAAATAGATTAGTTTGATGATCCATCGTCACGAAACTATGGAAACCTAAACTTCCGCGACCCGAAAGATCCATCCGATAACCAGAATACTGATAGGAAAAGTGAGCCATATCACCGGTTGGCTCTCCCGAATCCCACCTCCCGTTCGCATTTGCACCTGAGCTGCTGTCGGTATAAATAGTACCACCGACATCCCGATACACATCCGAAACCACATAATGCCCAGGGCTTCGCTGCTCTCGAATCGGATAATCCGTTTCCACTCCAGAAGTGTAATGAGTATCATCCGTAATTGGCGTGTAATCGACCAAAGTCACTTCATCCAACCCATTCTTAACCTCGGTCAGAAAATCCGACTTTTTCCCTTCATTCGCCCCCAGATACCAGCCATATCCATTCCGGTAAAGAATAAAATCGGCAACCCCGCCCCCAAAAAAATTGGTTTCTGAATCATCCCAATAACATTTGTATTCCCAACTCCAGGTATCAATTTCATTGATTTCGTCAGGAATGAAAGTAACAAATTCTTTGAATGAATGCCCCGTCGAAAAAGCCACATGGTAGCCAGCCGATTCAATAATAATATCACTGAGCCCATCGCCATTGATATCGCGGAGAAACAAAGTATCACGAAGGCGTTGGGGATCGACATTAATCCCATTAAAGGTAATTTGAGCTAGCCAAAGCTCAGTTGGATACATATCGTGAGTCCTAGGATAACCAATATAGTTATCTTCTTCCCCACCATCTCTTTTGCCAGCACCCAAGCTGACAAAAATACCTTTCTCTTCTGGATTTGCGTTCGTCCATGCAAGTTCAAATCGTATGTAATCATCCTTGCCATCCCCATTAACATCACCAAATCGATGCACATCATCAAAACCACCAAGCCAGGAATCTCCTTCCGAATACGAATAAAATTCTCCATAAGGACTTATTCCAAAATCAAAAATCAAACGATGCTCGCTATCAGGGAATTCCGTTGAGGCATTAGTAACAATAACCAACTCATCTTTACCATCCCCATCGACATCAACCTTAGACGAATAAACAGTCATATTACTGAGAGGGAACACGTAGTCCTGAAGTTCACTAACCCAATGGTAATAGCCATTATTCATGTCAAAAACTAATTCATTTCCAGTAGAAAGATACAACATACATACAACATCGGGGTAAATACTATGCCATGTCAGCAGAGGAGGATTATTATCCCGCATTCTTATATATTCCATATAATAATAGACAATATCGTCCAGTCCATCTCCATTGAAATCTCCGACGATTGGCCTATGATCAACATCCACACTAGCTCGAGCATTGAACCAATGATATTTGCTTAAATAAGGCTCTGTATGTATTGAACCAACTGCTCCTAACAAACTGACGGAATTAGCAAGAAGAGGAAACTCATTCACTAATTCTGCATCATAATTCGCAAACGTACCGATCGGACCCTCTTTATACTCAAGTCCATCTTTACCACCAAAAGCAATACGAGATGCAATAATACTCGTTCCAAACTCACAGGTATAAATAATATCCGAACAACCATCCCCATTAAAATCCCCAATCGATGGCTCAAACTTCAACCAATTTGCATCATCATCATTGATCTTACCCTTGTTATTCGTATTCACTGAAATCTGATTACCTTGATGAGTAATGGAAGGGATCGGATAAGCAGTCGGAGATCCAAACCCTGAACCATTAGCTTCAACAATCCAAATACAGGCATTGGATATATCAAACTTCATAAAATCGGTAAGTCCATCGCCATTAAAATCCGCAAAAAAATTCCGATAGGTTTCAAAGCTAGCAGTACTCAGAGATCCATCCGTGAGTGTATTCTGGATCACAGCCTGAGCCGACATTTGCGTCACCTTGAAAGTATCCAAAGCGACATCATTATATGCAAAGGTCGTTGGTTCAAGCGATGCCATCTTTCCGGTTGAATCGATCAGCGAGGAATTAACACTTTGTAACAACTTCCGGTCCGTGGCCAAACTATCTCGGTAACTTAAAAAATAGCGAGCAACCACTTTGGGCTCAGTCGCCGTAGCTATACTCGCCTCCACCTGATCCAACAAATATCGGAATTGACGCGAATACCCTCCAACAAACTCTTTTGGAAGATCGGTCCTGTTTTTATTGTATATAAACTTAACGGCCGCAACCTCACCGCTGACATCGCTTCCGTACCTGATTTCGCTAAGAGCATAGCCACCATTGGGCGCATATCCACCATTGAGGATCCCGTCTTCTCCATCAACTTCATAAACAAATTCGATGTAGTTACCGGAAAGGTCTTCTACACGACTCAATTTCCATTCATAAATCTCGCTAATCGCCAAATATCTTATCGGCGAGGAAGGATAACTTTCATTGTGAATATAATAGAGCAATGAATGCGTATTATTCAGGCCATCGGGCGAATTAGGATCCTCTGCACCGTAAATCATTTTGATCCCCGACTTCGTCGTCCGCTCAAAATAGAGAATCCCCTCTGCACTCGTCCAATAGCTTCCACTATAGGAAGTGATCGATGAAAAATCATCCACCTCAGTTCGATAGTTTTGTTCACCTCTGATCGGATTCGCACTGCCCGTAATCAACAATTTCCCATCCAGATACAGATTATCATTCTCCGAAAAATCGACCGAAGCCGTTTTTCCATCCCGGGCCAGAATCTGCCTTCCGCGTGTGATCATCATCGGGAACCCCGTCGAGAGCGACCAGCCAGCTCCAACCGAACCATTCCCAGCTCCGCTATTATAGCTCAGAACCAGATTCGGTTGCATTCCTTTGACCCCGGGAGGCACGGTCAGCGGAATCGTATAATTGGCTCCACCTCGGTTATCGACCGAAAAATCCCCCGGCAAAGTTCCCACCAGTTTATCGGTTTGTCCAACCAAAGAGAGAGGAAGCATAGAAAGGAGTAAAGTGATCGTTATAGCGCGCATGGACATGACTTACAAAATGAGTACAAAATAAATTGGATTATTGAGTTTTTGGTGAACCCGAAGCATCATCCTGATTCGAGGACAAGGCTTTGGTGATCATCGTTTGGAATGCTCGCTGATTCCCCACCGCATCCGGATCGGCCACCGAGGGATCTCTCAACTGAGCATGAGCAGCAATCATACGCCGAGTCGCTAAAACTGGGTCTGAGCCCCTATCGTCACTCCCCGTAGCTCCATTTTTTGAAGCACCGCTCGAGGCCCAGCCATTCGCGCGCTCTCTTTGCTTTTTTATTAATTCTTTAAAATCAGCAGCCGACATTGATTGCGGAGAGGCTGAACCTCCAGCAGTCGAAACATTTAGGTTCTGAAATTGAGCGTAATCGGGAACGGCGGCTACATTAACCTCTTCTTCCTTCGACTTATCTTCCATTGCCGGTAACACTTTTTCCTCTGCGACAGCAGGCACTTCTTCAGCAACAGGCACCTCCGGTTTTCGCCCGACCAAACATACCATCACAAACAAAGCCGCGAGTGCCAAGGTCATCCCAATCAGTAAACTATTTTTTTTCATCACAAGGAATCTTTCAGAAAAAACAAAATCATATGAACCTCTGCCAATCGATCAGTTCGCCTTGGTTATCACAAGGTTTGTCAGGTTGACCGAATAAATCCCCCCGGTCGGCGCAATCAAAACAAGATCCGCTCCCGAAGGAACCGGGGACGGTGTCGCTGGCCAACCCGAAAGCGCAGATACGCCAGTAAAGGCTCCACTATTTGATCCGGCAAGGTTTTCAATTTCATCCGAGTAGAGATCTCCGTCATTATCAAAGTTAGCAGGGTTACCTCCCTGTAGCTGCTCGGCTATATTAGACAATCCATCAAAATCCGAATCGGTTTCTCCATCCGTATCGCCCAAGTATGAATGCGCGGATTCCCACGCATCTGCCAGCCCATCCTCATCAGTATCGGCCCCATCAGTGACATAGATCCATTGAGTGAATGTATCCGAGGCATCTTGGTATGAAAACCAACGACCGGGGTAACTCGCATTATCATCTCGAACCAAATAGTAATACCAGCGATCCTTCTTGTAGCTATATAACCACTTAATATTGTATTTTCCAATGCTCAGTTCTTTATTAACATAGATCCAACCGAAATATCGGCGATCATACAAATACAACTGATTATCCACGTTCAATGAAGAGGCCCAGAGCCATTGATGATGCGGATGCCATAACCACCCACCCAAACCACCGTCAATAAGCAAATTTTTCCAGCCCGACGGAGGCGCATTCGGATCATTGGGATTATGTTTCGCAGCAAACCAACCGAACCAATGCGATTCAAACCAATCAAATCCAGCCGCATATGGATTTCCTACAGGAACTTTAGCTTCAAAAAACGATAACCAAGTTCTTTCGGTATCGGCACTTGTATTATCGAAGGTCTGAACGGGATTTGAAGGTGGAGGCCCCGCACTCATCACCCAAAAGATTGTTTCCTGAAGAGTCATAGGAGGCTCTGGAGGCAATTCAGAAGTGCTTGGCTCATCATTTTCAACATCGATGTCTGGTGGAGGGCATGGCGCACCAAGCATAGTCAACTCATCAAAAGAAAAGAGCAGTTTTAACTGACCCAAATTGGCAATGGCGTTGTTATCCGCGCCGCTCGCTTCCGGCCAAGGGAAGTAAGGAGCCGAACTCCGCAGCTCCACCGGATTAACTCCAAGCTCAGTCATCCGAGTATTAATGTTATAATCAGGGGCATACATGTCTAGTATCGTATAAATCCCTGAAGCAATAAATTTCAGTTGCCCAATCGTCGCCGGTGCAAAATCAGAATCATCCGACGCCGGCGCTAAAGAACTCAGAGGATTACTGGAAACCCCATACGAACTATAAGCCGCATCCCAATCCGTATCCTCAATACCTTCAGCCCAAAATCGACAATCGAGGTATTTTTTTACCTTTGAAGCAATATGCTTCAATTGTCCCACTAACACAGGAGCCTTGTTATCTGATCCCACCGACAAATCAACCAATCCAAGATCTTTCCACCAAAGCGGCACTGGTCCGTTCGGCCCATCGGGGGTATAAAGCTGCTCTGCATACCATCCCCCCTCTTCCACGCTCAACTCATGATTATAGAATTTTCGATACGGAGCCGAGCCCACGGTATACGATAAGGTACATTCCCAGTCACCATTAACCCAACGGTCAATAGACACCGGATAATAGTTTGCATTCAAAATCAAAACCGTATCTGGAACCGACATCGAGGATTCAATCACCGCCCAATAGCCAATATCCTCATCATCGGTCACATACCACGTTCCATGCTCGTTATGGTAAATATGCCCTTCCGCTAAGCTCGGATCATCCAAAGTCTGATAATAGCCTAACCAATCCGAATAGTACCAATCATTCCCCAAACTAGTCGAACCGTTGATCAGGTCCTGTAAATCCAAAGCACTCAGCGGTACGCCAAGAGCCAAAAGGACTCCAAATCCCTTCGCAAAAGACTTCATCACACTTTTAATCATTAGAGCGTTCCTCCGCAATTTTTGCTTTCATTCCCTCAAGCAGTTCATTCAACCGAGCATTCACCGCATTTCCAGCCAGACGCTCTCTCCTCATCTTCGCTTCCTTCGACTGCCCACGATTCATTTGATCCAACGCTGAACGCGCATGAAACGAATCCACTCCCGTATCAACTATTGTTTGATACACAAAATGCGCTTCATCCGATTGATTCAATAATCTCAAATACACCTTTCCCAAGGCCTCCAATCGCCCAACCGATTCCTTCTGCTCTTCTTTTTTTGACTTTTCTGGCTTATTTGCCGCTCGATTTAGACTTACTTTAGCTTCAAGTTCCGATTCCAACTCCTCGACAAGGAGGGTGCCCAGCGACCGTGCGCGTGCCCGATCTCCCTTTGTCTGGATTTTCTCGGCAAGATGGATACCGTAATTAATCGCAGCCAAATCGACATCCTCAATCTTCGGATTTTTCCCAAAATGAGATTTAACCGAATTGAGAGCCAAGCGAATGTCTCCCCCCTCCAAGTCCTCTAAAAATGCAGCCTCTAAACGCTCACGCTCAGCCACCTTCGCCGCGTCAATCCCTGTGTAGTGTTTTTCCTTTGATCGATATGTATTCAGCTTCGCTTCCGAAATCCGCCGAGGCTTTGAGACCCCCGGACCTGAGTTCATCCTGAGATCAAAACCCTCCGGTAAATCCGCAGGCTGCCCATGAAGCCAGACACATAGACTTAACAGTAAAATACCTATTAGAGGCTTCATCCACATTCTATTCATGGTAATTCTTCAGTTCAGAGCTTAAAAACTTCATATGGGGTTAAAATACCGACGTTTATCCACAGACTACTGGAACACACCCATCGGGATGTCTCCCTGCGCGGCAGTCAGACGGACACCATCAGTATCCACTGTGAGCATTTCTGTTCCGCCCACTTTAACCGATAGACTATCACCTCCGTTGAAATAAACACCGGAATTCGTATCCGCACTCCCCGTAATCGAATCCTTGGCGAAAAGATTTCCATTCACGTCCGCGATCACATTTCCTGCTCCACCATCCAAGCCCAGATTATCCGGCGGATCGCCTATCCGTAGTTTCTGATCGGTAGAATCCAAACTCAGTCCTAAATTAAAATTCACAGTGCTCCCTGCCGTTCCATTCTGTTGACCCACATTCAACGACAATTCACCATCCTGATCGTGACCAGAGAAAAGGATCTTAGCCGATCCATCACCTGCCACCGGATTCTGACCATCTCCATTCACCCCTAACATAATATTGTAATTACCCTGACCATCATTGACCGTGTGATAAATGCTGAGATCTCCACCTGAATCCTGCATCACCAAGGCAGTCTCACTATCATTATCGATCCGGATGTAATCATTAACCCGAACGATCCCGTCCACATGCAGCTTGTGCGTCGGGCTGTTCGTGCCGATCCCGACATATCCGTTGGAACCAATCACCATACGCTGACTGCCATTTGTGTGAAATCGAAGCTGTTTAGCCCCAATTGTTCCTATTATCCCATCTATGTTATCAAAATAGATCTCATTATTATCCATTCCTAGGTTATCACCTACCCGTAAAGATGCGTTCGCAATAGTGCTCCCGCCGATCGTTGAACCCGTACCTCGTACCCAAGTATCCCCATTCACATCCAGCTTTTCACTCGGCGATTTTCCAATCCCCACATTCGAGCCCGACGTCTGAATTTGACCTCCAGCCAAACCCGTCAACCCCGAACCATTCCCAGAGTATGACCCGGCCGCCCAAACATTACCCGACGCATCGACCGAAAAGGCATCCGCACGATTCGCTCCATCCGTTCCAATCCCTACAACAAACGCATAGTCATCCGAAACGTCCGAAGCGCGGGAATTGAACTTCCCCACGACAAATGCATCCTGATCCTTCACCGTGAGCCCATGACCAATCGCATACGCACCACGAACCGTCGGACCCGATAGATCCACCAAATTGGAAACCCCCAAAGCCAGAGAACCCCAGCCCTCGACAACATTATCATTCCCGATCGCAATCGACCCCACCCCATCCGCATCATTTGAATAACCCATCGCGACCGCCCCATCACGTTTCGTCGTAATATCGTAACCGATCGCGACATTCGCTTTTCCCAAGGAATTCACCAACACATTCTCTCCCAGCCCAAACGAATAATCGCCAAAAACAACCACATTATCACCAATCGCAGCAGAACCATCCCCCCAAGGACGCGCGTAATCACCCAAGGCAAACGAATAATAACCCGCACTGTTACTCGACAAACCATTAATACCCGCCGTCAACTGCGCCTTGACCGGATTCCAGACAAAACGCTTCTCATAACCCCAAGTCGTCCAACTCGTCGAAGGGCTCGTTCCCGTCACCCATATGTATCCATTATCCACTACCTGCCCCTGCAGCGAACCCATCGCACCCCATACGGTTGCCCCTAAGCCTAACCACTTAACGGCAGTCAATAGGAATGAATTTCCATTCCTATCGATTACATTTCCACAAATTGATGTCTGCTTACTTTTCATTTGCTTGGCTCCTTTTTAAATTTTTTTCAATTACTCCTCAGCTGCTTCCTCGACCAATACAACAGCCTCCGCACCACTCTCCAGCTCGATGATCTCACGCGCTGCCTTTTCGTAAACCTTCAGTTCACGCCAGTCACGCCAATCCTTCGACACCTTCGCATTCGCATCCGCACGCATCTGCTTCACCGTCTCCTTTACGATCTCCTTCATCGCTGCCTTCACCGGCTTGACCTCACGCCCCTTGGCCTGACCCTGACCATGCTTGAAATCAAACTTCCGCTCCCCCACTAACATCCGCCACTCAAAGTTATCCCGGATAAACTGCGCCTTCAACAACGCCGCATCCTCCGAAGTCGAATTCGCATCCAAATGCGCTAACACCCACTCCCGCTGCGCATTCCGAAATGCCTCCCGCTCATCCTCATACATCGTCCGCTTCTCCTCCAAGCTCAGTTTCGGCCCTTTCGTGGCCCGAGTCGCCTCGCTCGTTTCATTCGCAGCCCGCACATAACTCGAACTGAAGCAAAACAATAACAGACAAGTGAAGAGCGATTTAAAGATCAGTAGCTTTTTCATGAATAGTATTTGTTTAAATTCATCAATCAGGTTCAACGCTCACCAAAAAAGAGTGCGTTTTCTAAAAAAAACTTACCCAAAATGATTTGTCACGACTTATCTTTTAACACTGCTTTAAAAGCAATACCCTTTGTTTACTTTTTAATAACGGTTTTTAAATCAAATATTATCAACTAATACATTAAGCATCTAGGATTAGAATCATTCATGCCTATTTTAAACACATTCAAAATCGTTAGAAAACGGCCTTTGATTTTTTTTGCGATATCGTCCTCTCGACGTGAAAAACAGGGAGAATACCCTAATCGCATTCACCCCAAAAACACGGGTCTGGACAGCGAGGCCCCCATCCTTCCATCTTCAAACAAATAACCGCTCAAAGTAGAACACAAAGGAAGCCTTGGAGACTTCAATAGTGATGGTTACCCCCGATTCCCTTGATCACTCCCGGCTGAATTCTATCGTGAAGGAAAACACTTCTGCCCCTATGGTTGAGCAAACAAAAACGGAATCATTGCTGAATCGATTTCACCGAATCGCCCGACCCCTGGCGGGTTCCCTGCGCACTCCATCTTAATCTAAACGCTCTTCTCAGTTTGCTTTTTCGGCTCATTTTTCAAAAAAACTTGACACCAACCACTATATTGAGACTCAGTATCATGATATTTATATGATACAGAATCTCAATCTCGTTTAAATGAAGATGTCCAACACTCGCTCAATAATCCTAAAAATACTTCTGGCTCTCAGTCTTGGAAGCAACCTGGCAACCCTCTCTGCACAAGAGAATGACAACATCTACGAACTCGATCCTCTCGAGGTCCGTGCAGAACAAGAACCCGGTGATCTCACGATGAGTAGCGCTCAGATCGAACGCCTCCAGGCTACCGACCTGAGTGATCTTTTTTCCAATCAATCAACGCTGGCTGTGGGTGGCGGCTCATCCGTTTCCCAAAAGATTTATGTCCGCGGATTTGAGGACACTATGCTTAATGTGACCGTAGACGGGGCTCAGCAAATCGGCGAACTCTACCATCATCAGGGGCGTCTTCAACTTGAGCCCGATTTTATCAAAAAAATCGAATTGGACGCCGGGGCCGGGCCAGCCACCAATGGAGCCGGAGCACTCACCGGAGCATTGAAGGTAACGCTAAAAAATGCATTTGATATGCTCGAAGGAAATCAATCCTTCGGAAGCTACTTCAGAGGATCTGCGGGATTCAATGGTAAGGACTACAAGCTCGTTGGATCCTCCTACGGTAAGATCACCGATAAGATTGGGGTGATTGCCTCTTATACTCAGGCCGAGGGCGACGATTACAAAGACGGCAATGGCAATCGAGTAACGCCGACCGGCTACACACATCAACGGGGTTATGTGAAAGTGAACGGCACGGCCCATCTTCAAGAATGGAGTATTGCCTACGAGAAGCTCCACGATTTCGGCACTTATTATGAGCGCCCTCATTTGACCAACTTCACTGGTTCTTTCATTTTATCGGATCACGCGATGAATCGGGAAACCGCAACACTCAATTACGAATTCGATGCCGAGAATGATCGAGTCGACCTTCGCTCAACCCTCTACTGGACAAACAGCGAGTATCAAAATCATCGAAACACCACGGGGGCGCTCTACGGTGAAGGTAATCTGGAAAGCGTAGGATTCGACCTACGGAACAGCATGAAATTCAACCAGCATGGACTTACCTACGGTTTGGATTATCGGCACGACACTTCCGATAGCACTCAACAAGCAACACCTCCGGCCTACTGGGGTTCCAGTAAACAAACCGCCCAGATTATCGGTCTCTACGCACAGGAAGAATGGCAACTTTTTGAAAACCTCCTCCTCACCGCTGGTCTTCGCTTTGATTCCTATGACCATAAAGTCAAATCCGGTGTCGGTGCAGGGGTTTCCAATGATGGCAATGGGGTCAGTCCTAATATAGGCGCCTCATGGAGCCTGAGTAAAAACGTCACCCTTCAAGCAAACTACGCTCGCGCTTACCGCGGCGTTACCATTCGTGAAGCCTTCTTCAGCGCACTCTATGCGCACGACGGAACCCTTAAGGCAGAAATCGCCGACAATGTAGAACTGGGGTTCACTTGGGAACAAAATGGCTTTTATTTCCGGGGGACCGGATATCAACAAAATATAGAGAACTATATTAACGCCGAATACATCGGTGGTCCCGTTGCTTGGGGCTACTGGCGCAACTCGGGAGATGCTAAAGTAAAAGGATACGAATTCGAGGCAGGCAAACACTGGCAAAACGCTTTTCTAAGTCTGGGCGTTTGGGATGCCAAAAACACCTTCAATCGACAAGCACTCGCCGACTCGAATCTAGGACTCGGGACCAGTATTGGTCGCACATGGACCGCTCGCGCCCAATACAACTTCACTCCTCAACATCTCGAATTGGGTCTAACGGTCCGATATGTTGAAGATGAGCCCAATACAATAACACCCACGGCTCCCGATAAAGAAAGCTATGTCACCACAGACTTAACCCTAACGTGGAAACCCCTTGGAGATAATACACTTGTCATTGCCGCCGCCATTCGAAACCTTTTTGACGAATTCTATTATGACCACGCCACCTACAGCTATCACTCGTCTGGTAAATACATCGGGTTCCCCGCCAAAGGACGTGAGCCGAGCATCTCGGTGGCTTTGAAATTTTAATGATCGAATAAACACTTTTCCGATTCATGTAGTTTCGGTTACTCAAACGCATTGCAGGCAGACAGTTTTGAACTGTCTGCCTCTTTATTTCGCTTCCATTGTAAGGGGTTTTTCATACAAAAAATATATGCGAATCACCGCGGCAACAATCCTCACCGAAATCAAAATCCGTGGAGACATCAAAACGAAAAACGGTGCCCAACGATTTTTCAAAGCAAGCAAACCGGGCGACCCCAAAACCGATCAATTTTTGGGTATTCGTGTTCCTGTCATACGCCAATTGGCCAAACATTTTCAACCCATCTCAACCACTGAAAATCTCAAACTCCTCAAATCCCCGTTCCACGAAGCGCGCCTCCTTGCCCTCATTATCTTCACATACCAATATGCCGCCCGTTCAACGACGCAGAAAGAACGCACGTCCATTTTTCAAGCATATCTTTCCCATACTCATTTCGTAAACAATTGGGATTTAGTCGATACCTCCGCTCACAAAATCGTCGGACAACATCTGCTCACCTCCAAAGACCGCTCAATACTGACTCAACTCGCTCATTCCACGGATATCTGGGAACGACGTATCGCCATTGTCAGCACGTGGACCTTTATCCGCGCCGGACAGTTAAAAGACACCCTTCAACTCGCTGAACAGCTCCTCTCCGACCCAGAAGATCTCATCCACAAAGCCGTCGGCTGGATGCTCCGAGAACTCGGCAAACGTGATAAGCCGTGCTTGGACTCCTTTTTGCAAAAACACGCGCCGATCATGCCCCGAACAATGCTCCGCTATGCGATTGAGAAGCATCCCGAACCCGAGCGCCAAACCTATCTAAGACGCCCTCTCACGAAAATGCATCTCAGTTAAACCCGGACGAACCCAAGTCACCCCAATCTCACGACGATTCTTTATTGCACCCTCATTCTCGATCTATTCAATCTCCAACTATGGACCCTGTCATTTTCAATAATAATGTACTTCGCGATGGACACCAATCACTTGCGGCAACCCGCATGCGAACCGAGCAAATGCTCCCGATTCTCGAGAAATTGGATAATATTGGCTTCGGTGCAATTGAAACGTGGGGGGGGGCCACCATCGATGCGGGCCTCCGCTTTTTAAACGAATTCCCCTTCGACCGCTTGGACGCGATCAAAAAAGGAACACCGAAAACGCCTCACATGATGCTCCTACGCGGGCAAAACATTGTCGGCTACGAACATTTTCCAGATGATGTGGTTCAAGCCTTTATCAAGGCCTCGGCCAAACATGGAATGGATATATTCCGGGTCTTTGATGCCCTCAATGATCCCCGAAATATTGAAACGGCGGTCAAAGCGGTTAACGATGCCGGTAAACACGCACAAGGTGTCATCTGCTATACAAGTAGCCCATTCCACACCGTTGACAAATTCATTGAGCTCGGTGTTGAGCTTGAAAAAATCGGCTGCCACTCCATTTGCCTCAAGGACATGGCTGGGCTCATCCCACCTCACAAGACTTCGTTGATCGTCAAAGGACTCAAGTCGAAGATCAAAATCCCTGTGAATGTCCACACTCACGAGACTGCAGGTCTCGGTGCTGCCACCTATCTTGCCGCCATTGATGCCGGTGCTGATAGTGTGGATTGTTCGATCGAGCCGTTTGCCAACGGAACCGGACAGCCTGACACGGTTCGGATGCTTGGACTCCTCGAAGAGCATCCGCGCTGCCCCGACTATGATCGCAAAGCCCTGAACGAACTTCGGGAACATTTCAAAAAGGTCTACGCCGAACTTTCCGAGTTTACCGCCCACAAAAACGAAGTCGTCGATACCGACGCCCTCTTGTATCAGGTTCCCGGTGGTATGCTCTCAAACTTCCGCAACCAGCTCAAAGAGCAAAAGATGGAAGATAAATTCGAAGAAGTATTTGCCGAGATTCCCGTCGTCCGCGAGGCCTTAGGTTGGATTCCGTTGGTCACGCCAACCTCGCAAATCGTGGGTGTGCAGGCCATGCTCAATGTTAAGTTTGGCCGTTGGAAAAACTTTTCACCCAAAGCAATGGACATTGCCCTCGGTTATTACGGTCGCACCCCTGCACCCGTGAACCCGGAAGTCCAAAAATTGGCCGCTGAAAAAGCCGGGAAAGATCCCATCACTTGCCGTCCCGCTGATCTACAGAAGCCTCGCATGGAACTCCTCCGCCAAGCGCTTAAAGAAGCCGGTCTTCCCACCGATGATGAGCATTGCGTCATCCATGCCATGTTCCCTCAGGAACTCGCCAAGCATTACAAATCAAAGGAAATCGAAAAAGCAACCGCGCCATCCGTGGACACCCTTCCGGGCAGCTCTCGGAATCTTCGTCTGACCATCAATGGCAATGTCCACAATGCTCAAGTCGAACATGTAAGCTGACCCGTTTCCATGTTATCGCTCCTTTTGCACGCATGGATTCGAGAAATGCGCTTCGTTTAGGGTACCGATGAAAACCGCGTATCATCACCCTCGATGCTTATTAGTCCCTGCTTCAAAAATACTTTTGCCGTTCGCTCAGTCCACCCTTTGATCACTCCCCATGGGCCGTATCCAACAACTCTCCGATCACGTCGCGAATCAGATCGCAGCCGGTGAAGTTGTTGAGCGCCCCGCATCCGTAGTCAAAGAACTCGTTGAAAATGCCATTGATGCCGGGGCTCGCAGCATCGAGATCGAATTCAGAATCGGGGGGAAACGCTACATTCGAATTACCGATGACGGTTGGGGCATGGATCGGGAGGATGCCATGCTCTCCCTCCAGCGTCATGCCACTTCAAAAATCTCAACGGCTAAAGATCTCCTCGCTTTAAGCAGTTTTGGGTTTCGCGGCGAAGCCCTTCCCAGTATCGCCAGCGTCAGCAAATTCACCCTGAAAACCCGCCTCCATAGCAATGAACTCGGCACAGAGATCCTCATCGATGGGGCAGCTCCGCCCATCGTTAAAGACTGTGGAACACATCCCGGGACAACAATCGAAGTCGCTCGCCTCTTCCATACCGTGCCCGCCCGCCGAAAATTTCTTAAAACAGACCGAACGGAGGCCGCCCATATTATCCAGCTCTGCCGGCTCTTCGCCGTCGCCCATCCCGAGATCGCATTTTCGCTAATTGAAGACGGAAACCTCCGTTTCCGCTCGCCAATAACCCAAGACCGTCTACTCCGAATCGAAGAAATTTTTGGCACCCAAGTTGCCCGGGAACTGATTCCCATTCAGCGCTCCCCCGATGCCGAATCGGTGGATTCGATCCAAATCAGTGGTTTTATCGGACGCCCGGGCCTCGGACGCACCACCCGGGCTGAAATGTACCAATTCGTTAATCTCCGCCCCATTGAAAGCAAGGTCTTGCACTACGCGATCACCGAATCTTTTCACACCTACATTCCCAAAGGACGCCATCCTCTTTCATTCATCTTCCTTGATGTCGATCCAAAGACCGTCGATGTGAATGTTCATCCGGCTAAGCGAGAAGTCCGTTTTCGCGATGAAAGTCAGATCCGGCAACACCTAATGGAACAGCTTCTCCACACCTTACGCGAAGCCTCCGAAACCGTCCTCAAACGGGCACAATCCGTTCCAACAATCCAACGACTACCCATTCTCCCCTCCCCCCATCAACCCAATGAAAACACATCCACCCGATCTGAACCTATCCGAACAACCCCGCTAATCGCGCCTGCAGCCTCGGTCCGCCCAAACCCGCCACCACCCAAAGCCGCGCCTTCTATTCCTTCACCGGAAACAACCGCATCCCAACCACCGAAGCCCCCCCCACTCACCCCACCAAGCTTGAATTGGACGTTTATCTCTCTGATTCATGACCGTTTTGCGCTCTTTGAAACCCCGGATGGCACCGTCATTCTCTACCCGCCTGCCGCTCAACGCCGCATTCGCTACGAAAAAATGCTTCGCGAACTGGAAGACAATGCTTCTCAGTCTCAAAACCTACTTTTCCCCCAATCCCTCGAGCTCGACCCCATCGCAGCCAATACCCTTGAATGCCATCTCGATAGTTTTGCCAAAATGGGATTTCAAATCGACCCATTCGGTCGGGATTTTTACCGGATTCACGCAATTCCCGCGTGGATCGAGCCTGAACACGGACTCAGCCTCGTCCGTGACTTGCTCGATAAAATCCGCGAAAATGGATTAAAACCGAAAGAGAACACAACGAACGAACTACTTGCTCGATTTACGGTCGAACAATCCATCCATCCCCGAGTGTCCTCTGTTGATAAAACAGCATGGCTTCAGCTTGCTACCGAACTCATGGCCTGTAAACAACCGCTCTCTGACCCTTCGGGAAGACCTACCTTTTTTGAGATGCAACACCGCGAATGGGATAAACGTCTCGGACTCGATACTTAATTTTGAAGAAAACGTTCTGTAATCTTCCTAAAATCAACAATTGGCTCGGCTTTTGCACTCAATAACGAGAGTTCTCTTTACACACACTCAGGTTCTTTCCTGAGTTTTTCCAAGCCAAACCATAATCATCACTTTCATGGCTACCAAAAAAAAATCAGCAACGTCCTCAAAAGGTGCTCAAAAAGCACCAGTTAAAGCGTTCAATATGAACACGGTTCATACGGTGGAAGGTCTCAAAACCTCCATCATTAACCACCTTCACTTTACACTCGCCCGCGATAGCGGATCCGCTACCAAACGGGATTGGTGGATCGCTACCTGTCATGCCGTTCATGACCGTATTCTTGCTCGTTTTATCGATACCATGGATCGCCATCACAGCAATAATGTTCGCCGGGTTTACTACTTGTCGCTCGAGTATCTAATGGGCCGAATGCTCAACAACAATATCTGGAACGCAGAGCTACGCCCTCAAATCGAAGGTGCCCTCAAAGAGCTCGATCTCGATATTGATGAAATCCTCGAAGAAGAAGAGGACATGGCTCTGGGCAATGGTGGATTGGGCCGCTTGGCCGCGTGTTTCCTCGACTCCCTCGCAACCCTCGAACTACCCGCCATCGGCTACGGTATCTATTACGAATTCGGGCTCTTCAAACAAAGATTCGAAGACGGCCAACAAGTGGAACGACCCGACAACTGGAGATCCAACGGTTCTCCATGGCAAATCGTCCGACCTGAATACCGCCGAACCGTCCGTCTCTACGGTCATGTTGAAATGGAATTCGATGCGAACG
>Ga0115559_1001238_pt1 | contig 16865 bp, 9 predicted proteins | sample COGITO_mtgs_1105_3_FD_87281 | JGI IMG/M metagenome (GOLD analysis project Ga0115559, IMG submission 87281) | Pelagic marine microbial communities from North Sea - COGITO_mtgs_110506 | ecosystem: Environmental > Aquatic > Marine > Epipelagic | place: Germany:Helgoland, sampling site Kabeltonne... | reverse complement strand
TTTTTATTAATTTGCATTTGAAAGTAATTTTGTAAAGAAATAGTCTTAGTTTTAATTGTAACATAAGAGTTGTAAAATGTAAATAAATTTACAAAATAATTAGTGAAGTTTGGAGTATACTCTACTTTTACACTAATATCGGTAGAAATGAATAAAATATTTCCATTTCAATGAATCAAGGTAATAGACAATCAAATATGCTCTCAGCGACATTTTAAGGGGGTCTAGAATGAAAATAAATTGGTTTTAGGTAATATATGATAATTAACTAAATATTCGCTTTAATAAAATATTAGATAAGATACTTTAAATTATTCGTTTAACTTTATAAAATCATGAATATATCAGACATTCCTGAACCATATTTAACTGTTGTTAAAATTGTTTTATGTCTTAATCGATTTTATCTTGATAAACTATTAATTTATTTAATATCGTAGTACTAGATAAATTTAAATAAATTAATATCCTTGTTTTTATGCTTACAAAAACTTTTATTTCAATTGGTATAGGTGTTGCTATTGGTCTGTCACCCTTAAGAGATTCTTCATTAGCAAAAATTTTGATCACTATTACAGGAGGTTGTCAAATCGGTATATAGCCAGATTTTTTGATTTGAGAGAAATGCCTACTTTTGCAACACCCCTACTAGAGGTTATCGTACAAACTTTCAATCTCTTTTTGTTTTAGAGAATAGAGATTTTCGAGAGTGATGTTATTTTCTGCAAAAATTTCTTAAAGATTGGACCGCTTTTTGAGTCATCCGACAAGAATATTTTTACGTCAAAAAACCGAAACTGCCACTTGTAATTGTCTTGGTGTTCGCTCCTCCACTAGATCAAAAATCTGGCCCAATGCTGAAGATTCTCCTACTTTTTTGGTAGGTACCTGTAAAATTGACTAAAGATATCCACTTTCTTGATCTTCGTTACCGCCCTCTATACTACGTTGTAAAAAGTTTTTGGTATTTTAACTATTTTTACTTGACCTTATGTTTTTCTTTATTGTAGGATATGTACATTAAAATTTTTTATTAGGAGGGTGCTTTATGTCTGTTAGCAGCACAGTTACTGTTCTAAGACCCATGGCCAAAGTTGTGGGTGTGTCACTCTCTTTGACTTTAGTCATAATAGCTTCGGAATTGGTATTTGGGAAAGCGGGGTCCGTTTCATCAAACATGGTTTGCAGAGAGATCGGAAAGTTCTTTTCACCTAGATCACATCTGTGAACCTTGGTGAAAGACGTGACCCGGACGGAACTTACTTTATGGTAGGTACTAGTATGCTAGAAAAGGCGAAACAAGTTTGGTCTCTTTCCAATGGGGAGACCAATTATGAAGAATTAAGCCCTGGTGATAAGCGCTGCTTATATTAAAATCTGCAAACGAATTGCAAAAAGGTAAAAAGATAATGCATCGCGATTATCTTCTTTGTTTCGGCCTAACTGTGGGAATGATGGGCAATTTACTTAGTGACTAGGATCGTTCTTCGTAGTACCTTCGATTTGACGGTTTCAATATATTCCTGGTGGGATCAACGATGGCGTTTAACTCGATATCATAGGCAGTACGCCAAACCCTGGTCCAACATATGTAAGAGGGAGGGAAGATCAAATCTCGAACAATTTCCCGCGGAGGCCTGTACGTTTTCACCTTCTTTGTTGAGGATGAGAGAAAATAAAGGTTTAAGCGTATAGCTGTTTAGCGAACGCAGTTGGGCTAACACATTTGGCTCAAGGAGGGTCACAACTAGGTGTCATTGGGGCGAGTACATCCATCCGAGACCATGACTACAGAGAATGCCTGCTTCCGCGTTTTATACACCTGCGTTAACAGCATTCATTGATAATTCGCTAGAAGGTCTTTCAGACACTCTTTGCTTGTTAGTAAATTAGGGACAAACGAAAAGGTTAGGTATCATATTTCCCAAAGCCGCAAATACTGGAAGGCCTTTGAGATTGAGTTTGAGGCATAGCTAACGATCCGAACGCTACCAGCGAAATTTAAAGTCTAGGATTTTTTGGATGAAACAATCTATGGTTGGTTCAGAGAAGCAGAATCAAATTGGGACTGCTTTTGCGATGGGAAAGAATACTTCGTAGCAAAGTTGGGATGATTGGAAAAACAATTGTTTCACGGATGTAACAGGCTGCGCGGAAACTCGAACAGTTGAGGGCGAGTTATTGACTCCTAACTCCAATAAATTCGGAAATCTGGCAGGTGGGGTGCAAGAAGCTGACAAAAACCGAACAACGTTTTTGAAGTCGGGGCAAATGCCATGAGAGGTGTAAACGGACTTCGGTATTGAATATACCCATTGTGGAAGCGCAAGAAGAAAACTCACGTCTCATTGAATGCTCCAAACGAGTCAACAATACTCTCTTAACCCTCCTACCAGATCACCTTCAGACTTGCCTCTCGTGCTAAAAAATGTTACTAATGTTTCAACAGAGGTTTTATAGAAACCACATCAGACTATTGAGTGAAGGGGTCGCTCACATCTATCGATCTGAGGATCTTTTAAGAGTGAAATCGGCACCAGCAGAAGCTGCTGAGTGATACCTACAGTCAAAAAAGTTCTCTCAGACCCTCAGACTAGTATTAAAATCGCTGATGGATTTAGTACTAAGATTAAAAAAGCAAGATCAGTACATCGTGCTTTTAGGTTCTAGTAATTATTAACACTTAACTTGTAACTTATTAATCTTTTATTCGTCGACCTTTATCTTTTTTACTTTTTTTAGCCTCAGGTCGACGAATATATTTAGCTCTGCGACTTCGATATCTTCCTTTAATTTACTATTTTGAAATCTATCTGATAAAAGAGTTGACTTAACAGCTCGGCATGTTTGTTTAGATTTCGTAGATTTATGAATTGCACTTTTATCAATCGGCTGGAGACCAAAGTCTCTTGTCATATGACACAATTTATATATATCCACTTTTATGCGGTGGTGAAAGAGTAAATATATGGGGGATATTCTAGCGCAGATTCGAGTGTAAATTTATTCCAAGCTAGAAAAACATGTGTCGCTCTTGGTATGTTTATTAAATTATAGATATAATAATTTTTGTTAAGACAAAGCGTCGATTCGTACAAACACCCATGTCTGGGGCTAGACAAATAATCTGACAGTTCGTTTGCTCGTAGCACTTTCTGAAGTGGACGTGTAAGAAAATTTTGCTGTTTTATAATTAGCGTACCGTCACTTGCCGAATCGAACACAGTGGTTTGTCAACCATACCAGGGTGACACGAACGATTTTTCGTACAAGTAAGCCGATGAACAACCCCGTCTACTAAACTCATTAGAGAAAAAAATTGTGAATAAGAAACTTCGTAGAGTTTCGCCAATGAGTAAACAGATTTGCCTCGCAATTAACAGCCTATTATTCTCATCAATGGAAAAAATAGTCCAAAACTTATCACAAATGTTTATTGAGATTGTTTTAATTTTTCTATACACAACAAAATTCGAAATTATGACCATAGTCTCTAATTTTATATCTATACCCTCATTATTATTATTATTCAATCTGAAGGAAAAATTATTAAACGTTTCACTGTCTGCTGTTGAGCGTATACCCGTCCGGAGATCTCATTCCTCCAAATTTTAAATTTGCGTTCTCTATTTTGATAAGAGCTCTTTGGCTGTCCAAACAGGATTTATTATTCTTTTATGGCGGTTTTGAAATTTCTATCAATTGCTTAGACACTACGATCGACTGAAAACACTCATTTAGAAAAGCCTCTCCTTCATCCACAATGAATTTCAGTTCTAGCTTTGACTCACCAAATACTTGATCGATAAGAGTATGCTCAACTGACTAAACCGCTCGCCATTAAAATAGGCATATGGAAATTAGACTATTCCTCTCTTCTTCTTTAGACTAAATTTTTGTTTCAATTTTTTAAGACTGCTTTTGAGGTCTCTTTCCTAAAGAGCAACAGATTGTCGCTATTACAGTCTTCTCCATGATATTTAGATAAGTGCTTTCAGCAACAGGTTTTTCACTGTTAGAAAAACTATCACGCATGGTGTTTGAAGCGAGGTATTATCTAGATGTTCACATAAATTGTTCGGCATGAAGGTTTTGAGCGTACTGGTGCTTTGATGACGGAAACGGTTTTCTTTGCTAAACACCGTTTTAAACTCCTGTTCAAACGAACGGTAATCGGAAAAGGTTTCTTAAATAAGTTATTTTTTTCATTGTTTCTTGATCTTAATTGTTTATTTTATTTTAATCAGTAGAGTCACCCAAAAACTCATAGTTATGATGAGTATCGGGGTGCGATTTGTTTTAACTTTCGTCTTGTGATACATAGCCTGAAGCTAGTTTTATTTTTTATATCAATATCAGCGCGTAAAATTTGTACCAGTTCCACTAGCTGTCACTTGTAAAATTTCCTGCGAATTCTTCAGCCATCGATCGGTAAAAAGCTCGATTCAAACTTATGGACATTCTCTTAGTTCTGCGCGAGCATTTTTGTTTTGTTGAATAATCCAATCCTCAAGCAGGAAGTCGTGAAACGTAAAAGTAGTGCTGCTTAAGCTGTCATATTTATTTCGTTTTTCAACAATAGTTTTTTCGATCGATTGTCGACTTATATTAGCAAAAAGATGGCTTACATTTGTTGACAAATAACATTTACGTTTTCTGTTTCTATGTTATTTTTTTCAAAAAAATGGTGCAACTCTCTGCTTCCTTTTATTTTCTTCTTAGCCATATCAAAAGTTTGATCGCTATTTATACTAAACTAAATCAGATTTGTTCTGTTTTAAATCTAAATCTAGGATGCCTATGCTGTAAGATTAGTTCGATTACTGTGTTCTTATTTCGTCACGTGTGCGATTATTATACTTCATTTCTTTTAAAACTTAAGTCATGTCTGATTGCGTGTCACCCTTATGGGAACAGAAAATGCTTCATCGTTTATAACGACTGAGGGTATCTGTTCAAAAATTTGGATGCAATCTACCCAGGTCAAAGTATCTAGTTCAGGATCCTCTACAATATTTTTTTGGTTGTTTAATCTTGCTAATATCGCACCTTGTTACTGCTATCTTGTCCTTACCTAAGCAACAACACGGCCGGCTAATTGGCCAAATTGATTCAAACTTCGATTTCCATTCCTCGAGTTCTTGACCACCTTCTAGTAATGGGTTAAAATTTAGGTCATCGAACATGTTAAATTTAATTGAACAGTGCTACTTACTTATTTCCTGGTGGCCGAGCCTTAAAATTAGTTAAAGTGTTAACGTTACGAATTCAACGATCCTTTAATACTTACAAAAAATATTACTTTGATCATTGCGATTGCTGTACGCCTCCTCAGTGAGATTAGCAGCGCATTGTGTAGCAGCTGGCGCCCTAACCCTAATACTATATTTAATTATTAATTTTATAATAAACTTATAATAGACTATTTTAAATACATATAAACTAAAAAAAACGCAAGCCTTTAAGTTTTAAAATTTACAATAATTTCTAAAAAAATTTTATTGCTTTGTCTCACCAACGACTACATAATCCGCAAAGATCTGATCACAGTCTCCCACCTATCCTGCGCGATAAAACCCGGAGCCAATTTCAATTTACAGAAAGCTCATAGCTTTCTGCCAGTCAGGCAGTCCGTCCGACTTTACAGACAAGTCTATTTCGCCGAGTCCCTCTTCTCCGCGACAGTGTCAAATCATCGCTTTCGTGCGGGTCAGAATTTAACCGACAAGAATTTCGTCCTTAGGACGTTATAATTACGTCGTCACGGGTCTCACATAAAAGTTAGCATTTTATAATTGTCTGGACTTGTAGCACCCATAAGAAGAATAATTCTCCTCTATGAGAACGAGCTCATCTAGAAAATACGGATAGAGCATTTATTTTTCCTCTCGTCGCATGCCCCCGGGGAGTGTATTTTTTTCCAGTACGAGAAAGCTTCCGTTTATGCATCTAATGCTATAAAACAAAGAACGCTGATGGTTAAAAAATTGTCTCCCGTGCTTGCACATAGTGTCAAGTAACAAAGTAGCTAAGAATAATGCGTTATTTTAACTTTGATTTTTCTTATTCTTGGTTTTTTCATTTTTAATAATATAATTTGATTACGATACTTCAAATAATATATAAATACACACTGAATCTAATAAAACATTTCTTTGATATTTTGTGACTAGACCGGAAACTTGTGCTTACAGAAAGTTAAAAATAAAACTTAATTTGGACACAGTTTCTTAATTAAAAAATGTAGAAACCAAAAAACTTAAATTTTCTAAAAAGTCTCGAGGGACTGAGAAAACTAATAGCCAAAGCAATCGAAAACACGAATATTGATGATCTCTCTAAATATTAGACATTAGAAACAAAAACCAAGGATATGAATTTAATAGACGATCTAAAAACTAACACAAATAAATTTTAGACTATATATGTGATATAAGATGTAAGATCTTGTTTAATAAGTTTAAATGATATTCTAATACTAATGACATCAATATGGTAAAACAAGTAAAGAAATTGTAAAGGTGATATCGTTTTTAGATTTGGTGTATCTGTTTTCTTCTAAAACTTAAGAAATAAATAAATGGTATCGTCTCCTTAAAAAAGTAAAATTAATGAATTTTTTAACAATGAATAATTCTCCTAAATAAGATCAAACGTTTAAATTTTCTCAAGTCAAGTTTGAAAATAAATTTCAAGTAAACTAGATCATGCGCTCATTCATGGAGTTTTATTAACGATTAATTAATGATTAACTAATAGTAATCTAATTTATAAAAACAGTAATTTTGACCCGTTTTTATGAACTAAATGCTTGTTATAAGCCTAGTATTTTATCATTAATATTGATTAAATATGAACAAAATTACCAAGCAATAATGTCTAATTTGAAAAGCGCAATACATGTCTCAATCTGTATCAGAACGTACACGAATTAAAAGCGACCGTTATGAATCTGGAGTAATCCCTTATGCTAAGATGGGTTACTGGGATGCTGCATATTCGGTAAAACAGACTGACCTACTTGCTTTATTCCGTATCACACCACAACAAGGTGTAGATCCGGTTGAAGCAACAGCAGCCGTAGCTGGTGAATCATCGACCGCTACTTGGACTGTTGTATGGACAGATCTTTTAACAGCATGTGATGTTTATCGTGCTAAAGCTTATCGTGTCGATCCTGTACCTAATACACCGGGACAATATTTTGGATATGTTGCGTATGAAGTTGATCTTTTCGAAGAAGGATCACTTGCCAATATGACAGCGTCTATTATTGGTAACGTTTTCGGTTTCAAAGCGGTTAAAGCTCTTCGTCTAGAAGATATGCGTATCCCATTTGCTTACCTAAAAACATTCCAAGGACCTGCAACTGGTGTTGTTGTAGAGCGTGAGCGTATGGATAAATTTGGTCGTCCTTTATTAGGTGCGACAGTTAAGCCTAAATTAGGTCTTTCTGGTAAAAACTATGGTCGTGTAGTTTTCGAGGGTCTTAAAGGTGGTCTTGATTTCCTTAAAGATGATGAGAATATTAACTCACAAGCGTTCATGCGTTGGAGAGAACGTTTCCTTTACTGTCAAGAAGGTATTCAACGTGCCGCAGCAGCTACTGGTGAAGTTAAAGGTAGCTACCTTAATGTTACTGCTGGTACTATGGAAGCCGTTTACGAACGTGCTGAATATGCTAAGGAGCTTGGTAGTATTGTTATTATGATTGACCTTGTTATGGGTTATACAGCAATTCAATCAATTGCTTATTGGGCTCGTAATAATGATATGATTCTTCACTTACACCGTGCAGGTAACTCTACATATGCACGTCAAAAGAACCATGGAATTAACTTCCGTGTAATTTGTAAGTGGATGCGTATGGCTGGTGTTGATCATATCCATGCGGGTACAGTTGTTGGTAAATTAGAAGGTGATCCTTTAATGGTTAAAGGTTTCTATCATACATTACTTGATGTTAAGACTGATGTTAACCTTCCACAAGGTTTATTCTTCGCCCAAGATTGGGCTTCTCTACGTAAATGTCTGCCAGTAGCCTCTGGTGGTATTCATTGTGGTCAAATGCACCAATTACTTAACTATTTAGGTGATGATGTAGTTCTTCAGTTTGGTGGTGGTACAATCGGACATCCTGATGGTATTCAAGCCGGTGCTACTGCAAACCGAGTAGCTTTAGAGACTATGGTTCTTGCTCGTAACGAAGGTCGTGACTACGTTGCAGAAGGTCCTGAAATCTTACAAGATGCAGCTAAAATGTGTGGTCCTCTACAGACAGCTTTAGATCTTTGGAAAGGTATTAGTTTCAATTATGCATCAACTGATACTGCTGATTTCTCTGAGACAGCAACAGCTAACGCATAATTTTACGATTACAATTACTAACAATATTAATATATAAGGAGTTTTGAATAGTGAGACTTACACAAGGTGCTTTTTCATTTTTACCAGATTTAACTGATGCTCAAATCCAAAAACAAGTTGAGTATTGTATTGCGAAAGGTTGGGCTGTAAATATTGAGTGGACCGATGATCCACATCCCCGTAACACATATTGGGATTTATGGGGTTTACCTTTATTTGATATTAAAGATCCTGCTGCCGTAATGTTCGAATTAGCAGAATGTCGTAAAGCAAATCCTACAGGTTACATTAAAATGCAAGCGTTTAACGCATCGATTGGTACGGAAAGTTGTGTACATGCTTTTATTGTACAACGCCCTAACTATGAGCCAGGTTTCTTTTTACAACGTACTGAGAACGATGGTCGTTTTATCCGATACACAATTGTATCGTATGCGACACAAAAACTACCTGCAGGAGACCGTTACTAATTTTCCACGTTTGCGCCAACAAACAAATTTAAAATTTGTTTGTTGGTATTTATGTGATGTTTTCAGGAAATTAGAATAAATCTGAATTAGTTGAAGAAAGAAGAAAAGTTCTTTTGATTTTCTTTACGAAATCGAGAGATAAATTTTTTTTATTAAAATTGTGAAAACAGAGCTCTTAAAAGAAAAGAATCATATATCTAAAAAGGATATTATTAAAAATGAAGTCTAAAAAAAGTTACAATAACAATAGTGAATCTTTACCAGATCCTACACAAATTAAAAGTGAGCGTTATGAATCGGGATTAATCGATTATTCTGACGTGGGTTACTGGGATCCTAAATATGAGATACAACCGACAGATATAGTTGCTTTATTCCGTTATGCACCACAATTCAGTGTAGATCCAATTCGTGCTATAGCAGCAATTGCTGCTGAATCTTCAACAGCTACCTGGACTATTGTATGGACAGATCTCTTAACAGCAGGTGATGTTTATCGTGCGAAAGCATATAAGGTACATGCTATCGTTAAGAGTCGATATGGTGAAGCTATAATTAACCGTGAGTTTCCAGAATATCTTGGTTACATTGCTTATAATATTGACTTATTTGAAGAGGGATCGATTGCTAACATGGCTGCATTAATTATTGGCAACGTTTTTGGATTCAAAATGCTAAGAAGCATTCGTCTTGAAGATATGCGCATCCCTCTTGCTTATTTAACAACTTTTCAAGGTCCGGCAACAGGTGTTGAAGAAGAACGTGCACGTCTGGACAAATATGGACGACCACTTATTGGAGCCAACATTCGACCTAAGTTCGGTCTTTCGGGTAGAGATGAAGGTCGAGCTGTCTATGCAGGTCTTAAAGGTGGTCTTGATTACCTCAAAGGTGGTGAAAATAATAGTAGTCAATCATTTATGCGTTGGAAAGAACGTTTTCTCTATTATCAAGAGGCTGTTAACAGCGCTTCCGCGGCTACAGGTGAAGTTAAAGGTAGTTATCTTAACGTTACCGCAGGTAATATGGAAGCTATCTATGAGCGGGCTGAATTTGCAAAACAACTTGGAAGTATTATTATTATGATTGATCTTGTTGCAGGTTATACAGCAATTCAATCTATAGCCAAATGGTGTCGTGCAAATAATATGATTCTTCATTTAGAATGCGCAGGTAGATATACAAATACTCGTCAACGAAGACATGGCGTTAGTTTTCGAGTAATTAGTAAATGGATGCGTCTTGCTGGTGTAGATCATGTCCAAGCAGGCACAGTTGTAGGTAATTTGGACAGTAATCAGCTCATGATTAAAGGTTTTTATCAAACCCTAGTTGATTGCAAAACTTATGCTAATTTACCTCAAGGTATGTGGTTTCACCAAGATTGGACTTCTATACGTAGGTGTTTTCCTGTTGCTTCAGGTGGTATTAATTGTGGTCAAATGCATTACTTACTCGAGTATCTAGGTGAGGATGTGGTTCTTCATTTTGGGGGTGGTACAGTGGGACATCCAGATGGTATTCAAGCTGGGGCCACAGCAAATCGAGTGGCGGTTGAAAGTATGGTTCTTGCACGTAATGAAGGTCGAGATTATACTGAAGAAGGACCTGAAATTCTACGCGAAGCAGCTAGGACATGTCGTCCTCTACAAACTTCTTTAGATCTTTGGAAAAATATTCTTTTTAATGCTGGATCAGTTGATAAAGCTGATATTACTTACAACAAACATTTTGATTCTATTCATTTTTTACCTGCTAAAAGTCATTTTGCTGAATAATTTTCAAAAGGACATTTTATTACTTGAGCTAAAATTACTCAGTTTTCTGAGTTAAAAATTCGATCACGTTGATTTCATCATAAGTTCTCTTAATTTTTGACTTAGCACGAACATATTTCTTTTTTGTGAGATAAAAATGTGCTATTATTTTTCATTTTCATAAGTTTCACTCATTTATGGATACAAATATCGCAGAAATTTTAGAATTATGATGAATTTACTAGGAGTTTGCAAGATTCTTAGAGCAACAAATAATCGAGTGGTCTGCGCACATATCATTTAGAAATTGGAACAATAAAAGAAAAAAGTTTTTCATGTAGCAAAAATTTATTCAGATCTAGATACATAAACGAAAAGGATGTTAAATCGATTAGAGTCTTTTTGTTCAAGAGAGAAACTTCAACACAGTTTTTAAAATTAAAAAGAGCAAAAGGGATGGGGTAACTCGAATGCTGAGTAAATCAATTGGATATAATGCATATTTATTAAATTTATATTTTAATTAAATTATATCATAATTTTAATAAAATAAATACTCAATTCGTTGAACTTTTTAAATATTTATTTTATAATATCATAGTCCATTAGTAAAAATATTCAAATTAATATGATCTCTTCAAATTTTTGGAAAACGGTATTAGACGCGTGATGACATATGGTTATCAGGAGAGGGTATTTAACATGATCGAGAATCTCCCTGTCTTGGTAGTGCGTATGCTAAACTCGATCGCGTCTCAATCTTCACACCAGTTGCGCTGATCTGAAGACTAGTCGTGTGTTAACTGCACTCAAGTATCCTGGTTGTGTAGTTATCTCTCTATCTAGTGAGCTATACTTGCAACGGGTGGTAACTAGCGATTAGCGTATACTTAACGCTCTAATAATTGACATAAGCGTAATGATAATAAAACCCTTTTAAACTTAATTTATCTATATATTTTATATTCAATATAATTCTTAATTTAATTTATAGTATGATTTTATTAATTTTATTGTCTTGTAATATTTTTTACAATCAAATTTTGTAAAAAATGTTACAAACTATAAAATATTTAAATGATGGTTTTTTGTTTATAAAATAAGGGCAAAACGTCATTTTTTGAACTTTTTTTATCGTAATGCTCTGATTCTATATATATATTAATATTGTGAAGTTTGACCATTGAGGTACCAGTGTATATATTGAAATTGTTATATTTATTTCTAATTATAGATAAATGATACTATTTTGTTCAACTAGCCAAGTCAAACAAATTAGTTAAGTTAACTTGATTCATTCGATAGAAATTCACAAAGAGCTCGGTATGTAACACGTCCTATTGTTGGTATATTGCGTAATAGTTTTTTTGCTGCAAGAGGGCATTTTTGATAGTAAGCTTATCTCATTAAAATCATTCATTATCAAGCATTCAATCTGCTTTGGTTTTAAGAAATTTCCATTTTTCAGATAAGCGTCTACAATCTTGTGATTCATCATTTTGAATGTCTTCAGTCGTTTTACAGGTTTGAATGTCGATTCATCTAACAGAGTGCAAATTTTCTCCCCTGAAAAGGAATTCCATTCTAATTCGTAAGTCACCTTTAATTTTACATTCTCGTTTTTGTAAGAAAGTTTACCACAAATCCTCTGTTAGTTGCTCAGATATTTTTTGCTTCATTTTTTCGTTATCGATTTTCGGCCCATGGGCTTCTAAATGCTTTTTAAGCATGTGAGTTTGCACGTCAGTAGTAAATCTAAATAATCTATGTTTAAGCTCGTATATTGCGCATTAAATGATCTTGAGAGTGATTAATGGAACTCCGTAAGTACATTATGCTTATCTTTATATTTTTTCACAATCAGACCACTTTTTTCTAGGCTCGGAAAACATTTGTAAACTCGACTCTCAGGATTTGCTTTTTTACTCACTATTTTTCCGATAATAATTTTCGCGGCCGTTGAATTTAATTTCACGTTTGTTGGTGCATGAATTAACAACATATACCAAAATATACAACTGTGTTGTTTTCTTTGATCAAATATATTCAATTTAATTTCTAAATCTAGTAATAATTTTCTTATTCCTTCGATCTCTTCATCGTTATAAAAATCCATGGTGAGCAGCAAAGTATTGGGGGGAAATTTTAAAAAATCTCGTGTATTTTTTCCAATCTCCAGATTGATTTTTTTCTGCGAGTGACATATATGCTTCTAGTAATAAACTTTTATGTTCGTCGGCATTTTTTAACAATTTTTCATAATGTTGTTTCTTAAGTCTTTATCACGAATGTTTAGTAAATCAATTGGATATAGAGCATTTTTAATTAAACTATTATTTTAATTAAATTATAGCATGATTTTAAAATTTTTAGAAGTTAACTTTTATTTTATTATTATTCTCATTAGTGTATAATATTAGTGTTTTCATTTAATAAAAATTATATGAAAAATTATATGTCAAGTATGTTTAGGAATTTGTTGGACTTAGTCATGCAGTTTTTAGCTGGCTTAGGTGGATTATGATATGGTCATCGTCTGTAATTTCAAATTTCCCAATTGTCGGTAGTGTGTATGGCTGGTACGCATGGACGTATACACGTCAACTTCGCTATAGAGGCGGTAGAGAAAGGTCTGGTCGGAGTGTTCGTTAACTCACCGTAAAATACCCAATACTATGTGGGTATCTGTTCGGATCGGCTATAGTTACGGTCGACAGCGCAATCCAGTTGCAATCTCATCAACTATAAATGCTCTACGTTTAATAGTAGAGGCTGATTAATATAAATAAACCCTTTATTTATAAGGGGGTTTTTTGAAACGCATGAACTAATTTAACATTTTTGATTAAATAAATTAAAATTAAATTTATTTAAATTATAATATAGTTTTATTAATTTTGCTGTTTTGTATTATTTTTTACATTTAAGTTTTGTAAAAAATAATACAAAACAATGTAATAAATATTACAATATTCTATGTCGTTGTAAAAAATATTACAAATTATAAAATGTTTAAAAGATGTTTTTTTGCTTATAAAATAAGGACAAAACCTAATTTTAGCCGATTTTTTTCATCGTAATGACTCTTTTACTTGTTAAATATCTATATTAATAGTTAGTCCTGAGGTTGTTAGGTTTCATAAAATAATAAATAATTTATTTAACTAGCAGTCAAACAAATTATTACTAATTAGATTCTTGATTTGCTACAAATTCACAAATAGACGTCACCCTCCCGATTGTTGGTAGATCGTAATAATTTTTTTGCGATTATAGGATCCGTTTGGTAGAGCAAACTCAATTTGTAAAAATCATTAGTATTAATGATTTAATTTGCTTTGGTTGTAATGAATTTCCATTTGCAATATATTTATTAATTAATATTTGTGATCATTAGATTCTTCATTTGTTTTGATATCAATCACGTCAATTAAATTTCCAAATGTTATTTCTCCTGAAGAAGAATTACATTCTAATTCATATGTAACTTTTAATTTAACATTTTCTTGGTGATACGAAATTTTTCCAACTAAATCATCTGTTACTTGTTCGGCGATTTTTCGCTTTATCTTTTGATTATCAATTTTCATCCCAGGCTTGTTTAAATGCGTTTTAATATATTAATTTGTATATCATGTAATAAATCGAGAATCCATATTTAAGCCTGTATATTGTTCATTAAATGACTTTGTAGCAACGATTAATGGAATTCCATATGTAACATTGTGTTTATCTTTATATTTTTTCACGAGAGACCACTATTAGTCAAGCTGCGAAACACATTTTGTAAATTACGACTTTCTGGATCGGCTTTTTTACTCAGATTTCTCTGCTAATAATTTCCGACGTGCGGTTGTTAATTTAATTTCACAGTGTTGGTCATAAAATTGAATAACATATACCAAAATACACACTGAGTAGTTTTACTTTGATCAAAAATATTTAATTTAATTTCTAAATCGAGCAATAATTTTTTACTGTTTCAATTTCATCATCGTTATAAAAATCACTGGGGGATTTAGCAAAATCTGTGGAAAAATTTTTAAAAACCTTGTATATCTTCCAATCTGACGTTTGTCTTTTCTGCAAGTTCCATATATGCTTCTAGTAATAAACTTTTATGTTCGTCGGCATTTTTTATTAACTTCTCATAATGCTGTTTTCGTGAATCGTCATTATAGTGAGTTCTTTATTTTAGTGGGGAACGAAGCTCAAAGACGTGTCTGAGAGTGACAATTGGTTTTGCAAAGATTTTAGCAGTAAAAGAATATCAGTGAGCATAACGAGATCCCGCAAGGAGGATGAAAACGAATTATTTTCGTCGTCAGATTACCATCCATACCTTTTGTTTTGCTATAATATTTTTAGAAATAATCTTACTTTAAAGCAAAATACAATATCACGCTATATTAAAGATTTCTATTTTAGAAAAGTGAAATCAATTACTATAATAAATTTTGGCGAAATTTTTTTATTGGAGAATACGTTTCGTTGAAAAAGAGCTATTTATTTTTGTCTTATTCTAATTTACTCTACTTACAGGAAGTAAAAAAAAATTTAAATACAAATTAAATACAAATTAAATATAGTGTAGCTTCAAATATAATGAATTTAAAAACGTATGAATTTAAAAAATACGTATATGATTTTGAGACTTATGTGCAAAGTTTGTATAGAAAGCGATAAATTAGAATTTATAAAAAATCGAGAAAAAGCGATCGTCTGATTACTTTTCGCATCTTAGCAACACATTTCACAATTCGATAATGATTTATCATAAATCTGATTTACAAACAACTATAATTCAGTTCACAGTGAATTACTTTTCGATGTTGATCTTTCGCGCAAAAGATTCTCAAAAAAGTTAACTAAAATAAAAATTTGAGAATGTTTCGCGGTTTAATTATATTAATAATTGATGGTCCAATATGAAATAATGACACACACACGAATTGCTCTCATGTTCATTTCTCTGATTATACAGCAGATGAATTACTTACCATTGCTAAGTTAGAGGAACAGCAATATAAATTAACTGTCAAAGTAGAATCTGTTTTTCTAGATTACATTAGTTGTAAAGAAACTATGTTTGTCAATTCACGAAGCGTTAAGAATCGTTGATCGCTAGAATACGTCAAGCTAACGTATTTTTGAGACTAATCCAACTCAAGGGATTACTAAGGAGAACTTGTTACGTTAGTTCCTTCGGACATTCTACAGAGTCGTCTATTTAAAGTTGTTAGTGGATCGTAATTAAATAGAAACCAGGCTTCGCCTGTCTGTCCTCCAGCAACGGTTTTTTAGACGAATCTCCGCACTATTGTTAGGTAAACACTGTAATTTTTTTTGTACAAAAAATTAGATCACTTAAACTATTAGAAAGCTTAAGTTATTTTAAAAGTGTGGTTATTTTATTTGAATATTTTACAACAAGTTTTTGGCGTTTTACCTCTCTTTGAATCATAAACTGTCTCACCATAAGGTTAAAATTTTATACAAGAGGTCAATTTATTGCGTTTCTGACAGACTTAATTTATCTAAACAAAAGAAGACAATTTAATTACCATCCACTAACCCCTTTAAATACGACTCTGTAGAATGTCCGAAGGAACTATAACGTACAAGTTCTCCTTAGTAATCCCTTGAGTTGGATTAGTCTCAAAAATATTTTTAGCTTGACGCATTCTTAACGTTCAAACATAGGCTTTTCTTTCGTAACTTAATGTAATTTTAAAAGATAATATTTTATGAAACTATTTAATAAAGATCTACTCACAAAGGATAAACTAGGTAAAAAAATTAAACAAAGCAAGCATTGCATTTTAAAACAAAATTTGCTATCTTAGTGATATCTAGCCTGGATAGCTCAGTTGGTAGAGCAGTGGACTGAAGATCCTCGTGTCACCAGTTCGAATCTGGTTCTAGGCATCTCCCGGTAAGTTTATCTTTTTAAAAAAGCTGAGTATAAGACTCTCACGTCCAAATAAATCAAATTGAGAGTTCCTCATGCTTGAATCAAAGGAACGAGCTGGCGAAAATCAAAGTTCTATATCTTTATATTTAGACAAAATATTCTGAAATCGTTCTAATTTCTGTTTTTTCCAAAACGACTTTTTTTGTACACTACTCTCTTGCGTCTCGCAATAATATTTATTTATCTAAAATTGATGAATTATTTCATAACATAGTAATGGATCAAAAATATACGTGAAGCTCTAAATTAAGAAACTGCTTGTCCACGTGACACATTATTGCAAAATAATAATAATAA
>Ga0115559_1001223_pt1 | contig 16977 bp, 14 predicted proteins | sample COGITO_mtgs_1105_3_FD_87281 | JGI IMG/M metagenome (GOLD analysis project Ga0115559, IMG submission 87281) | Pelagic marine microbial communities from North Sea - COGITO_mtgs_110506 | ecosystem: Environmental > Aquatic > Marine > Epipelagic | place: Germany:Helgoland, sampling site Kabeltonne... | reverse complement strand
AATCTGACGCAATCGTTTGGAATTTCCATTGTCATTGATTAAAAAGTAATCACCGTTGCACATCTTTAGGTCGCTCACTTCCGAGTTGCCCAATGATATTTCCGAAACAACACTCAGTGCTGTAAAGTCATCACCGTATCGCCAAACCTTTAGACGTTTTTCTCCATTTACGTCAATGATTGCGCCGACTTCGATCTCAGATCCCGCGTCGGCTTGTCCTACAGTCCATAAATTATCAACGATTTCAATACTGTTTTCATTTTTCCATCGGATAGGCTTTGGTGTCCATTTGTCTGAGTCGCCAAGCATTCCTTCAACACGTGCAGGATGTTGGTTTAATACGTTGAAATCTACAAAGCCGTCTTTATCAAAGTCTCGAAGTTGTAAAGGGCCCATCATCGGAATGGTATTCAAGTTGCGAACAGCAAATGCATTTGTTGTTTCATCTAAATAAGTCAGGTGCAAAAATTCACTGCTTAAAGAGAATATGTCTGCACCACCGTTCTCATCTACGTCATATGTTGCTGCAAAATAAGGCGTATACGACTGTGAATACTTGGTGATGGTTTCACCAATGGTGAAGAAGACAAGATCTTGGGTACTGGAACCTTCTCCATCATAAATCAACGTATCTAGATTTCCATCGCCATTGAGGTCTGTGGGCTTGGCGAGAGTGGCACCTGGGAGTGAAATGAAGGATGCCGGATCGATGACGGATGGGAATCCTCCTATCCATCCTTCGATGCTGTAGGAGAATCTCCTAATGACACCATCTTCATCTATTAGGGTGAGGTCTGCAAAGTCATCGTTGTTGTCATCTGCTGCTACCATCGACATGGTTGGAAATGTTTGGTACAGTCTGTCTCTTGCTTCAAAGCCCCAAGAACCATCTCCATCTAACAAAGTAACAATCGTTTCGGCTTCGTTTGAACTTGCGAGCGCTATATCACCATGTGCATCATCATTGAGATTGTTGATGACCCCGCCGACAAATCCATGGGTTTGGTAAGGTTGGTTTAAGCCAAATTGTTGTAGGACTGAGAATCCACCGTATGGTCTTCCCCGCAATACATAGACTTGTGTTGAGGTAAAGGCAATCGCATCCAGCACCCCATCCCCATCTAGATGACCGCTATCCAAACCCAATATGGGTTCTGTGGTTGCCCCGATACGATGGGCCATAGCACCTCGACGTTCTGAAACCCACCACAGTTCATTTCCATAGGCATACAAAGCACCATCTTTGGCGGCAATCATATTGTACCCTTCTTCAGAAGAAGGAATATGCCAGGCTTCGTATCCAACAATGTTTGGAAGTGACGTTCGACGAACACCTTGGACAGGAATAACTTGGTCGTTCCAAGTTGCTGTTCCCAGTGTAACGTTGCTGTCTTGTGTAAGTGTTGCCACACCGAATGAATCGGTGATGCTTTCTGTTTCCACCTCATCAACTGTAAACAACACAGGTTGATTTGGAAGCGCAAAGCCAGAGGCATCTGTAACCTCTACCATCAAATTGCCGTTCGCATTGTTTGGAAGTGTACGTAACTGAACTGGTTCTCCAAGACTTATTGAAACCAGGTGTTCTGGTGTCTCAACGATGGGTTCTGCACAACCGAACATGGATTGGAGTAATGGAAAAAGTGCATACATCATAAACTCTTTGCTTTTGGGGTGATCACCTTAGTACTATATCCGATTTTTCAAAGGTGTGCTTTGTTCCATCTCCAAAGCATAAGTCCAATCAATAAAAGGGGAGAGAGACTACAAGATGCTGGTGTATTGACGGTTTGTACAGGTGTTGGTAAACGAACTTTTCCATGTTGACTGTATGAAGATTCCATCCATTCAATATCTGGAAGTGACTGTTTGATGAGTTGCTGGGTTAGTTCATAATTGGAGAGGTTGGGATGAGCCGTTTTATATACGGCAAGGGCTCCCGCTACAGCCGGTGTGGATGCAGATGTTCCAAAGAACCCTTTACTCCCATAAGAGATTGTATCCACCCCATTTGGTCCAACAACTTCGGGCTTTTGTATCAACGAGTCGATCGTCCCAATTGAGGAAAAAGATTCAAGTCCTTGTTGAAGATAGTTGTCTACGCGTACAGCCCCAACGGTAAGTACAGAGGGATGCATTCCAGGATCCACAATGGATGCATCGCGATGGGTTTGATAAACATAGTTTCCACGTGCCATCACATCTATATTTGGTGTGCCAAATCCTTCATTTTCAATAGTCAAAAATGTCCATTGTTCTTGATCAATCTCAGCGATAATTGTTTCCGATGGATGACAGGATTCTGCATATGGGCTTTGTTGTCGTGTACTCTTGCCAATCAGTTCTCCATCACGAGTCCACAAATATGCATTGATGTCATTCCAACCACATTGATTGAAATCATCCCATACAATCTGAACGGTTCGCCTACCTTGACCCATGTATATCGGTAAACCACGAAGGTCTTCAAAATCATGCCATCCATCTACATTTTGATCGATGAATGCTGTTCGATGATGTCCACGTGCATAATTTCCAGCAGAGGTAACCATAACGATGTCATGATCTCTAAGTTTGTTCATCAGATTACTGATAGGGCCTGTTCCATCGTAAAAACTTTCATTGAAAAAAGATAGCGACATAGAAATGAAGTCTACTTCTTCACGAACCGCCCAATCTACTGCATTTTCCAACGAGGTCAGTCCCAAAACCCGTACCAAATGCAAATCAGCCTCCGGAGCTACATCTCGAATGATTTCAGCACAGGCAATACCATGTATGCCTCTTTCAAATCCAAAGCGAGGATGGCTAGAATCAATGGTTGGTTCACAGGATGGATGCGCAAAACAGTCGTGGGTACGTACAGACCCCAATTCCCCATTGTGCCAATCTGCTCCCTGCCATTCAACGTCAAACACGGCGACCTTGACCTCTTGTCCTTGGAAGCCTGCATCGTGCCAAGGTTGTGTATTCAAAGCATTGTGGAGGTCCACTGGGTCAACAATGTTTTCAGTGTCGTATTCTTGATCCACAACAGCCCATTGAACTTCACGCCATGATCCATACAATAAAGGATTGTCCACAATAGAACCATAAGCAGACGTTGCAATCGCATTCGGAAGGTGAGGCGTGTCTACACGATAGAATAGCGGTGTATCAGATACTGTAGAAGGAAACATAATGGTGTATAGTTAGTCAAAGTGTGTGGGTTGAAAAAAATAGGCTTCAGTTGGTTGTTCAGTCCATCCGATTCTCCAAGCCGTTAAAGAATCAATCTCGACGTCGGACACATCATAACTGGTGCGCAGCATGACTGAATTTGGAAACTGTATACGGGCTTTCTTTTCTTGCTCTTCGCTGGTTTGAAATGTTTTGTAGAGGTCCCACCCGCCAAAGAGGTGAAGAATCTCATGGGCTATACAGGTTGCACAATTTGGAATGTCGGTGTCAAAATTTTGATAGAGGACAGCACCTTCAATATCAAATCGTTCGGAGAGTCCTACCTCTTGAGGTATTGCGTAACTGGCACCATCGCGCTTGAGGCAGATGAGGGCGATAAACTGATCTCCATTGTGTCGATTGCGGAATTGTTGAGGCTTTTCGAATCCCAATTCAGTCGATATTGTGTTCACTAATTGAACATCTTCATTCCCACTCCGTGTACCAGAGGGCAACCAGTCTAAATGGATATTGTTCCATTTCCCATACGTTCGGTCTCTAAATTGGATGTCATAGATCCCGTAGCGCTTTGCATCCAACTCGATCCAGTTGGCCCCGTTGCGAATTTGACGTTTCATGACCCTTTGTTCACGAAGAGTCCACCGTGAATTGGCATCAGACACAAAAACAATGGCCAAATCTATTGAGCCATGTAACGAGTGTGCAGAACCCACATTCTGGGTTTCTCCGGACCAACTGACTCCGATGAGTCCAAGCATTGCCCAAATGGTTAGCATTGCTCAACTGTGTGCTTTTGCATTGCGCTCAAGCATTTTGGCTCTGTATTCAGCACGTTTTTCTTGGATACGTTGTTCTTCTCTTTCATAGACTTCAATGTTTTGAGCAATGAGTTTTTGAGGGTCATGACCTCTAGCAATCAACTCTCGATGAATGATTTCATCCATGACTTTACCTTTATCATCCAAAAACTGTTCCACTCTGTCTGGTGGATATGTGGTGTGCCAATCAAACAAAATATCTAAGGTGTGTTGGAATCCAATGGCACAAATAGGCTGAAATCCCTGATGTGAACGACGCTTTCCCCATCCTGGTTCGATATTGTGTTCCTTCATGATTTCGCGTTCTTCATTTTTGTTGATGCCTAAGTCCAACAGGGGAGCGTTGTATCGAATTCCATATCGTTTATAAAAAGCGACATTCATGTCTCTGGTGATGGGCATAGACATCGCTGCATACTCTCCACCTACGCTTGAACAGATGAAGGCATTGGTAATGTTGTGTTCAAGATTGTAAATGATGGTATGGGTTGCCATAGATTGTTGACATCCCAAACAACAGACCCAGTGTCCTTTGTATTTCAAAATGTCTTTGAACAATCTCTTGAACCCCACTTCATTCCACGTCTCTGTCAAGTTGATCAAATGATGATGTACGCGATCTCCAAGAACACCACGCAAGTCTTCGTTGTGTTTACGAGACCATTCATTGAAAAAAGTACCGTAATTGTGTTTGTATGTATGAAGGTGTACACCTCCAGGGATCAGTTTTCCCATCATTAGGGCGACGGCACAGCTGTCCAATCCACCTGAGTAGAGGATACTGAAACTTTCCAAACATTTGTACTCTTCTAATGTCAAAGGCATGTGACTCTCCATTTTTTTGTATACTGTATCACATCTATATTTTTAGTATCACAGGTAGGATAGTGGGTGAAGTAAATATTTTTAAACAAGCAATTATGATGTTGATCATATTGGACATGGAACGGGTGATGACCATACTGTATCAATGGGGTTGATGCTTAAAAATATGGGGGAGATACAGTTGTACTCTTCTCGCAATGTATCGTGATGCTGGCTCAATTGTTGTATTGAAATGCCCCACGGAACTGTCAGTGTACAGTATTCATCACCTTCACGAATCCACTCTAGTACGGCAGAATTTTCAACGGATTCCGCAATCCGAGTCGTTTCTGGAGGGGGGGATAGAAACCAGTGTTGCGTGGGATATTGAAGGTGTTTGTTTAAGGGAGGGTACCAATGATCCGTATTGTGTTGAGTCAACATACCAATATGGGTGACCCCTCTACCGAAAACATTTGGTAAATAGGGAGCGAGTGTCTCAAGTGTATCGGATTTGTTCATTTCCAAGAGTGCAAATGCATGAAGTTGGTCTTTCCAATCAGGGTGGGCTTCTGTTTTACACCACCACCGAGCTTTTGGAAGGGGTGAGGTGCCTTGTTGGTTTAAGATGTTTGAAAATTCGACTTGCGTAGGGTTTGCTGGAGAGAGCATAGAGCCAAGTTGTTGCATGGATTCTGGGATGGTCACTGTGGGAGTGGACACTGGAAGTCTCCAAAGAAGAAGGCTCACAAATGGTGCCGTCAGCCAAAGTGCCAATAGGCTCAACAAAACTGTTGTCATCTTAAGGTATGGTTTTACTCGGTTTCGAATACCAAACCAAAGTGGTATCAAAGCGAATACTCTGCACCCTTCAATAGCCACCAGCCAGCCACTGGCTTGATTCCAATTGCCATGATGGAACCCTCGTAATATTTCCACTGTTCCAAACTGTGCAATGCCATTTGCACATCCAATCAACACTAGAACAAGACACATGCGACGATGAACAAACCATGCACCAATCGATGCCCCACACAACAAAGCCCACCCATGTTGTTGGTTTTGCCACAGGAGTTTCAGAACATGCTCAATGCCTTCAGATGGTTTTAAATATTGTAAATCCAAGTGTAAGATTGCACGTTGCCAAGTGATCATTCCAATGGCAGGTATCCACAATACAAAGGATACATACCATTTGTCAACACCTTTGAGCATCAAGACATGTGTCCAATAGACAATCCATGGAAGTGTTATGGGATACATCCAATGAGCACCCCAGTGTGCAGGAAACCATAAGGGTATTGAACTGAGCAATGCAACGCCTAAAGAGCGTATGTTGAATATCGAAGTAGAAGTGGCGTGCAAGTTTAGCATTCTGACTGATAATAACAGTCGCACTCACATTCGTACTCATCAGACAATGATTTCATTTCTGTTTCGCAAGTTTCCAATGCATTGTATACTTCGCCATTGATCCCAAAAGCCTCTTCGACATTTTCATATGTGTCACAGATGTTTTCGGTGAAAGATTGGTCGATGTTTCCACCATTTTCTCCAGCACCATAGGCAACTTGTGTACATGTACACTTGTAATTAAGCTTGGGGTCTCCACAAGCAACCAAGAATACGCTCCACATCATCAACCACACTTTTGTCATTCTACGCCTCACAATCTATGGAATCAGTGTATCTCAATTGTCGACGGGAACGGATATTTTTTTCCATTCACCAAAGCCACCTTTGTTCTTGAAGTCTTTGTGTACCCATATGTTCAGCCATGATCCCTCGATTGGTATAGAAATTGGATTGTACTTGTCTTCAAAATCTTTTGGAAATCCAGGCTCCTTCTGTTGCACTTTGGTGCTGCCTTGGAAAAAACCATCTTCTGGTAGGTAGATGTCAGGATCTTTTGAAAATACATACGACGGATTTGTTTTTTCGTGTCCAGCCATACCGTTGCCAAATTCTGAAGAGGGCGTTTTGGCGATTGTGCGATCCGTTAATCCCCACATGTCAATTGTATGACGTCTGGCATAAAATGGAACGACTCCTATAGAATGCATGGCCAACGTTGTGTTAGGAGGCGTGTATTGAGCGAGCCAATCTCCAACCACTTTTCGAGCCACAAGATTGTCCCGTCTGATTTGTGCCCAAACATTGGTTTTGGGTAGCAATGTGATTCTACCAAGACTCAATATAATTAGTGTCGCAACAAGCAAGATTCGTTTGTGGCTCTTAAATCCTGAAAGGCTCTGAACCGTCAATACTGTAAACAGTCCTCCAAGTGGTAAGAGGAATCGACTGGTGGGTTTAAAGTCACCCCCGATGGAGATGACATACAAGAGGTATGGAATCACGATCCACTGTAGAAGACGACCATTTTGGGTTCGTACCCAAATCAAAGAGCCAAAAAATCCTAGCCACATGAGGGGATGGTGTTGGCAATGCCACCAACAATATTGCACTCCACGCATTCCAGCCCATCCACCAACTTTTGCATAAAACGTGTTGGGTAGAGGGTCACCAAAGTACCAGATTCGCAGTCCTGTCATTAGTCCCAACAGAACTCCAATGGCGATCAAAGGTTGGATAGATTTTTTCCAGTTTCGATCTCGAAACCACAATCCTGTATACAGGAGGCCGACAAACAGGGGTGCTTCTGGTCTGGTTAAACACAGCAGGCCAGAAAACAATAGACTCTTGGTATGTTGCTCATGTTCTCTTTCACGAATCGCATAAGAGATGGTCAAAGGGAGCAATCCAGCATAAAAAACGGATTCCAGTCCTTGCACAGCCTCAAGAACCATTGATGGATCTAGGGCAATCATTGTCATACCTATCCACATCCACTGTGTTGGGATTTTTAGAGTGCATGCCAAATGATGAGTTGTGTATATCAAGAGTACAATACTGGCATATCCAAAAAATAATGACCAGTGTACAGGATCTCCATTCATCCAAAAAACGAGTCCAAACAGCGCGGTCCAAAGAGGATTTGAAAATCCTTCGACATGTTCTCCTGCATTAAAGACCCAGCCCAATCCATCTGCCCAATTTTCAGCGTATCGAAAGGATATGAATGCATCATCTTGGGTACAGACTCCAAAATGTAAGGCCAAAAACAAAGCGAGCACGCTTGGTGAAACCCACATCCAGAAACTTGAAGGATAGGTACGGCTGGTTATTGGAAGATCAGTTTGTGAAGAACTCATAATGGGTAGATTTCTCCCAAGATTGATCTTGGGTCAGGGTATTGTATCACTGCAGTGCTTCGCTCTAACAAAGATACCACCCCAGGCATATCATGTGTGGTCGGTTGGATGATAGACCGTTGAATGTGCAAATGGGGATTCCAGCCTCCATTTTCAGAAGACCCACCAATCCAGCCTAAGAGGTCGCCCTTTTTAAAGGATTCACCTGAGGAGTGTTGTTGAATGGATGCCTTGGATAAATGACCAAGCAATACCCAAAATGGCTTACCATTGTTGTCGATGTGTTCTGTGACGATGACATGCCCATAATCAAAAGGGGCTGAGTTGTATCCTTGATGCAAAATTACACCATCGTCAAAAGCATAAACGGGAGTTCCAACCGGACACCCAATGTCAATCCCGATATGAACCGTTCGAGCATCGGACTCAAATAGGTCTCCTTTATACATACCTGGTCTGTGCTCATTGTATTTTCCGACGCCATAAGCTGATAACAAAACACGATTTGGATCGTACCCTTGACCAAAATTATACAGTTCAATGTCTGTTGGAAGATGAATGACAGGATGGTGAGTTGGGTGTGGAATGGGCTGGATTAGGGTCATTGTCTTTTTGTGGGGTATTGAGGACTGGTGGGTTTTGGTGCTGCAGGAGATTGAGTTTCAAGACGCCATATGGTTGCATCATCAATCGTTAAACCCGCTCCGAGATCGGCTTGTAGAACTTCCAACAGCTGCTGATAGACAGTTGGATCGATATTTTTATGCAAGACTATCCAACCATAGCCCTGAGAAGACAATGTTCTTGGATCGGTTGATCCAGGAGAGCGATTGTGTAAACCCAGTCTTTGGTGTTCATCTGCTCTACGTGTGCACAACGCAGCCAGTCTTCGAAAAGCGGTATTGTTCAATAACGATGAGGTACTGGCACGAACATCTGGAGCATAGGGGATGCCTTTATTGTGATAACTTTGCCAATATAGATACTTGGATGCCATCATGTTGCTTCCAGAATCTGTCGGTAAGTCTAGGACTCCAACATCTCGTGGATCTTGTTCCACCAATTCATACACCCCAGGTATTGTACTTGATGCTGTAGATAATGGAAAGGGAGCCCCAGAGATCAACAGTCCGTCTATTGCAATGAGAATGCCTATAGTACGAATGCGATCAAGCCAGTATGGCGTCGTCAAGGAGACCGCGGCAAATCCACCTACAATAGCCAATGTGGGCACTCCCAAACGCAGAGGATGGGTGACAGCCAATCCAGAAGCCATTTGCTGTAGCATAAACCATGGAAGTCGCAAACGTGCCCCACTGGTCATTACCCAACCATCTCCCCAGTAAAGGTATGGACCAAGGGCACAAAGCATCGAGATGACTCCTGCGAAGGCCCAGCCCTTGTGATCTTTGATCGCACGCACTGCAAAAAATAGAGCGAATATTCCCAAATACATGCTGTGAACAAAGCCTTCATCTGTCAAATCAACTGATTGAAAACCAAATGGGGCTATAAAGGTTCTTGGATCTACAGCATTGTGCAATGCAAGACTGTCATTCATTCCATCAGGTCGTTTAATGATGGCATTCGTGGCTTCTAATTGCACTCGAAAGAGTAACAGTGTTGGAGAGGCAACAACAATAGATGTGAGTCCTCCCAACCATGACCACTTCCATGTTTGATGAAAAGATGTCAATGTGCGAACGGCAACAACAACGCCAACTCCAAGTCCCAAATAAGGAGAGGCCATGGTCGCCAACCCAACACCGAGACCCGCTTTGAGCCAAAGCATTGGGGATTGTTTATCGTTTTGACCGCGGCAGGCATCTTCAGTCCATGCCATAGCCAGTGCAACAGGGCCAATGTTTACAGCTTCTGTAATACCATTTGATATTTCAGATAGCATCCATGCGGAACAGACCACTGTAATACTGGCTATCCAAGATGAAGAGGGTGCAGATCCCAGAGAAATAGCAAATCGTCTCGCTGTCCAAGAAGCAAAGGCCAGGTAAATCCAAATCCCAATGTTGTACGCCAAGGTTGGAGAAAAACCAGCAAATGGTAAACCCAAAATAGCCAAAACAGGATCAATAAACCACAGTGTACCCCCATCTGGATACTGTAACAACGTGGTTTCCCAAGGAAGCATGCCTTGACTTAAGGCATCAAACCACCACCAAGAACCCCACATATGATTCCACACGTCAACCATGGGGGAACCGACAACGGTAGAAAGAGGGCTAAATACAACAGATATCAGAACGACAGATGCAAGTGCACAATCTCCGAAAATCAGTTGCCACCAAGGTCGATCAGAGGTAGCTGTAAAAAATATTTTTGTTTTATTGCTCACAGACCGAATATATTCAATATGAAACGTGTTTTCTACAAAAAGGAGTCCTCATGACCATTCCATTACTGTTTGCCATGACCCAATTTGCCCAAGCTGGTGATGGTGTCAAAGTTCGTCCACATGTCAAACCAATTTTATCGGGTCAATCTTTTTTAGTGAATGACGATCGTTATTCGGCTTTAAATATAGGTGGTGCAGTTGGTGTACGATACGCTCAAAAAACAAAAGGGTTGAAATTAACTGGTTTAACCAGAGCCCAGTACATTAGAACAGTGTCCTTAGCAGATACCACTGGTGAAGATCTACGGATTGGAACATCAATCGGACCTTGGTGGAGAGTCGTCGGTTTGCAGGTCGGTGTTGATGGTGTGCGAAATTCCTATTCAAATGCTGCCATTACAATGCCAGAGGCGTATGGTGTGGCACCGACTCTTTCAGCGTTGGTTGATTTAAAAATAGCCAGCGTATCCGTAATTGCAGGACCGACATACTATTTTGGTGATTCTAGAGAAGCGGTGGATTGGGCAACAACCTCCTATGACTTCCCTGGGTTTGGAGATGAATTCTATTATAAAGCACGAGCCGGATTTGACCTATTGCTGCTGAATATTGGGGTCACATACTCCAATCGCTACACAGCCTACGGTGTGGAACAAATGGTTGGTCTGGGTGTAGGGTTCTTTTGAACCTATTTGGATTCATTGATGTATTGAATCTCTGAATAATAAAAGGTACGGTCAGTCGTTTTCTTGGGAATGTGACGTTGGCACGTTCAACTTGTTCAATGCTTGTGTAAGGTGGGTAGCCGCGTCTTCTGTCAGTACATCATGATGACACAATGAGAGTACTTTAATGTCCATTTCACGTAGGACTTTTAGCGAGTCACGAAAGGCTTCTTTATCTTTAATGGCTGATTTAAATAAAAGAGTCGTCGCAACAGTATTTTTGACTCCGTTTATCCAAGCGTAGAATGAGGTGAATCCTGTAGACTTTGGAAGATGAAAGAGGAAGTCCGTTACAATAAGTGTTTTACTGCTATGGTGGTAAAAGATGTGCTCTTGTAAAAGTGGTACGCCTTTGATTTCAAAATATTGAATCTCACTTGCCCATAGGTTTGTGTGTTCTTGTAAAACGTATGTGATGTCCAAATCCTTCCGTTTTTTCAGAAGGCCTTTTGGTGCACAAATCTTGGCATCCGGATTGTGCTCCTTCCACTCACCAACGAACATATGGTGAAAGCAACTGGGGGCCACAATGTAGCCTACAGAACCGATTTTTTGAATCTGACGTTGTAATTCTGATGACCATGGTACTGGAGAATGTAGCAGTAAAGAACCATTTTCTAAGCGAACAACAGTCATGCGAGTGTTTAAGTGTACCCATTGTAAAACAACCAACGGACTGGTTGTCGTCCACAGCGAATCGTGTATTTGTGTTGGCATTGTGGTCCCCAGTGTACTCAAGTTTTGTGAAATGTATCGACTTTGGAGAGTGACGCAGCCGATTTGTATGTTTCAAATTTGCAACAAAATGTAAATCTACACTCAAAGTTCATCAAACCCTTGTGTGCATGCTACAGTAGTATAGTTGATACGGAGTTAACCACATGTCCCCAAATGAACTCAATTTCCTATTGTCCACGCCGTACTTTCGCAAGTGTTCGTTAACCAACATGGCGATGTTTCGCGGCCACTTGAAAACACGGATTGTTCAAGAGAATGAAACAATCTTTTCACAAGGTGTCGTCGAGTCAAATTGGTACCTTCTCAGAGAAGGTAGCGTACAGATTAAACGTACTTCTCAAACAGGTGTCGCTTCTACGTTGGCTGAGATTAGTGCTGGTGAAGCGTTTGGTGAAATGGGTATTTTAGAAAGAGCACCTCGTTTGGCAACTGCTATTGCAACTGAATCGACAGTTCTGTATGTTCTCGAGGCATCCGTATTTCAAACACTTCTAGAAGAAGCAGATCCTGTTGCACTTGCGATGTTGCGTGCTATGGCGGTTACACAATCAAGACGTTTGCGTGAGATGACGTTAACGATGCAAGACTTGACTGAACTGGATGATTTGGGTGACTATGCACCCACTACAGGACCACTTGACCTTGGCTCTTTGTTGAGCGCATCGTACTTGTTGAGTTGATCCGACTGGAAGGATACCTCATCAATTTGTACAGTGTTCAATGAGCATACAGTATTTCACAGGCACACAGTATTTCAAGGGCATATGCTTTTCACAACATTTTTTGTCGTCGTTCAGCAATCCCATTTGAGTATTTAGAAATCCTGTGATTGTACAGGATGAGATTGATCAATTGATGATTGTTTGATAAAACTCCATCAGTGTTAAAAATACGATGTATGAGGGCGCAGTGATGTCAATAGATGTATTGGATAGTTTGGTTCAGGTAGCTCGAAGTCTTGCCAGTGTTGATGGTGAGCAGGCTGTTTTGGAGATGGTCGTAGATGAAGCATTGCGACTGACCAATGCAGATGGAGCAACGTTGTACGTAGTTAAGGAGGATTTGCTGCAGTTCGAGATTGTGCGCAATCAAAGTTTGGATATTCGATTTGGTGGGAATTCGGGAACGACGTTACCAAGTGGTTTCGCTCCAATACCGTTACATGCGGAAGATGCTGGTAGAGTTGTCCTTCACGTGATTAAAAGTGGTCAAACGGCAAACATCGCAGATGCATACAATTCAGATTTTGATTTTTCGGGTACCTATGCAATGGATAAACGCATGGAGTATCGTTCACAGTCGTTTTTGACTGTGGGGATGTTCAACCGCGAATTGGAACCGATTGGAGTTCTTCAGTTGATCAATGCGACGGATCCAGAATCAAACACAGTACAACCATTCTCTCCAGTTCAGCAAGCCCTTGTGGAGGCATTGGCCGGAATGGGTGGGGCGGTCATGAAAAACGCCATCTTACATACCGAATTGAGTGAACTGTTGGATGCCTTTATGAAGTTGATCGCAGAGGCTGTGGATGCCAAATCACCTTATACGGGAGGACATTGTCGGCGTGTTCCAGATCTGGTGATGGAGTTTGCGCGTGCGATTCACGACACAGAGGATGGTCCATTTGCTTCGTTGAAATTTTCAGAAGCAGATATGCATGAGTTACACGTAGCGGGTTGGTTGCATGATATTGGGAAGATTTGTATACCCGAATATGTCATGGACAAGGCTACAAAATTGGAAACCATTTACGACCGCATACAAGATGTAGAGACTCGTTTTGAACTTGCCAAAAGCGAAGTGGAGTTGGAGATGCTTCGATCCATTGTGGCTGGTACATCTCAGGAGTCTGCAGAGAAAGAATGTAAAGAGAAGTGGGCGACACTGGATGATGAACTGAGATTTTTATCAGTATGTAATATTGGTGGTGAATATATGCACGATGCTGATATTGTTCGGATTCAAGAGATTGCCAAACGATCAATTACCATTCAAGGTGTCAGACAGCCTATTTTATCTGAAGACCATGTCGATAATTTGTGTATTCGGAAAGGGACGTTAACCCATGACGAACGAGAAAAGATTCGCGATCACATGCGCATTACGATTGATATGTTGGAGTCCATGCCATTCCCAAAATATTTGCAGCGCGTACCAGAGTTTGCAGGTGGTCATCATGAAACCATGATTGGAACGGGGTACCCGAAGGGGTTGACCAAATCGGAAATGTCTGTCCAAGCAAGAATGATGGCGATAGCAGATGTGTTTGAAGCGTTAACGGCTTCTGACCGACCATACAAAAAAGCCAAAAAGTTGTCTGAAGCCATGAGGATTATGGGATTCATGAAAAAAGATCACCACCTCGACCCAGAATTGTTCAATGAGTTTGTCCGCAACGAAGTGTATTTGACATTTGCCAATAAATATATGAGCCCAGATCTGATTGACTCCATTGACAAAGAGCAGTTGTTGGCGATTGAGCCAAAACCACTAGACTGATTCGTTGGTGTATAGGTCAGGATTTACTTTGTTACTGTATAAGATTGCATTTCAATCAGACTATTCAGCATCTGCAGTGGGGAAAACATCATCACAGTCATCTGACTGAATATCGGTAAAGAATGTCCATGCAGACATGGAACCATCACAATCTGAATCTTGTTGGACCTCTTCTATTTCTGTAATGCATCCCGAGGCCGCTTCTTTGTTGAAAGTACGAGTGCCTTCTTCCCATTCATCATAGACATCACTACTTCGTATTTCAGACGTGAGTTCAACGATGCACTCATCAATATCGTCATACCCTGTAACCACTTCGATATCGCCTTCATCTAGACAGGCATAAGTCGTTTCACACAAGGCTTTTGCATACTGATCCGGATAGTTTCCACCGGTGGTGCACGCAGAGAGGAACAATATTGTTGGAATGAATCGAGTCATGTGAACTCCAAAAGTTGGATTAGGATTGAGAAGTGATACTGGCTAAGATTCCAAGTGACGTTTCGCCATCAGACATCTGGAAAGAGTCTTTAAATGAACGGTTGCACAGTTCCATCAACAACAAAGCAGTGGTCAAGATTCCATCTGTCCATTTGGAGTCTTTGCCCATGATACGTTGTCTTTGTTTGCGATGTGTGTGTGAAAGGTGATCTATCCACTGACGTAGAATTGCACGAGACAATGATTTGTTGTGGTATGAGTCGTCGCCTTCTGGAAGGGGAAACAGGCGCTGAAACTGACTGACTGGAGTTCCCGTTAAGATTAAGTTGTGTGGACGTTTAACCCAAGACAATTGCTTCAACCGCATTTCGATATCTGTTTTCATTGAGAGAAGGTCACTCGTTTTGTATTTGTCGGGTGCCTTTCCCCAATAATGAGAAGTACGTTCTAAAAGTGACCACTGAATCCGTTCAACTTGATGAACTTGCCCATTCTCTCCAAGAACGCAAAACAATGCATTGTGAGATATATCAATCCATGCAGTAGGGCCACCTTTTAAATCCAACCCCATGCTTTTGCCCATCCATCCCCACATAGCCTCTTCATCTTGCTTGAGAATATGAATGGGTAGAGCCAACTCTGCCTTTGAACGTTGTACAATTGAATTGACATTCAAAATAGTGGACATTCCTAAATCCATACACGCATACAGTTCCCAAACTGGAACGCCTTGGAGGCGAGCCAATTCGATCATTTCTTCGATCAGATCTAAGACTTCTTGAATCGTTTTTGTTTCCAGTAGCATTCGTGCCGGTGGAACAAAGTGTCTACGTTCCCAGCATTTAAGGTCTTGGCCTTCACGAATGAGAAGATGAATCTCTCCTCGAGAGACCTGTAAGACGGCATATTTCATAGTCTGTGTGTATTCCTTTTCAAGTTGATTGACCACCAAAGAGGTCTACCAAGCATTGGGTGAAGACCAATCGGGATTGCTAAATTGTCCTTTGCCTTCAGTGAGTCGAACTTGATGGTCACCATCAGCAGTAGACAACCAAATGTGCGCTTGCCCAGTCCTTGTTGATCTAAATGCCAAGTAATTACCATCCGGAGACCATGTCGGGTCTTCGTTATCTCCTTGATCTTGTGTGATGCGTTTTAGCCCTGTACCATCCAACTTGACGGTGTAAATATCAAAGTTGTTGGTTTTGGAGACATAGGCAAGTCGTGTGCCGTCGGGAGAGAATACAGGATCGGTATTGTATTTTCCGGCAAAAGAGACACGTTTGGCCCCACTACCATCCGCATTCATGATGTAGATTTGGGCTCCACCAGACCGTTCCGATACAAAAGCAATTTTGTTGCCGTCAGGAGAGTACGAGGCGGCGACATCGATACCACGATCTCTTGTCAGTCGGCTTAATATTCTTCCTGTTTCGGCTTCCAGTCGATAAATATCAGAGTTTCCATTGGGGGATAAGGTTGCCACCAGTTCCTTTCCACTGGGATGCCATGATGCCCCAATATTCACACCATCTCGTGCCGACAGTCGGGTGATTCGTCCGGAATTTAAATTTGCCACATAGAGGTCAGGATTTCCGTTCATGTAAGATGTAAATGCCAGCTTTCCATCATCGGGTGACCATTGTGGTTGTAAGTTTACCTTTCCATTTCGAGTGATCCGTTGCATGTTTTGACCATCGAAGTCCATGACATAGATTTCTTTACTTCCAGTTCTATTATTGACGACAGAAAAACGAGTATTGAACGGCGCATCTTTTCCTGTGAGTTGCTTAATAATTTCATTTGCCACTTTGTGTCCCAGTGTTCGAACATTGGCAGGACTGGCTGAAAATGCTTTGGCCCCGAGTTTTTGTCTTTTCGCAATGTCGTACACCCAGATCTCTGAACGGAGGTTGCCTTCTTTGACCTGAAGACTGCTTTTTGCCAATGCAACAGCATCAACAGCATCCCAGTTTTCGAAGCGAAAAGAGCCTTCTTTTACTCCACTGCTATTCTTTTCTATATAGGTGTTGGGATCTACAATGTCTACCCACCCACTCAATTCCAAGTCTTGTTTTACGACGCGGTAGAACTCTTTTGCAGCAGGTAAATCCGAGTTTGGTAGGGGTAGAGCAATGGGTACTCTTGATCGTCCAGGCGCACCAACATAAATGTGAATCTGTTCTTGTGCTTCCGTAAAGGTT
>Ga0115559_1001195_pt1 | contig 17215 bp, 13 predicted proteins | sample COGITO_mtgs_1105_3_FD_87281 | JGI IMG/M metagenome (GOLD analysis project Ga0115559, IMG submission 87281) | Pelagic marine microbial communities from North Sea - COGITO_mtgs_110506 | ecosystem: Environmental > Aquatic > Marine > Epipelagic | place: Germany:Helgoland, sampling site Kabeltonne... | reverse complement strand
TTAAAACAAATCATCAAGGACTCAAATTACTGGATAGTGGGTATTAGTATGGCCTTGCTATTCAGCACCTACAGCGCGCTGCTTGCCAATCTAACACCTTACTTATTGGGTCAAGGTCTGGATAAGGCCATAGCCGCGCAAGCGATTATGGTTATTGCCATTTCAGGGTTGGTGGGGAAAATTTCGTTTGGCTATGCGGCCGATAAAGTCAGCCTAAGACTCGCCTTATCGGTGACCCAACTGGCGGTAATAGGCGGTCTATTACTTCTTGCCGCAGGCCCATCTTATTGGGTAATAACGTTAGCGCTAGCGATTCTCGGATTATCTACCGGCGGCATGCTGCCAGTTTGGGGCGCTTTGCTGGCGGCTATTTTTGGCACCGTCAGTTATGGCCGGGTAATGGGTCTAATGATGCCATTGATTGTCTTGATCGTGATTCCCGGTTACAGCTTAGCCGGTTATCTCTCTGACCAGTCAGGCAGCTACGGCTTATGCTTTGTGATATTTTCAGCCGTGATTGCTATCTCAATGCCACTGGCGCTAATGCTTAAACTACCGTCAAATAAGAGCGCAGATTCAACACGTTAGGACGTTAGTGTAAGCTTTGGAATTGACAATGAAAGGTTAACGCTAAGAATATACATAGCAATCTATCGAGCAAAGCCATGCACGGAGGGACGTTAGATCGTTAAACTCTGCCAATACTAATCGGCGCTGGGATTAGTACCGGACTAATCCAGGCACGCTCTCTCTAGTCAATAGCGGCACAATTTAAACCCTTTTGACACAACTTTTATTCACTTTTAATCGAACTAATGCCATTCTTCAAAGTACCAATCGATACTGTTGCCAGTACGGTTAATAGCAGCCAACCTGATTGACTGGGAGCAACTAGCGCAGTACCGATAATTGCTGCTGCCCAAAGAATTGATTGTGTCACGATGATTTTTGCCATGTTAATCATCTCCTAAATTTATTGATTTTTTATTCCCACTCGATTGTAAATGAGCCTTTTTTATCTTTTATATTCAACGGGTTATATTCCTGCTAAATCGAAATACCATGTTCAATCAAACTTGAGCAGCAATCGGTTTAGCCTTCTCGATCCGTGCTCGCCGCTTTGGCGTGTTAAGTGCTTTTCACTGTTCGTTACGCTGCTGCAGATTCAACCGAAAATCAGCAGTATTCCCAAATACGGTGGCCAGCATCAGTGCTGTGTCGGCCGTGATTGCACGGCGATTGGTACGCAACTCATTGACGGTTTTTCCGCTGACACCCATCGCTTCAGCCAATTGCCCCTGCGTCATGGCCATGGGCACGAGGAATTCCTCGGTAATCATTTCACCGACACTGACGGGTTGTCGTTTTGTACTATTCATAGCCTGCCTCACCAATAGTCATGGTTATCCAGATAGATGTCCTGGGCCTCACCACGTTCGCCTGACCAGATAAAAATCTCTTAGCCAGCGGTCCCGAAAACTCTGAATCAATAGCAATTCCCTTCTGGAGGGATGCTGTAACGTACTGGTTACTTCCGACGAGTAACGGACCGCGATACTGTAGACGCGGGCTTAGAGAGAAATGTCCGATCCCCCATTCCAGGTCTAATTCGCGTTGCCTGGTTTAGGCATAGTTTAAACTGTGCTCTATATTCATTAAGAATCAAATGAGATGTTCGTATGATAGATGCCCCCTATCAAAAAAATAGTAATAAACAATTTTCACTATTGCTGGAATCGCCCTAGAGTAATCCCATACACGGCAACAACGGGTCGGCATGAAATCGACTGTCGAGACAATCAATTGAACACGAAAAGGAGATCACGCCATGTCTGAAAATAAATGCCCGGTAATGCACGGTGCTGCCACGGAGAGCAGCCAGTCGAACATGGAATGGTGGCCCAGGGCCCTGAACCTCGACATCCTGCATCAACACGACAGCAAGACCGATCCGATGGGAAAGGACTTTAACTACCAGGAAGAGGTCAGGAAACTCGATTTTGCGGCGCTCAAGGAAGACCTGACCGCGCTGATGACCGACAGTCAGGCATGGTGGCCGGCAGACTGGGGGCATTATGGTGGTTTGATGATCCGCATGTCATGGCATGCGGCCGGTTCCTATCGTACTGCCGACGGTCGCGGTGGTGCCGGCACCGGTAACCAGCGTTTTGCCCCGCTGAACTCGTGGCCAGACAACGGCAACCTCGACAAGGCGCGTCGCCTGTTATGGCCGATCAAAAAGAAATACGGTAACAAGCTGAGCTGGGCCGACCTGATCGCCTACGCCGGCACCATTGCCTATGAATCCATGGGTCTGAAGACCTTCGGTTTTGGCTTCGGCCGCCAAGACATCTGGCACCCGGAGAAGGACACCTACTGGGGTTCGGAGAAAGAGTGGCTGGCACCCACGGGCAGTGAAGGCAACCGCTGGTCAGGCGAGCGCGAGCTGGAGAATCCGTTGGCCGCGGTCATGATGGGGCTTATCTACGTTAACCCGGAAGGTGTCGACGGCAAGCCCGACCCGATGCTGACCGCCAGGGATGTGCGCCTCACCTTCGCCCGCATGGCCATGAACGACGAGGAAACCGTCGCCCTCACCGCCGGTGGTCATACCGTCGGTAAAGCCCACGGTAACGGTGATCCCGCACTGCTGGGGCCCGAGCCGGAAGCGGCCCCGTTAGAAGACCAGGGTTTTGGCTGGCTCAACAAGACCAAGCGCGGCATCGGTTATGATGCGGTGACCAGTGGTCTGGAAGGTGCCTGGACGACCAACCCGACCCGATGGGATAACGGTTACTTCGACATGCTGCTCAACCATGAGTGGATAATCCGGACCAGCCCTGCCGGTGCCCGGCAGTGGGTACCGATGGATATTAAGGAACAAGACATGCCGGTCGACACCGAGGATTCGACAAAGCGCGTGATGCCGATGATGACCGACGCCGACATGGCCATGAAGGTAGACCCTGACTATCGCAAGATCTCAGAGCGTTTCGCCAAAGACCCCGAGTACTTCGCACAGACCTTCGCCCGTGCCTGGTTCAAACTGACTCACCGTGACATGGGTCCCAGGGCGCGATATATCGGCCCCGATGTACCCAGTGAAGACCTGATCTGGCAGGATCCGATCCCGGCAGGCAGTGCTGGCTACGATGTCGATGCCGTGAAGGCGCAGATCGCCGCCAGTGGCCTGAGTATTAGCGAGATGGTCGCTACCGCCTGGGACAGTGCCAGGACCTTCCGTGGTTCAGATAACCGCGGTGGCGCCAACGGTGCCCGCATCCGCCTGTCCCCGCAGAAGGACTGGGAAGGCAACGAACCCGCGCGGTTGAACAAGGTGCTGTCCGTACTCGAACCCATCGCGGCCGAAAGCGGCGCGAGCATTGCCGATGTCATCGTGCTGGCGGGTAACGTCGGTATCGAGCAAGCGGCGAAAGCCGCCGGTGTTGATGTCGCAGTCCCCTTCTCGTCGGGCCGTGGTGATGCCACAGATGAGATGACTGATGTCGAATCCTTCGAACCGCTGGAACCGATCCACGATGGTTATCGCAACTGGCTGAAGAAAGACTATGTCGTTAACGCCGAAGAGTTGATGCTGGATCGCACCCAGCTGATGGGCCTGACGTCACCGGAGATGACGGTGCTGGTGGGTGGTATGCGTGTGCTGGGCACCAACCATGGTGGTACGAAACATGGTGTGTTCACCGACAGGGAAGGCGTGTTATCCAACGACTTTTTCGTCAACCTGACGGACATGAATTACACGTGGAAGCCTGCCGGCGAAAACCTGTATGAGATACGTGACCGTGCTACAGATCAAGTTAAATGGACGGCGACTCGGGTAGATCTGGTGTTCGGTTCCAACTCGATCCTTCGTGCCTATGCGGAAGTCTATGCACAGGACGATAACAAGGAGAAGTTCGTGCAGGATTTCGTTGGTGCATGGAGCAAGGTGATGAATGCGGATCGCTTTGATCTCGCGTAACGTTTAAATATCACTACTCTGCCCCAGCCCAAAATATTAAAGGGCTGGGGTATAGAGTTTCATACTATATATAGGATAAATTTGTAATCAGGAGTATTTTGATGAGCAGCATTGATATTGGAATTAATGAATCGGACAGAGTCAATATTGCCGAAGGTCTGAAACGCTTATTGGCGGATTCATACACGCTATATTTGCAAACCCATAACTTTCACTGGAATGTGACCGGCCCGCAATTTCGCGAGTTACACCTGATGTTCGAAGACCATTACACCGAACTGGCGATTGCGGTAGATGAAATTGCAGAACGCATTCGTACCCTGGATGTTGTTGCTCCGGGTACCTACAAGGCATTTGCCGAATTGAGTTCGATTAACGAAGTGGATGGCGTGCCTGAAGCGAAAGAAATGGTTCGAATACTGACACAAGGTCATGAGCAGGTGGTGAAAACCTGCCGTGAGGTTTTGGTACCAGCGCAAGCCGCAGCGGATGAGTCAACCGCAGCGTTGGTTTCTGATCGTATGCGCGTCCATGAAAAAACCGCCTGGATGCTGCGCGCATTGCAATAGTTCAGTACTCGAGATGCCATCAACAGCACCATCAATGATGGGAATTGACCTGACCCGGCTCAGCTAACGCACTGGTATTCAAGATACGCTATCTCGTTAACCATGTGATTCACATGCTTAGCAATCGTACTGCCGGATTAGTAAACACCAAGTTACCAGCCAGCTACTCCCACTCAATAGTCGCCGGCGGCTTGCTAGACACATCATAGGCAACCCGAGACACATCAGCGATTTCATTGATAATGCGATTGGATACTTTCTCCAATAGTTCATAGGGAAGATGTGCCCAGCGCGCGGTCATAAAATCGATCGTTTCAACAGCGCGAAGTGCAATTACCCATTCATAGCGGCGTGCATCGCCCACTACACCGACAGATTTAACTGGCAGGAATACGGCAAAAGCCTGGCTTGTCTTTTGGTACCAGCCAGAGTTGTGCAGCTCTTCGATAAAGATCGCATCGGCTTCACGGAGGATGTCACAATACTCTTTTTTGACTTCGCCGAGGATTCGAACACCCAGACCTGGGCCGGGAAATGGATGGCGGTAAACCATGTCGTGAGGTAATCCGAGTTCAACGCCTATCTTGCGCACTTCATCTTTGAATAACTCACGCAGTGGTTCCACCAATTCCAGCGCCATATCGTCAGGCAGGCCACCAACGTTGTGATGAGATTTAATGACATGGGCTTTGCCGGTCTTCGAGGCGGCCGATTCGATTACATCTGGGTAGATAGTGCCCTGGGCAAGGAAATTGACATTACTAATTTTTTGCGACTCTTCATCGAACACTTCGATAAAGGTATTGCCGATGACTTTGCGCTTTTTCTCCGGATCGCTTACACCTGCGAGGCCGTCTAAAAACTTGTTTTGGGCGTTGGCGCGAATGACTTTTACACCCATATTTTTGGCGAACATTTCCATCACCATGTCGCCTTCATTTTTGCGCAACAGACCGTTATCGACAAACACACAGGTTAGCTGGTCGCCTATAGCCTTGTGTAACAGAGCCGCTACTACCGAGGAATCGACACCACCAGACAGGCCTAACAGCACGTGACTGTCACCAACTTGCTCGCGTACACGTGCAATCTGATCTTCAATAATCGCTGCGGCGGTCCACAACGGCTGGCACTGACAGATATCCAGTGCAAAGTGTTTCACCATACGCTCGCCTTGAAGCGTGTGAGTGACCTCCGGGTGGAACTGAATACCGTAGAGTTGTTTCTCTTCGTTGACCATGCCGGCAATCGGGCAAGATGGCGTCGAGGCCATCAATTGGAATCCGTCTGGCATCGCCACGACTTTATCGCCGTGACTCATCCACACATCTAGCAACGACTCGCCACTGTGACCGACATGATCTTTGATATCGAGCATAAGAGTATTTTCACACTCAACTTTAATCTGTGCATAACCAAACTCGCGCACATTGGAATTCTCGACTCGGCCGCCCAACTGTGCAGCCATGGTTTGCATGCCGTAACAGATACCCAGCACGGGCAGACCCATTGTAAAGACACAGTCTGGTGCACGGGGAGCCGTGGCACCGCCGGTAACCGATTCTGGGCCGCCGGAGAGAACAATGCCCTGAGGATTAAAATCGCGGATATCATCTTCGCTAATGTCCCATGGGCGAATTTCTGAAAACACGCCAATTTCACGGATGCGTCGCGCAATAAGCTGTGTGTACTGCGAGCCAAAATCGAGAATAAGAATTTTTTGTGAATGAATATCTGACATTTTTTGACCCTAGTTAAAACCGCAAAGGGCCGCACTTTTCAATTAGCGCAGCCCTTGTTAAATATTTCTTAAATCCAACACCCTACAGGCAAGGCGATTAGCGTCCACCAGCAGGATAGTTGGGTGCCTCTTTGGTGATCTGAACATCGTGTACATGACTCTCTCCCATACCGGCAAAGGTCACGCGGACAAATTCTGGCTCTGTGCGCATCTGCTCAATACTGGTACAGCCGGTATAACCCATCGCTGAGCGCAAGCCACCAAGCATCTGGTGGATAATGGCCGAAACCGGTCCCTTGTAAGGAACACGTCCTTCAATACCCTCTGGCACCAGTTTCTCCGCGCCATCATTGACATCTTGGAAGTAGCGATCACTGGAACCCTGATTGCGCGCCATAGCGCCGAGTGACCCCATGCCACGATAGGACTTGTAAGAGCGGCCCTGATAGATTTCGATCTCACCCGGCGCCTCTTCGGTGCCGGCTAGCATTGAGCCCATCATCACCGCGCTAGCGCCGGCAACAATAGCTTTGGACATATCACCAGAATAGCGAATTCCGCCATCGGCAATCACTGGCACACCGGTGCCTTTGAGGGCTTCGACGGCACTGGCGATAGCCGTAATCTGTGGAACACCAATACCGGTAACAATACGAGTGGTACAGATTGACCCTGGGCCGATACCAACCTTAACACCATCTGCACCGGCGTCAGCTAGCGCTTTAGCGCCTTCACCGGTGGCAACATTGCCGCCGATAACTTGAACGTCGGGGTAATTATCTTTAATCCAGCGCACACGACTGAGAACATTTTTCGAATGGCCGTGGGCAGTATCCACTACCAATACATCGACACCGACTTCGACCAGTGCGCGAATACGCTCATCGGTGCCCTCGCCTACACCGACAGAGGCGCCGACGCGCAAACGACCTTGGTCATCTTTGCAGGCATTCGGGAACTGCTCAGCTTTGTCGATATCGGTTACGGTGATCAAACCTTTAAGTTGGAAGTCATCGTTGACTACCAGCACTTTTTCAATTCGATATTTGTGTAAAAGGCGACGCACCTCATCGGGCTCCGCGCCCTCTTTCACTGTCACCAAACGTTCTTTTGGTGTCATCACTGAGGTGACGCAGGCATCCATATCGGTGGCGAAGCGCACATCACGACGGGTGACAATACCGACCAGATTACCTCCCTCAAGAATCGGCACGCCGGAAATATTATTGGCGACGGTCAGCGCATGGAGTTCGGCCAGGGTCGCCGAAGATTGAATCGTAAACGGGTTTTTAACCACGCCACTTTCGTACTTTTTAACCGCCCAGACTTCTCGCACTTGCTGCTCGATTGTCATGCTTTTGTGCACAATGCCAACGCCGCCTTCCTGAGCAATGGCAATTGCCAGGCGCGCTTCGGTCACGGTATCCATCGCCGCTGAAACCAGCGGGATATTCATGCTGATACCACGTGTCAATTGAGATATTGTCGAGACGTCTTTAGCTGTCACCTCGGAGTAACCGGGCACTAGTAGGACATCGTCAAAGGTTAAAGCTTCGTGAGAAATGCGTAACATGTAAGACGCTTACCTCAATGAGGATTTAAAAAGGAAGCGGCGCATTATAAGGCAGCGTCTATGAATAGGTAAACAACTATTTATCCAGCCAAATTAGCTTAAAAACCGAGTAAATAGCTGATTTAAATGTTTTTTTCTCTACAATAGTCCGGGGTCGCTATCCGGCCTAAAGGGATCACAGGGCAACGACATGCAAAGTAATAACAGTGAGCGGCAGATCTTCAGTGTCAGCGAACTTAATAGAACAGTTCGGCAACTGCTAGAAACCCATTTGCCGTTGCTATGGGTGGAAGGCGAAATCTCCAATTTTGCCCGCCCGGCCTCCGGCCACTGGTATCTGACATTAAAAGACGGCCAAGCCCAAGTCCGCTGTGCGATGTTTCGCAACAGCAATATGCGGGTCAATTTTAAACCCGCCAACGGCACTCAGGTGCTGGTGCGCTGCCGCGTTGGGCTCTATGAGGGCCGCGGCGACTATCAGTTGATTATCGAACATATGGAGGAGGCTGGCTTTGGCGCCCTGCAGCGACAGTTTGAAATACTCAAACAAAAGCTTGTTAGCGAAGGGCTATTTGCCAGCGAACACAAACAGGAAATGCCCAGCTCGGTGCGCCATGTAGGCGTAGTCACCTCACCGACGGGTGCTGCTGTCAAAGACATTCTTGCGGTTCTGAAACGTCGATTCCCGGCGATTAAGGTTAGTATTTTTGCCACCGCTGTTCAGGGAGAACAGGCCGCTGGGCAAATAATCAGTGCCATCGAGAGTGCCAACCACCAAGCTCAGTGTGACGTTCTAATTGTTGGCCGCGGCGGCGGTTCCCTTGAGGACCTCTGGCCATTCAATGAAGAGAGTGTCGCCAGAGCGATGTTTGCTAGCAAGATTCCAGTTATCAGCGCCGTCGGTCACGAAGTGGACTTCACCATTGCCGACTTTGTCGCCGATCTGCGCGCACCGACACCGTCGGCTGCGGCGGAGCTAATCAGTCCCGATGGTGACGATATACTCCGTCAATTTATCGGCTTTGAGATACTCCTCGCGGATGCCATAGCGCGGAAAACTACTGCGCTGGCTCAGCGCGTCGACAGTTTAAAAAAACGCCTGCGTCATCCCGGACACAAACTACAAGAGCAAGCGCAACATCTCGATCATCTCGACATACGCCTGCGTCGCGCAATGAATAACAGGCTTCAACAGCAGCGTCAGCAGATGAACACCGTTCAGAGTAAACTCGCGCGGGTGCATCCGGGCGAAGCGATAAGCCATTACCACCAGCTGCTCGCAATGCACGTCAAACAAATGTCTCGCAGCGTCAAACAGCGTATTGAGCTCAGCCAAAGCAGAACGGTGCAAGCCATGCATCTGCTGGACACCGTGAGTCCATTAAAAACGCTTGGCCGTGGCTATTCGATTATTCGGGATAATCAGGGTGGTGTGGTGAAGAGCGTTACTGGCGTCAGTGCTGGGGACAAGCTGAAAAGCCAGGTAGTCGATGGCGCGATTTATTTCACCGTTGACAGTACCAGTGATGAGAGCTTGCAGTGATTCACTCGATCGCCAATGGTTATTTCTTTTTATCGTCGCGGCGCTTATTAAATTTGGTCACCGGTTTACGCTTAAAGGTCGGCTTGTTAACGGCCTTGCCTTTACTGCTATAGGGGTTCTCCGAGGTACGATACTCGACTCGCACTGGGGTGCCATGCAAGCCCAACTCGCGACGAAAAATCTTCTCTAAATAACGCGTATATTGCGCGGGCACCGAATCAGTCTGGTTGCCGTGAATAATAATAATCGGTGGATTACGACCACCTGCATGAGCAAAGCGCAGCTTGATACGCCGTCCATGAACCATCGGTGGCTGATGCTCTTCGACTGCACCTTCCAACACCTTGGTCAGACGCGAAGCGCTTAATGTATCCGTCGCCGCACGATAGGCATTTTCAATGGAATCATAGAGGTTGCCGACACCGGTGCCATGCAGCGCCGAAATAAAATGCACATCGGCAAATTCTGCGAACCGCAGGCGCCGCTTAATATCCTCTTTGATTTTCTCACGCTTTTCAGGATCGAGACCGTCCCACTTGTTGATTCCGATCACCAGACCGCGACCGGCATCAATGACCGAACCCATTAGGTGCAGATCCTGCTCAACCAAGCCCTCGTGTGCATCCACCATCAACACCACAACATTGGCGTCATCAATCGCCTGCAGCGTTTTAACAATGGAGAACTTTTCAATCGCCAATTTAATATTTTTGCGCTTGCGGATACCCGCCGTATCAATCAGCGTGTAATGCTTACCATGACGCTCATAGTCTATATAAACACTGTCTCTGGTTGTGCCCGCCTCGTCGAAGACCACCACACGGTCTTCACCGAGCAGACGATTAACCAGCGTTGACTTGCCGACATTGGGGCGACCAACGATGCCAATTTTAATCCCATTCAAACCACTATTATCTGGCTCAACATATTCAGGATAGGGCTCGAGCAGCTCTTCCATCATCGACTTCACACCGCGACCATGGGTCGCGGTGGTTGGAAACATGCCTGAGAAGCCGAGCTGGTAAAAATCAGCTAGCGCTTCAGCGGGATCGAGGCCATCAATCTTATTGGCAACCAGGTAAACTTTGCGGTTTTTCTGCCGCAGCTTTTCGGCGATCATATAATCGGCGGCAATAATCCCCGAGCGACAGTCGACAATAAATAATACGATGTCGGCTTCATCCATCGCCAGCAGTGACTGCTCGGCCATACCGACATCAATGCCCTCTTCCTCGCCGCTGATACCACCGGTGTCGATCACCATAAAGCGTCGGTCGAACATCTCACCATCACCGTACTTGCGATCGCGGGTTAAGCCTGAATAGTTGGCCACCAGCGCGTCGCGGCTGCGAGTGAGTCGATTAAAGAGGGTGGATTTACCCACATTGGGGCGTCCAACAAGCGCGATAACAGGAATCATGGAATTAAAAATGCCGCAGGTTTAAGTGCGGCATTCTACTGTAGTTGCAGACAATTATCGCTATTGAATTTTAAATGCGCTCAGCGAACCACTATTAGATTGAATGATCAAACTGTCGCCGACACTCAGCATCGGTGCGCTGACGCCACTACCATCGACTTTGGTGCGGGCAACAAAGTGGCCATCTTCTGTATCCAGTAAGTGCAGGTAGCCTTCGGCATCGGCAACTGCAATATAACCACCTAATGTTGCCGGACCCGTGACACGACGCAAAAACAGTTGGTCGTTGCTCCATATCACCTGCCCACTGCCAGACCGGAAAGCGCGGACGGTGCTGTCTGCTTCACTGACATAGACTTGGCCGCTACTGTAAGCTGGTGCGGAGTGAGAGGAGCTGTCTTGAAACCACAGACTTCTGCCGGTACCGCGAGACATGGCACCCAGCCGGCCCTGATAGGTCACCGCATAGATCACGTCATCGACCAGCAACGGCTCACCGTCAATATCAACCATACGCTCAAGATCGGTACGTCCTTTGGGTAGCGCCAGACGCGACTCCCAAATTAGCGATCCGTTTTCTGGATTGAAGGCGACCAACTTACCGGAATCAAAACCGGCCAAAATCATTCTGTCGGTGACCAGCGCTAGACTGGTACCACGAACCGTGAGCAGCGGAGCGTCGTCTTCATGTTGCCAGAGTGGCTCGCCACTGCTAGCTTCGAAAACGAACAGTTTATTGTCAATGGTTTGCACTGCAATAACATCACCATTGCCCTGAGGGCTGGCCAATACCTCTGAACTCACTTTGGCAGTCCAGGATAGTGAACCGTCTGCGGCATTCAGCGCATAGACGTCACCTTCGATACTGCCGACCATAATCTGCCCGGCGGCATAGCCGACCCCGCCAGATAGCGGTGCATCTAATTCGGTACTCCAGCGACGCTTGCCAGTGGCGAGATCAATTGCGCTAACCTTGCCCTCGTGATCAGCGACGAAGACGCTGTCACGGTTCGCGGCGGGGCGCAGGCTGGCCCAAAACTTTTTGTTGCCACCGCCAACTTTTGCCGACCACTGTTTCTTAATTTTTACTTGCTGTTCGAATTTAACCAGTTCTGCAGGTTTAATTTCACCCTCTTCATCGCCACCAAACCAGCTACAACCGGAAATCAACAGCGCGCAGAGTACTAAATTGAGTTTTTTCATGAGGGATCAGCCTGTTCTTCAGCCGTTTCTTGAGATAGCTCAGTCTCAACAGTGTCAATGGCGACTGGCTGGACTTGACTGATTTTAAGTTGCAGCAGCGCTCTGGCCGAGCTGTCTTGCCCGTCGACGCCAATCAGCGCCGCTTCATAGGCAGTGTAAGCGGCCGCACTATTGCCCTGCTGCAAATAGAAATCCCCTTTGGCTTCATCAAAAGCCGATTTCATTTCACCAGCGTCTACACCCTGAACCAATTGCAATGCAGTATCCAGATTGTCTTGCGCCGCTTCAACGCGAGCAAGACGCAACCGGGCAATGTTCTTATTGATCGTCTGATCTGTATTGTCCATGGCCCACTGCAATTCAATTGCAGCGCTGGCAAGGTCATCGCTTTCAACCGCCAGTTTGGCTTTGATCAGTGCAGCGTTAAATGCATATTGAGATCCACCATGCTGCTGCTTTAGCGTCTCTGCCAACTGTTTGATATCGGCTTGCTGTTGTGTCGCTAACGTCTCGCCAGGCCTATTACCGGCGATATTGTCGAGCATCTCCTGATAAACAAGTGATGCCGCTGCTGCTTGATCGTCAACGTGCTGAGTCCATGCCTGCCAGCCGAAATAGCCACCGACGGTGAGCACAATTGCGAGGATGGTTTGTTTACCATTTTCGTCCCACCAGCGCTTGAGTGCTTCGATTTGCTCTTCTTCAGTAATATGGTCTGCCACAGCTGTTCCTCAATCAAAAATAGTCATTAATAAGTTGCCCAACTGATGTTGCTCGAGCGTCTCTTGGGGGCGGTCTTGACGCAGAAACTTTACGCCGATCGTATTGTTCGCGGCTTCATCTTCGCCCAATATCAGGGCGATGGACGCACCACTTTTATCGGCCTTTTTCATTTGCGACTTAAAGCTACCACCACCGCAGTTTGTCTGCATTCGCACCGCTGGGCAATCAGAGCGGAGGCTTTCTGCCAGCACCAGTGCCTGTCTGTCTACATCGCCCACGGCAACCAAATACAGATCCACAGTCTGGGCGACACTATCCGGCACTACGTCCAACTCGTCAAGCAACAGCACCAGTCTTTCCAACCCCATCGCGAAGCCAACGGCGGGACAGGGTTTGCCGCCGAGCTGCTCGACCAAGCCATCATAGCGGCCCCCTGCACACACTGTACCCTGGGCACCGAGACTGCTGGTAACCCATTCAAAGACTGTCTTTGAATAGTAGTCAAGACCGCGCACCAAGCGGGAATTGACCTCGTAGCTGACACCAGCGGCATCGAGCATAGTGCACAGCTGTTGAAAGTGCTCTCGGGACTCGTTATCAATAAAATCATCTAAGCTCGGCGCGCCATTGAGCAGTGCCTGAGTCGTGGCATTTTTGCTGTCGAGGATACGCATAGGATTAGAGTGCAGGCGTCGCTGACTGTCTTCATCAAGTTGCTCCTCGCGAACACTGAGATACTCAACCAGTGCAGCGCGATAGGCGGCGCGATCAGCGGCGGTGCCGAGAGAATTAATCTGCAAGGTCACGGCGTGATCAATTTTTAGCGCTTGCCACAGCCGCGCAGTGAGCAATAGCAGCTCGGCATCTATATCGGGACCATTTAAACCGAAGGCCTCAACACCAATCTGATGAAATTGACGCAAACGGCCTTTCTGCGGTCGCTCGTGACGGAACATGGGGCCCATGTACCAGAGCCGCTGAATCTGATTGTGCAGCAGCCCATTCTGATTGCAGGCCCGCACGCAGCTGGCAGTGCCTTCCGGGCGCAAGGTGAGACTGTCACCGTTGCGATCGTCAAAGGTGTACATCTCTTTTTCAACAATATCGGTTACCTCACCGATAGAGCGCTTGAAGAGTTCGGTCTGTTCCAGAATCGGGAAACGTATTTCTCTATAACTGTAGCGCGCTAACACATCGGCAATCACTCTTTCGAGATACTGCCAGGTAGCGGATTGGTCGGGGAGTAGATCATTCATCCCGCGGATGGATTGAATTTTCATGCTGCGCTCTTAGAGATCCACGTCAAAGTTAAAGGATTAGCCCTTGGCAATTATCTGCTCGGCATCTAACGCCATCTGCGCTTCTTTGGCAGCAGCTTTTGCGCGAATTTGCGCTTCGAGTTCATCGACCAGATTTTCGTTGCCCACTTTATGGTCGGGCACGCCGTCAAGATAAACCAGATTAGCAGGGTCGCCACCGGTCAAACCAAAATCAGATTCTTTCGCCTCACCTGGGCCGTTGACAATGCAGCCGATAATCGACACATCCATTGGCACGGTAATATCTTCAAGACGACTTTCTAATTCGTTAACCGTCGAGATAACATCGAAATTTTGGCGCGAACAACTCGGGCAGGCAATAAAGTTGATGCCCTTACTGCGTAGCCGCAAGCTGCGCAGCATATCCCAGGCAACTTTGGCCTCTTCGACTGGATCGGCGGCGAGTGAGATTCGCAGGGTATCGCCAATACCATCGAGCAGCAGTGCACCGAGACCAATGGCCGATTTTACCGTTCCCGAACGCAGGCCGCCCGCCTCGGTAATACCCAGATGCAACGGCTGTTCAATACGTGTCGCCAGATCGCGGTAGGCGGCAACGGCCATAAAAATGTCGGAGGCTTTCACGCTGACTTTGAAGTCTTGGAAATCATACTTGTCGAGCAGATCGACATTGCGCATTGCCGATTCAACCATGGCTTCGGCAGTGGGCTCGCTGTATTTGCGCAGCAGATCTTTGCCCAGTGAGCCGGCGTTAACACCGATGCGAATCGGAATATTGAGATCACGCGCTTTGGCAATCACTTCACGCAGGCGACTCTCTCGAGAAATGTTACCGGGGTTGATACGCAAGCAGTCGACACCGAGGTCGGCAACACGCAAGGCGATATGGTGATCGAAGTGGATGTCGGCAACCAATGGAACGTTGACTTGTCGGCGAATCTCACCAAAAGCCTCAGCCTCTTCCATCGATGGCACCGAGACACGAACAATATCTGCGCCCGCAGCTTGAATTCGATTAATCTGCGCAACGGTTGCCGCAACATCCGCCGTACTGGTATTGGTCATACTCTGCACAGAGATGGGTGCATCACCCCCAACCGGGACGTTGCCGACCATTATCTGTCGCGACTTGCGCCGCACGATAGGTGTGCCACTAAACATTTAATTTATCACTCACATTAACTACTGGTTTAATCGCGCCTGATATTCAAGGGCTTCTCTTGAATACGGAAACAGGTTCTTTAATTTCAATCCTTCGCTGGCAGCATTGTCTCTGTTGCCAAAGCGTTCTTCTAATCTCACCGACAGCCACAGGCTCTGTGCAGTAGGTTCGCTTAATTGCCTGAAACGGTCCAGCGCCAGTTTACTCAGCGGGTAATTTCCTTGCTGAAAATAAATGGCTGCAGCCTCTATATAAGGCGGTGCAAATCCCGCTGACAGCTGCGTCGCTTTTTCAAACGATTCCAGCGCCATTGCACTGTCACCCAGACGATTGTGACTCAGCCCAAGGATATAAAATGCCTGAGCGCGACGCTCATAGCCAAGATCCTCGGTGACTTTTTGCATTTGCCGGCGGGCGTCCTGCATGCGTCCCTGATTAAACAGGAAGGCGGCAAAATTGTAGCGCGCCAGGGTGTAATCTTTATTCGTGGTAAGAGCTTTACGATAGTGCTCCTCGGCCAACTTAAATTCCTGTTCCATCTGATACAACAGAGCATAACCATTATAGAGTTCAGCAGAACGCGGATTAAATATTTTTGCTTTCTCTAAATGAACTCGGGCGAGATCGCGATTGTTCGAGGCAATATAGTTGAGCGCCAGACGAATATGCTTTTGGTTTGCCGCATCCGGATCTGCTCCGGCACTTTTATTGGCACCGCTCGACACGCAGCCGGCAATAGCTACGACGGCAACCAACAACAAAAATCTCGAATAATTTCTTATCGGGGTTCTCATGATTCCCTCTCCTTGTCACTGTTCTCTTACGGAAAACAGCCTTTTAAACATCAGCATTCCTATACTGCTTTTGGCCCGTGAGCAACTCACCCGCTAGCCAACAATCTTCACTACCTGCTCTTCACTCTGATCCTGCAAACGCTTTTTATAGCGTTCTTGGCGCTTGGTTCGATCATTGACCTCACCGGCCAACTGGCCACAGGCTGCGGCAATATCGTCACCGCGAGTCGTGCGCACCGTGACAGTGTACCCGTCATTATGCAGAATGTCCCTAAACCGGGTGAGGGCCACTTTGGTGACTTTTTTATACTCAGATCCGGGAAACGGATTAAACGGAATCAGGTTTATTTTACAGGGTAAATCGCGCAGCAGTGCAGACAGTTCTTTAGCGTGTTCATCGCGATCATTGATCCGATCCATCAACGTGTACTCGACAGTCACCTTGCGACGATTATCTGGCATTTTGTCAAGATAGCGCTTGGCACTATCAATAAAATCTGCCAGCGGATATTTACGGTTGATTGGAACCAGTTGATTGCGCAGCTCGTCATTCGGTGCATGCAGCGAAATCGCCAGAGACACATCACTGACATCACCGAGCTTATCTAACTCCGGAACCACACCAGCGGTGCTAAGGGTAACCCGACGCTTGGACAAACCATAGGCGTTGTCATCGAGCATCAAGCTCATGGCATCGACAACATTGTCGAAGTTCATCAGTGGTTCGCCCATGCCCATCATCACCACATTGGTGACACGACGCGGCGCTTTGGGATCGAATTGGTCAAAGGATTTCGCCGCGATCCACAGCTGAGCAATAATCTCTGCGGTGGTCAGGTCACGGGCAAATCCCTGTTTACCGGTAGCGCAAAAACTGCAGTCCAGCGCGCAGCCAATTTGCGATGAGACACAGAGGGTGCCGCGATCGCGCTCAGGAATGTAGACCATCTCGATACAGCTGCCGCCATCAACTCGAATCAGCCATTTGCGCGTGCCGTCGACAGAGTCCTGACAGCTCACTACCTCGGGTAAGGCAACCTCTGCGACCTCCGCCAGACTTTCACGCAGGCCTTTGGAGATATTGGTCATCTCGTTGATATCATCAACACCGAGCTGATGAATCCACTTGAGAATCTGCGTGCCACGAAAACGCTTCTCGCCAAGCGACTCTAAAAAGTCGCCAATACGGGAAGCAGAAAGCCCCAAAAGGTTCGTTTTGTCC
>Ga0115559_1001187_pt1 | contig 17268 bp, 16 predicted proteins | sample COGITO_mtgs_1105_3_FD_87281 | JGI IMG/M metagenome (GOLD analysis project Ga0115559, IMG submission 87281) | Pelagic marine microbial communities from North Sea - COGITO_mtgs_110506 | ecosystem: Environmental > Aquatic > Marine > Epipelagic | place: Germany:Helgoland, sampling site Kabeltonne... | reverse complement strand
CATTGCTCTCCCTGCAGCTCAATCACGCCCCCTTTAACCGTACCTCCAACGCCACAAAATGCTTTAAGCTGTTTTCCCAACTGAACGAGTTCCTCCGAACTCTTTCCAATAAACCCGCTAATTTCCGTCACCGTTTTACCACCCTTCCCGCTTTTCAACCGACGAATATCCAAACGGGGACGAGGCCCTTTGCGCACTCGCCTTGAGGACCGTGTGGAGGATGCTTCCTCTGCCTTTTGGGGAGCTGGGGGTAACCCTGCTCCAGACAATCCGGCAAAGGGGTTATTTCCGAATAAAGAATCACTGCCTTCTGTATTTATTTTTTGCTTACTTTTTGCCATTGTCGTTTCAAGAATGAGTATGTTCTACGGATTCGGGGTCGCTCATCCAAATGAGCGCTTTTTCATAGCTTCGATTGGCTAAAAAATGACGGAACTGTCCATTCAAACCCGTTTCTCGATCTTTCGATAACTGATCCAAATACTGAAGCGCATCCATAACCGTAAAATGGCCGATCGCTTCATCAGGACGAACAATTGTTTTTAATGCATCGATTACTTTTGGCGTATCCATATTTTCAAGGCTCCTTAAATCCAACAAATTTCCATGGGTGCCAATCCAATACCGTAGGATTCCATCCATCCACTTCCGGTTGAATCAAATAATTGGCGACATAGTGATAAATCGGAATCATGACCGCAGCTTCCAATAAAATCGTTTCCGCCTCAACCAAGTGCTGCAGGCGCTCAGCGGCATCGGTGGAAAGCGCGGCTTCGTTCATTTTTTGATCGAACTCAATACTCGACCAACCCGCCCACTCACTTGCCATTCCATCTGATTTCCAAATATCGAGAAAACTGGTAGGATCCGCATAATCAGCGATCCAAGAAGCTCGAGCCATTTCAAAATCGCCGAGACTCCGACGCGATAAATACGTACTAAACTCAACATTTTCCAGAAAAACACCTTGACCTAATACACTCGTCCACATCTGTCCCAAGGCTTCTCCAATCTTGCGATGGTCATCTGATGTATTGAACAAATAGCTCATCTTCGACCTCGACCACTTTTGCTCCGACAATTCAAACCGAACCACCGGCGGTTCATAGCTTTCCATTCCTTGTGGAGTAAAGGTGAGCGCAGCCTGTTGTCCCGCTCCCAATAATTTTTCGCAAATCAATGTCCGCTTCACCGCCGCGCTCAGTGCCCGACGAAAACGAACATCGTCAAGAGGCTGCACCCGATGATTAAGCAAAACGTAGTAGACTCCCAAATACGGATCACTTCTAAATATTGATGCTTGATCCCCTTGATAGGCATTGACCCGAGCTGCCGGAATGGTCTCCGTTACATGAAGTTGCCCGGCAAGAAATGCGCGCTCTTCGGCTCCCGCATCATCAATCGGTAAAAAGCGGATTCCATTCAAACGCACTTGCTTCCGATCCCAATAATACGGATTTCGCTCCACTTCCAAAACCTCATTTGGACGCCAGTCTTTAACCACAAAGGGCCCGTTCCCCACAAAAGCTCCCGCACTCGTCCATGACCTCGGATCTTTCAAATGACGAAGGTGATGCTCTGGAATCGGTGAAAAAGCAGGATGTGCCAAGAGATTCAATAAATGCGGTGCCGGATACGCCAACTGAACCTCCAACACCCGATCCGTAACAACCCGAACTCCGAGCACGCTCAATTTACCGCTTTCACTATACTCCTTGGCCCCCCGGATCAGGAAAAAAAGCGAGGCATTCATCCCCCCTCCCTCAGCGCCGTAAAGCATTCGCGTCCAGCCAAATAGAAAATCGCTCGCCGTAACCGCATGTCCATCCGACCACCTCGCATCCTCACGCAAATAAAAACGATAGGTTTTCCCATCGGGAGATACCTCCCAGCGTTCGGCAACCGCAGGGATCGGACTTAAATCATGAGGATCCGAGCCCACCAATCCTTCAAACACCGCCTGTTCGATTTGAATGGCTGATATCCCACTGGAAAATGCCGGATCGAGACTCTCAATCTCCGGACCATTACCCACAACGAGAATACCTTCATTCCGCGCCAAATCCTTTTGCTGTACCCAGCCACCACCTTTTCCACAGCCCACAAACAATAAGCTGATCAAAATAAAGGCACTAATGATATGATGAAATAAAGAAATCATGCTGGAGAAAAAGGAAAGGTGATATCTAAACCTCATGCAAAGGGAATTCGCTCACATTGCAATGCGAATGCCTAGACCTCAAGCCCACGTTGCAAACGACCCACCCCAAATTAAAGCCTTTGTTACACGGTTACTCCATGAGCCCCGTTTCCATTCCGTCAAAACCAAGGCCACTCTCGATCAGCGACCGCAGAGGACACTTCAGGCGCGAATCGGCAAAAAGCACTCCTCAATAACACCTGCCGGATCCCCCGCTTCATCTGATTAAATCTTGAGTTCGCCTCACTTTACTCTTTGACAAGACCTTGAAACACATAAGATTATCCAATCAAGAGGCTTACGCAAAAAAGCATTCAAACCAATTAGACATTATGTTCGGTTTTTTCTCCAATGATATCGGTATCGACCTTGGCACAGCCAATACACTCGTCTATGTACGTGACAAAGGAATCGTCCTTCGCGAACCCAGTGTAGTCGCGATCAACAATGAAACGCGCGAAGTCGTAGCAGTTGGAGATGAAGCCAAGAAAATGCTCGGACGGACGCCTTTGAGTATCACCGCATTACGGCCCATGAAAGATGGGGTCATCGCTGATTTTGAAATCACCGAGGCAATGCTCCGCTATTTCATCCAAAAGGTAAACCAGTCCGTTCGCTTTGTGCCACCTCGCGTCGTTGTCGCGGTTCCCTCCGGAATCACCGAAGTTGAACGCCGGGCGGTTCGCGAAAGTGCCATTCATGCGGGTGCCCGTGAAGTTCGCCTCCTCCAGGAACCTGTTGCGGCCGCCATTGGCGTCGGCTTGCCCATTGAAGAGCCGACCGCAAATATGATTGTCGATATCGGCGGTGGAACGACCGAAGTCGCCATTATTTCACTTTCCGGGGTTGTTTACACCAAGTCGATCCGTGTGGGTGGCGATGAACTCGATGCCGCGATTATCGGATATATGAAGCGGGCCTACAATTTGATGATCGGAGAACGCACCGCTGAAGAAATCAAAATCCGAATTGGTAGTGCCGCCCCCCTTGATGTCGAACTCACCTTAGAGGTTAAGGGGCGTGATTCCGTCGCAGGCCTTCCGAAAACCCTTCATATCACCTCTCAGGAGATTCGCGAAGCACTCGCCGACACCATTGCATCGATTGCTGATATCGTCCGGAGTGCGCTCGAACGTTGCCCGCCGGAACTCTCCGCTGATTTAGTGGATCGCGGTTTCGTCCTTGCTGGTGGTGGTTCCGGTATTCGCGGACTCGATCGGCTACTCAGCGATTCGACAGGCCTTCCCGTCATCGTCGCAGAAGATGCCTTGAGTGCCGTTGCCAATGGAACAGGCGTCGTTCTCAATAATCTGCCTTGGCTCGATAAAGCAAAATTCTAAGTGTAATTCCTCCTCATCAGCTTATTATTTCGGTTTTAAGAATAATTTCCCATCGACCGGATTTCAGAGTTGTCGATTTTCCATCTTCATCCTCAAATCCAATATATGTCTCGCAAGCTCACCTACCAAGGCAAAGCACTCCTTCTGGGGTTTCTCTGTATCGCCTTGTGGTGGGTCCTTCCCGCCGTTGTTAAACGATTTTCCCGCGTTGGTGTCTATGAGTTTCAAGCCCCTAGCTGGGTCGCGATGTCGTATCTCAAAGACCTCCAGGCGTACTGGACAGACCGGAATCGCACCGAAAACGAGTTGATCGAAGCAGGTATCGACCTCGCACGCCTCAATGCTGCCTACGAGCTTCGCAATCAACAAACCGACATCCTGGAACGAGAAGTCAAAGCACTGGAAGGGCTCCTCGATCTCCCTTCCTTGCCCGAGTACCGCTACGAAATCGCGCGCGTTGTCCGAAGGGATATGAACGCATGGTGGCAACAAATCATCATCCGTAAAGGTCGACGTCACGGCATTCGCGAAGGACAAGCCGTCGTCTATGCCGGAGGGGTCGTTGGACGCATCGAGCAAGTCTATGAACATACCTGCGTCGTTCAGCTCCTCAGCAGTCCCAATTTCCGAGTAGCCGCACATTTCGAAAATGACCTTCGCCCGATTCAATTCAATGGAGGCATCAATCAAATACTCCATGATCCCAAAGCCAGTCTCAACAATGTCCCGCCCGATATTTTTATTCCCGCCAATCAATCCATCCGGGTCATTAGTTCCCGCTTGGGAGGTTCTTTCCCCGATGGATTAACCCTTGGATATGTGCAAAGCCTGAGCCCTGATGCCAGTGGCCTCTTCCAATCAGGCATCGTGACGATTGACCCAAGGTTGCTCTCGATTCGAGAAGTTGCCGTCCTCATCCCTTTCCATGAATCCTCATCGATGACCTCTCCCAAATGACTCGCAGACAGCTCATCTTCATCATTTTTGTGCTCAATATTTTCCTGTCGATTCTCCTTACCGAGGTAAATCATTTCCTCACACCCTATGTGCTCTTCATTCACTTCGAGAGCCTTCTCATCCTCTTTCCCGCCTTCTATTTCCAATCGGTCCCCGGACTCGTCCTCGCCAGTGGTTTTGCCTTTTTCATCGGTGCAGATCGGCCCGTCTCCTTAGGGCTCACCTTACTCACCTTTATCTTACTTTGGCTTATTGGAAACATTATGCGAATGAGAATCCGGCGCGAAAATCATGGCCACATTGCGACGTTTGCAGCAATCACCCAAGCGATCACTATCCTCCTCTATGGACTCACGTTCACCCCTCCCGAAAATGCCGTAGCTGAATTCTGGCAACACATTGTCTTCGAGGCTATTTTCTCCGCCTGCGTTGTCGCAATGCTTTCAGGCATGTGGTGTGCATTTCAACGAGACTTACTCCTCTCCTTCGGTTGGAACCTACAAACGGAATCACAAAACAAGTAACGACCCTGATGATTTTCCGTCGAAATCGAGATCGATATCAACATCGCCGCAATCAACAGCCCAAGGTGCCGGCTCCCCGACGACCCGTCCGAAACCAACAACAAACGCAAGTAAATCAACGGCTTCTTCTACTCTATGGCATTATTGGCCTTTGCCTCATGGTCCTCGTCGCCGGACTTGCATTTCACCAGATCATCGAAGCCTCCAAATATCGGGATGCCGAGGAACGGCAAAACTATCGTCGCATCCTCACCCCAGGACCACGCGGCAACATCTTTGATCGCGAGGGCCGTTTATTAGTCGGGAATCGCCCCGTATTTAACGCAGTCGTCAGCTTGAATGAACTGCGCAAAGACTTTCGCGCGGAATATTATGAAATCGTTAATCAGGCTCGCGCGATCAACCAGATCATCAATCGAAATGAGATCAACACCCGCGCTCGCGCTAATGTCGTTCAACGCTACTTAAATCAGATTAATCTGATCATTGGTCGCCATGAAAGCGTGAACAGTCAAAAGCTCGAACGCCATTTCAGCCAAAGCCTCCTCCTCCCCTATCCCTTGGTCAGCGACCTCCAAGCAACTGAATACGCCCGCTTGATCGAACAAATTCCTGTCGATTCCCCCATTCAAGTGATCACGGAAAGCGCACGCTACTACCCCTACAACAGCGCCGCTGTCCATATTCTTGGTTTCGTCTCAGCCAGCACTGAAATCCCCGCCTCCGAAGTTCCCGGTGAGGATCTCCTCACCTTTACTTTTGAAGGAAAAGTGGGCCGTAGCGGTTTGGAGCGAAGCTTTGATCAATACTTACAGGGAACATCCGGTGGAGAAATCTGGTCGGTTGATCCCGGCGGATTCCAATTTGAACGTATTGAATTTCGGTCACCGCAAAAAGGGCATGATCTGGTTACCAGTATCGATATTGATCTCCAAGTCATTGCCGAGGAAGCCATGGGCCAAAAAAGCGGCGCGGTCGTCGCTTTGGACGTCAATACCGGTGAAGTTCTCGCCATGGCCAGCAAGCCCAATTACAACCTGAACGATCTGTCTCCCTTTCTCAGTTACACAACCGACCAAACCATACGTGATGAAGGGGGATGGCTCAACCGGGCCACCCAAGGGGTCTATCCTCCGGGTTCCACCTTTAAAGTCATCACCGCAATTGCGGCACTCCGAAATGGCATCGTTGATCAGCACACGGTCATCAACTGCCCTGGTTACTACCTCGTGGGACGCCGGAGTTTTCGTTGTAATCGTCATAGTGGACATGGTCCCGAAAACCTGATACAAAGCCTCCGCGACAGTTGTAATGTCTTTTTCTATGATCGGGGCATCGCTACAGGAGTTGAAAACATCGCGGCCGAATCCCGACGTTTTCATCTGCATGAACCAACCGGAATCGAACTGCCTGGCGAAACCCATTCCATGTTGGTCCCCGATCCCGCATACAAAAAGAAACGCTTTTATGAAAGCTGGTCCGGCGGAGATACTGCCAATCTATCCATTGGTCAGGGATTCCTATTGGTAACACCACTTCAAATGGCCCGAGTTGTCGCATCAATCGCAAAAAATGATCTATCGATCAAACCCACATTGATCCGCTCAGGTGCGACACTTCAAAAAAACGTTCAACAAGAAAACGGTATCGGACTTCCTCCAGCTCAATTACAACTAATTCGAGACGGAATGATTGCCGCAGGGAGTAGCGGCACCGCCCGTTTAGCAGGGAGCCCCAATATGCCCATTGCAGGGAAAACGGGAACCGCACAGGTTCGCAAAGATGGGCAACCAACCACTCTTGCCTGGTTCATCGGGTATATGCCTGTCGATAATCCAGAAATTGCCATCGCCGTCTTAATCGAGGGAGCTCCCGAACAAGATACGAACTACGGAGGGGGTTCCACCGCTGGACCGATCGCAAAAAAAATCTTCCAGACGTATACCCAAAAACGAGCGCCCCTTATCAGTTCCCCCTGAGCAGGGGAGAAGGCTCGGAGTATACATAAAATGCTTATTGAGCCAGTCTTGGACTTTGATGTATCCCAATTTCTCGTTCAGGTGCCCAATCAGTTCCATCTTCGATCACCACGCTTTTCATAATAGCCCCTCGAACATCGGCAAAACTACCCGTTCAATGACCAGCGCTCTTTCCTTAGATACTGTTTCGTATCCCTGAAAAGCACAGGAGAATCCGTCCACTCCCCTTCCTGGCCATAGCGAATCGTTAAGAGATCAGAGCACAGCCTTTCACCCCTCGAATCCAATGGTCGATGCAGTTCCGCCAATCGATTCAATAATTTTCCGGCTATTCTCCGCTGATAATTCTGCTTGGCCTGCCTCGAATAACCTCGCTGCACCAAAAGGCGAAAACTTCGCTGCAAGCCAAGAAACAAGGCCCACAACCCGAAAACATAAAGCGGCAGCTTCCACCACCCGTTGGACCCTACCGGATCGGTAACCCAATTTTTCAATACACCCAAAGCCTGCACCACTTTACCCTTCAGCCACACTAGCCCTTCTTTAACATCATCGCTCAATCCCTTGGCTAAATGACGCTGTTGGATTTGATCAAAATTAACCACTCGTCGATACCAGACAACCCGTAAACTATCCAGATACGCTCCAATTGTTCGATCGACGAACAACGAGTGCCCAACAGCATTATCCAACCCATCATTCCCAAGAGTCGGCGTTGGATCCGCCCGGATCCAACCATTCTCACGATCATATAATTCAACCCACGCATGCGCATTTAAATTCCGAACCATGTAATAGTTCTCGTAACCATTCCAATCACCTCCCTGAAATCCATTAACCATTCGGGCAGGGATTCCCGCTTGACGGGCCAAGAAAACAAGACTGCCCGCAAACAACTCACAATGCCCGCTCCTGTCACTCGCGATCCATCGAACGATCCGATTACCCTTTCCTTCGGGTATTTCCGTCTGTAACCCGTAGTGATGCCTCGACTGCAACCACTCCGTCGCACTCACACCAAACTGTGAAACATCGATCCACTCACCATAGTCCGCTTTAATTGAGCGAATACTTTCTTCTAAAACACTTTGTGTTAATTCATCCGCCGGAAGCACCATCAACGTATCAGGATAACGGATACTCGATGGTTGCGTTTCCCGGCCCACGACCGAGTAAATTGGGTGATCAAGCTGATCAAGCTCAGAGTCACGACCCCATCCTTCAGTATATCGATCCAGCTCAACTGGCTTTAGCTGATAAAACAAAACCGAGGCCGGTGTTTCTTTCAGCTGTATTAAATCCAAAAGCGAATTGAATTCAACTTCTTGGCGTGACTGAAACTTCAATTCCCTAAAATCCCCCGGAATCGGTAAATAACGGCTGACACCACCTTCCAGATAAAAAACCCACGCCGCCTCACCACGCCACTCCCTATCGGTTTCTCCCCTTCGCTCGAATTGATGATTCGCATAGATTCGGTTTTGATCGCGACTTGATATTGACTGACGAAACCCTTCCAAAAAATACTCATCCAAGGCAACCATCCGCCAATAAGGCATTACATCCGGCCTCCCCGATGGCACATCCACCCGTAAAGCCACCCGGTCATCCTTTATAATATCAACGACATCTCCAAACCTTACGGAATCACTAAATCCACTCAAACTAGACGACGCTTGTAGACGCATGAATGGGAGCGATTGCCCGAACTCAAACCGAGGAAGAATCACAAACAAACTCGCGGCCATCAGCGAAAAACCGACAAAGAGAAGGCTACTGAAAATCAAAAGCCGTCGATCAATCGAGACACGAACCCATTGTAGGAAAGCGCTCCACCGAAAGATGGAAAATGGGTTTTCCGGAACTTCTTGCATTCGACGATTACCTTCATCCAATGTAACCGTAAATAGCGTTATCATTGCCAATGGACAATAGATCAGCAACTGGAGAGCAAAAGAGAGCTCCATTGAGAGAACCCCGGTTGAGATCACTAAAAAAAGACTCAACAGGACGACCTGTAAATCCTCTCGACGACTCCGATATTCAAGGACCCGAAAAGCCAAGAGCCAAATAACCATGCGGGCAAGCGGCGGAATGAAATCCGCGCCGCTTTCCATAAAATCCATCACGACAAAAACGACCAGCACACCCAGTAATAGCTTTCTCGCGAGTGGTGGAATCCATTGAATCAAACGTGGTTGGCAAAAACTAAGCAACGTTGTAATCCCCACAAAAAGGCCCACCCACTCGGCACCCAGCTCCAGTGTGAAAACACTCGCAAGTGAAACCAGAGCAAGACTTTGCCCCAGTAGCCACTTCATTTGATACAGTTCGATGTGCTTATGCGCTTCCAATAATTTCTCCATGAACGAGTAAATCAACGTGCATTCCTCTTCCGGGGCGAAAGTGTATCGGAACCCATTTCGAGGACTCCATTGCGCGACCACCGACATCCACCACATCCAATTTGGAGAACGTAGCCATCAACGATTCCAAATCCCGAATACTGCGGACCTCCTCAAAAGCGTTTCCATTTATCGAAACAGCACCTAAGCGACCCAATCGGTATAAATCCTCCGCCACGCTGCCCAATAACGAACAGAACACTTCAAACTGAGGGCCTCTCGACCATCGATTTAAATGCGTATTAACAACCAAAGAATAGCTCATCTCTTGTTCTGTAATCGTTTCCCTTACTACCCATTTCCCTGTCCGTGCACTCGCCTTCCAATGGACCATCCTCAACGGATCGCCGGGCCGGTATTCCCGCAATTTCATTAATTCAGTTCCACTTCCCTGAGCCTTGCTTTGACGGCCACTCGAATTATTCTGTAATACTTGGTTTCTGCGCTTAAATGTATAATCAATCCTCGCGGGCCAGACGCAGACCAATTGCTCATAACTATCCGCTATCGTCTTCCTTAAAAAGCTAAAGGGAAACTGACTCGTCATTCCAAATAGACGTATCGTCTCCTCTCCGCGCCTCACGGGGCGAAAATCCCACCTTAGTTTTTCCTGTCCCTGTGGCTCAATACGGCCTTCCTGGAATAGATGGACCTCCAGCGCATTCATCAGTGCTCTTAAGTGAAACTGCAAGGCATAGGTCGGCAGCCATTTTTTGGTATTCTTTAACTCAATAAAGACGCTTCCATTTTCGCCCACTCTGAAATGTGGATCCAAGCTTACCCGCCATTCACAACCTTTAAAATTTAACCACGAGAGAACACCACTCAAAAGCAAGCTGGAAAGCAACAGGGCCAAGGTTACATAGAGAATATTGTGCGCTGTATTAAACGCGGCCGTCCCAATCCCCAACGACAATAGAATCAACATCAATCCTGTTTTCGTCGGTAAAGTCTTATGGCCTTTGGGTGGCCGGATCAGCTGCCAAATCAGTCGCCCTGTATTCGCTATCCTCGATTGCTCAACAAAATAGCCGGGATCCGCCCAATCAACCCGTGGCGCCGTATCATCCCTTTTCAAACTCATTGCTGAATCTTTCTGCCAAGCGTTCGAGCACATCACCCGTGACCCGCTGCCCAATCCATTCATTCAAGGACTCGGCTCCCATCGATTGATAAATCTTTATCGCCGGTTCATTCCAATCGAGAACCGACCATTCAAAACGACCACATCCCCGCTCCAAAGCAATCTTCGCGATATAGCATAACAATGCCGTTCCAATTCCCTCGCCTCTCACTTCAGGTAAGACAAAGAGGTCTTCCAAGTAAATCCCCGGTTTCCCCAGAAAGGTGGAGTAGTTATGAAAAAACAACGCAAACCCAACCGCCTTCCCCTCGATTTCGGCAAGAATCACTTCAGCATAGGGCTTCACGCCAAAGAGAGTCTCCGTTAACTGAGCACTCGATGCCTTCATTTCCGTTTCCAGATGCTCATAGACCGCAAGCGCGTGGATAAAATCACGGATAACCTCAACATCCTTCGCTTCGGCAAATCGTAGTCTCAGCCCCTTGATCTTTGTTTCGACCAGCGCTCTCACAATAGTGGCTCCGGTGTTTGTTCGACAATAGTGTTGAGGATGCCTTCGACCACCCGCCGTTCTTCGAGTAAATCACTGGTTTGCTGCTTTAAACTGAGCCGATGAGTAAACACCGCCGTGACCACACCACTCACATCTGAAGGGATGACAAAAGAGCGCCCATTCAACAACGCTGTTGCCTGTGCCGCCGTTTTTAAGGCCAAGGTTCCACGGGTGCTCACCCCAACCCTTAACTCACTCTCGGTTCGAGTCGCTGTCACCAGCTTTAAGATATACTCCAGTACACTGTCCTCCACAAAAACATCCATCCGAAGCGCTTGCATTTCCACCAACTCAGCCTCCTCAATGATCGGTTCCAATTCAATCGAATCATAAGAAACCGCTCCTCGCTGCAAAATCGACAGCTCATCAGCGTAATTCGGATAACCCATTTGTAATCGCATTAAAAAGCGATCCATCTGACTCTCTGGCAAAGGAAAGGTTCCTTCAAAATCCACCGGGTTCTGTGTCCCAAAAACGAGGAAGGGCTGCCCTAGTATCAGCGTTTTGCCTTCTACTGAAATCCGGCCCCGATCCATCGCCTCAAGTAGAGCACTTTGCGTTTTAGGTGTCGTTCGGTTGATTTCATCTGCAAGCAGAATATTCGTAAAAAGCGGCCCTTCTTTGAAAACAAACTCCCGACGATGTTCATCCCAAACCGAAACGCCAATCACATCACTCGGCAATAGATCACTGGTAAACTGGATACGCTTAAAATCCGCATTGATTGATCGGGCTAAACAATACGCTAATGTCGTTTTACCCAGTCCCGGAAGATCCTCGAGCAGAACATGTCCCCCACCAATCATACAAATCAACACTTGATTGATGACCTCATCCTTCCCTTTGATCACACGCTTTATATTCGCTCTAACCTGCTCCAGTTTTGCTCGCACCGATAAAGCTCGTTTGGCATCCAATTCTTTTATCATTTCCACGTAAACATCCTCATTCAATTCAAATAATATCCAAGACTCGCTTTCCCATAAACATTGATCTCATCCCTAAAGTTACACGAATCGACGGAATACGAAAACGCACCGAACCCTCAACCAACATCCCGGGATCGGCTTTGAATCGTTTTATAGGCCTCATGCAATGCCTCTTTTAAACGAGCAGGTGGTAACGGTTTCGTTAAAAATTCATCAACCCCCGACTCCCACGACCGACTCTCATCCTCCGTTGTCGCAAGCGCAGTTACCGCGATAATATAAATATTCTTGCGATCTTCGCCCAACTCACCTTGTCGCAATCGACTCGTAATTTCGATCCCATCCATATACGCCATTTGCATATCCAGCATCATGACGTCAAAAGGTTGTGACTTCAAGGCCTCCCAGGTGAGTGCCCCATCCCCTGCATGCACCGGCGTATAGCCAAGGCGACGCAAAATCTCCAGCGCTAAACGGGTATTTACGGGATCATCTTCAGCAATCAATACACGTAGTGGATAGGAAGCCCCAAACTGTGCATTGAGCTCTTTGTTCTCCCGGGAAGCTGCTTTATTTTCGTTATCAATCTGGGTCTTCTCCAATTTGACTTCGACAAAAAAACTGGATCCTTTGTCCTCTTCACTTTCAATCCAAATCCGTCCCCCCATTCGTTCAGCAAGCCGCTGGCAGATAGTTAGCCCCAGCCCCGTTCCACCATATTCGCGGGTCGTTGAACTATCCACTTGGGTAAACGCTTTGAATAAATCACCAATTCGATCACTGGGAATACCAATACCCGTATCTGCCACTTCGATCCGGATCTCATGCCATTGCTCGTCAATCGACACTGCCTTCACTCGGACAATCACTTCCCCTTCGTGCGTAAATTTAACCGCATTACTCACTAAATTCAAAAGTATCTGCCGGAATCGTAACGGGTCACCCAAGAAAATCCCATCACCTAAATTATCCAAATCACAGTCCAGACGAATCCCTTTGTCACGGGCTTTCATCAACATGATTTCTAAAACCTCCATCACCGTGGTTTCCAAATTGAAAACCACATTCTCCAATTCTATCGGGGCCGATTCCAACTTCGAGAAATCGAGAATATTATTAATCAACTCCAGTAAATCTTTTCCTCCCCGCGAAATTATCCTCAGGTATTCGGATTGATTCTCATCCAGTTTTGTTTGTGTCAAGATATCCGCAAACCCCATAATCGCATTCATCGGTGTTCGGATTTCATGACTCATCATTGCCAAAAACTCACTCTTCGCATGATTCGCAGCCTCGGCCTGCCACTTGGCTTCAATCAACGCTTTAGCGTTTAACTTAGATTCCACAAAACCACCAATACTCGCGGCAAGAGCACCCAATACATTTTTACCGAGGACATCCCATCCATCAACGGCTTCACTCACTCCAAAGAAAATAATGCCCCACAGATTCCCAGCTGAAAAAACGGGCACAACAATTGCCTTCGTCAATTTGTTCGCATCCCATATCGGTTGGTACACCGCCAAAACCGAATCCCGATCATTGAAAACCAGAATATCTCCTTTTTTTAATTCTTTGTTAACCGGATGAGGTCCACAACCTCCTGCCTCACTAATCTCCATACCTGAATTGCCATGACGCTTATTCCAATGTAATGCATCCCGGCAGTTCAATTGAGAAGTCGTATAATCCACTTCACAGAGAAAAACCACATCCAGTCCAATCCCTGAGCCAATAATCTGAAGGGTTTGACTCAACCCCTCACCCATATCCTGGGCTTTAAGCATGACGGCTTCTGCTTCGGTGACTGCCCGTAACAATCGATCTCTATTCTGTAAATTAAGATTTGCAAAATGACTTTCAGTCACATCGTAAGCAACCCATATAACCGTTTGAGGATGCTCTTCCACTTTACCCATCGGCGCCACTCGACCTTCAAACCAAAACTGCTCTCCGTCCATTTCAACATAATAACGATGGAGCTGCACTTCTTCGGTTTCAATCGCTTGACGAACCACTTCCAAAAATCCTTTCGCTGTCTCTGGAGAATAAACTTCGGAAATAGTCTTGCCCTTCAGGCGAGCCGCTCGCGCTCCAAAAACATTTGCTCTAGGAACAAAAACCTCCAGAAAACGGCCGGCATCCGATATCACAAATGCGAGATCAGGCATTGCCTTAATAAAGGCCCGTAAACGACCTTCGTTCAGACTAATGACATCTTCACGGTTCTGGTGTTCCGTTAAAACGGCAGCCAGAAAGAGCGACGTGACGGAAAGAACGCCCACAAAAACCCACAGGTAACCCGGCGGTTGTGAAATTTGATGCGTCGCATCAGGGCCGATCACATCACGCAATTCCCATACCGCCATCATCGAAACGATGAGTACACCTATCGTTGCACCGCGTTGGCCAAACCGGATCGCCGACCAAGCCATCAAAGGAAACATCGTCAGTTCAAGCGGATAACGTAACGTATCGGTTGGAGCCCAGTTTCGAAATATCATGGCCCCCAAGAAAATAAGGATCGCAAGCCATACCAAAACTTCGATTGCTTGCGTATTCCTCCAGTTAATACGTGTCCGGGCAAACCAGACTAAAGCAACCGGCCCCATCACCAACGTTCCCAACGCATCGCTTAACCATCGAACCGCAAAAAGCTGCCTTGCATGGTCACAAACCTCCGGGTAAATCTGGCAAATGCCATAAGTGGTTATCGATGCGCTCAGCAATGGTGCAGCCATAACGGCAATCAAAATGAAAGCGATTACGTCATTCATTCGCTCCATACCATTATCGAATTTCGCAAATTTCCGCAACCCGAGCGCTCCTAACCCAGTTGCCAGCGTATAAGCACAGGCATGGACCAATGCCTGTTCGACCGCTCCACCTTCAAATAAAACGATCACGCCCGCACCGAGCGCGATGATCGAGAGATTCTTAAAACCTCCTCGCAGGACAAGCACTAACCCGATTCCCGCAGGTGGCCAAATCAATGGGGCAAACTCTTGCCAGAGAGCCATTTCAAGACCAATACCAGCTGCAGTGAAGTAGAAGGCCAACCCAATGATCCAGCTCATAGTTAGATGCCACCAACTCAATGGAACATTCACCACGGAATCGTCGGTTGGCCGATAACTAGATTCGTCTTGAAGCGAACTCATAAACAATACCAAGCATCCTCTTGCTTGTTAGAATGATTTAAGCCTTTTACCGACTTCCAACGCAATCTATTTTGTCTTGATGGCAGAATCCTGAGGTTATGCTCTAATTAAGGTGTTGCCTCGGCGCGCAATCGCTTCAGGAAGCGTTGTATTCTTTACCCGGCTTTTATTTACACCCCGGAGCATCGGGTATAATTTTGATCGATGTTACTTATGGGCACCTCTGGAAACCCACCTTCGCCAAGATTACGTCCTAATAGCGAGCAGGCAAGGCGGCTCGTGTTGACGGCTGGGCCCGCAGCCCTGCCTCGACACGAGGAACGCTGCATGCTCGCCATTCGAACGCAACCAATTGAGGGCGAGGCGCTTTTACTGCGGAGCGGCGTTGCTCGGAAGCAAAAGAGCTCTCGTCTCGGCAAGGGGAGGTTTCCAGAGGTGCCCTTATTTCACGAATCTGAACCGAATGCTTAGGGCTACTTACCGGATCCTTTCTTCGTGAACTCTTGTTATGATTCGTGGAGATTCGTGGTATTGGTTGTTTCTAATTCAAAGCTACATGGCTTCCTCTCTCCTCTATGCTCAATCTAATATCAAACCTTTTGTTGTTTGCTATTACTCCAACTGGAGCGATCATGCCTGTTCAGGAAATACGCATTGGCGGGAGGCGTGAAAATACTTTCAGTGCACGAACATTAGCAGTTCCCAGTTCTGCTGGTAAAATCAGAGCCACAATCCGTTGTTTCGGCCCAGCCCAAGACCGCTTATATTCGCTGATATGATTAAAAAAATAGAGCAGAATTCTTTGCGCCTTGGTGCCTTGAGCGACAACGGAGCGGGCGAGAAAAACCTGCAGAACCCAAGCCCCACAGTTCCCTCAGCGGTTCACCGCTCAGCTGCCTAAGAAAGCCACACAAGTTCCAACCATGCAGACCGATAGCATCGATCCCTCCCATTTCGACACTGGGTTAATATCCCTATCTGGCTAAGGGCCGAGCCTCTCCGACTTCCTTCGGGAACCTTGCCAACCCTCCAGCATCCTATTTACTGACAGCGATATGAATTACACCCCGGAGCATCTTTTCCAGCGAGCCAGCCTTGCCCTCACACGAAAAAAATGAATCATTACTCAGTATGCCCGTTTACGTGTACGAAGTTATCACCACTAATGGTTCTCAAGGCGATCAATTTGAGTTGGTTCAATCGATGATCGATCAACCCTTGAAATCACATCCCATTACCGGAGAACCAGTGCGCCGGGTTATACAGTCCCCAAACATCGCATCCAAATATACCCCTGGACAAACCAAGTCGAAACTCGACAATAAAAACGTCGAACGCGCTGGTTTCACCAAATACGAACGGGATAAACTAACCGGACAATATCATCGTACCGCAGGCAAAGAAGGGCCTTCTTCATTTGACCCTTCTCATTTGAAGTAATCGAGCGTTCCCAACTACTTTTTCTGATACCAGCGGCCTCGACTATCCTGAACCCATACGCCTACTTTTGCTTGGGTTACATTTCGAATAGCCCGTTGAGTTCCGACTTCTGCAACCGATTGGCCCGTTTTCTGGGCGACTATTGAATAAAGTTCTTTTCGATCCGCATTTTCCCCGTTCACGATTTCCTCTTGTCCGGCAGACAACGGTTCCCGCGCCTCGACATAACCTGCTTTCGTTTCCCCAATCACACCTGCTGCTTTCAACGCATCGATTGCAGGTAAACGTTCAAGCATTCGTTCCTGCGCCGTAGCACCGGAAAGCATCGAAAACAGCCCCAAAAGGACAAGGCTCCACACTGCCGTAAATATAGTTCTTCTTTTCATCAGTTTACTTTCTCCAAAGGGGTGTAATCAGCCGTTGTCGACGCTTTGTCAATGTCTGCAAAAATAGTATCCAACTCACGCTGAATCTTATGATTAATCGTGATTTCGATGTAAATCGGCTCGATTTTAATCGGATCCGTCTTCACGTGCACACAACCCACTAATCCTATACAGGAAAACCAAAGCAACGATTTCATCACTCAACTACTAAATCAAATAATGTAATATTCAATGACGAAAATAAGTCCCCCCATAGACGATAAGGGATCGACTCTGTCGGTCCCCGGGGGTAGGTATCCGAAATCAATTG
>Ga0115559_1001173_pt1 | contig 17342 bp, 16 predicted proteins | sample COGITO_mtgs_1105_3_FD_87281 | JGI IMG/M metagenome (GOLD analysis project Ga0115559, IMG submission 87281) | Pelagic marine microbial communities from North Sea - COGITO_mtgs_110506 | ecosystem: Environmental > Aquatic > Marine > Epipelagic | place: Germany:Helgoland, sampling site Kabeltonne... | reverse complement strand
GAGGTGGCCGAGTGGTCGAAGGCGCACGCTTGGAAAGCGTGTATACGGCAACGTATCGAGGGTTCGAATCCCTTCCTCTCTGCAATTGCCCCAAAAACAAGGACTTAACTTCAATTGGCTTATGTGTTTTTAATTTTTTAATAATAATTTACTGAGTTTTCTCATTTAAATTTTTGTAATTCCAATTTTTTTATATCTTTAACATCTTAACTAATAGTATTATTTTAATAAAATCAAGAATATAACAATGAAAAGATTATTTCCAATTCTAGCTATCGCATTTGTGATGGCATTCGGGTCTGTAAGTGCGAGTACAAACATGAACACAAATTCTGTTATTACTACAATTGTTAATCCAGTTCAAGATGATGCAGCATCGGCTGATGCAGAATCATCAGGATTTCACCAAGAGCTTAAAAAACGATTTATTGAAGGAGGTCCAGGTTTTATGGGCATCGTTTTATTATGTCTTATATTAGGTCTTGCAATAGCAATTGAAAGAATTATATTTTTAAATCTTTCAACGACCAATTCAAAAAAATTAACTGAAGAAGTTGAAAGTGCTTTAGCTTCTGGAGGTTTAGATGCCGCTAAGGAAGTTTGTAGAAATACAAAAGGACCTATCGCATCGATCTTCTACCAAGGTTTAGACCGTGCTGATGAGGATTTAGACTCTGCTGAAAAAGCAGTGGTTGCTTATGGAGGTGTACAAATGGGTCAATTAGAGAAAAATGTTTCTTGGATTTCATTATTTATCGCGTTAGCTCCAATGTTAGGATTTATGGGAACTGTAATCGGAATGATTCAAGCTTTTGATAAAATTGAAGCAGCTGGAGATATGCAACCATCACTTGTTGCAGGGGGTATTAAAGTAGCTCTTTTAACAACCGTATTTGGTCTGGTTGTTGCAATTATATTACAAGTCTTTTATAATTACATCATTTCAAAAATTGACAGTATTGTAAATGATATGGAAGATGCCTCTATATCTTTAATGGATATCTTGGTAAAAAATAAAAAATAATAACACCTCAATACTAAATCAAATAATTATGGATATACAAAAATTATTGAAGATTGTAGCTATTGTTATCGGTGTGATTTCAATCTTCTTCCTTGGAAGTATAATTTCTACAGGAGACGATGCTATAAAGGCAGGTGAAAGTAGCGGGTCAATAGATACGTTTATGTATGTGGCTTATACGATTTTCGCGATTGCCATACTAGCTGTGTTGGCTTTTACAGTAATCAACTTAGTTTCTAACACTGCAGGACTTAAAAAGACCCTTATGGGTGTTGGTGCTTTTGTTGTACTCTTACTAATTTGCTACTTTGGCTTTGCTAATGGCGTAGAAACAATGCGTAAAGATGGTGATATACTTTCGGCAAACGGCTCAAGATTAATAGGCGCTGGACTGTACTTATTTTATTCCTTAGCAATTATTGCTGGTGGAATTATGTTGTTTTTTGGAGTTAAAAAAATGGTAAAATAATATGGCTAAGAGATCCGCACCAGAAGTGAATGCCGGCTCAATGGCCGATATCGCTTTCTTACTATTAATATTTTTCTTGGTTACAACAACCATAGAGAAAGACTCTGGAATTAATCGAAAACTTCCTCCTATGGAAGAAGAAGATCAACCTGATGTCATCATCAAACAAAAAAATATTTTTACTGTACTTCTGAACGGAAAAGATCAATTACTTGTTGAAGATGAACTCATGGAAATCAAAGATTTGAGAGTAGCAGCGGTTGAGTTTTTAGATAACAATGGCGATAAGTCCTGTACCTATTGTCAAGGATCTAAAGATCCAACATCATCCGATAATCCAGACAAAGCAATTATATCACTAAAAAACGAACGTGAAACATCGTATGCAGCGTATATATCTGTTCAAAACGAATTAGTAGCCGCTTACAATGTGCTTCGAAACAGAAGAGCTCTAGAACTCGGTCCTCAACAAGGATTTAGAGAAATGAATTTTGTAGAAATGCAACAGAATTATAAAGATGCTCGTTTTGTAGGAAATAAAGAAAAGTTAAAAACAGTGATCGATCAGATTAAATTAGAGTTTCCACAGAAGCTTTCTGAAGTTCAGTAGATTAACCTAAAAGAAACAAAATGTCAAAATTTAAAAAGAAATCAGAAGGAGGCATACCTGCCATTTCAACGGCTTCGCTTCCAGATATCGTATTTATGTTGCTATTCTTTTTTATGGTGGCTACTGTGATGCGTGAAAACTCACTTAAAATTCAAAATGCACTTCCTGTTGCAAATCAAGTTGAAAAACTCGATAAGAAAAATCCTGTAAGTTACATCTACATGGGGAAACCAAGTTCGGGTTATGAGAAATTTGGTACAGAAGCAAGAATTCAATTGAACGATCAGTTTGCAGACCTTAAAGAAGTAGGTGCGTTTATTAGCTCTGAAAGAGCAGCCCTTAGAGAAGAATTAATCCCTTTTCTGACAGTGGCATTAAAAGTTGATAAAGACGCTAATATGGGAATTGTAGGCGATGTAAAACAAGAGCTTAGAAAAGTGAATGCACTTAAAATTAACTATACAACAGGAGTCGGAGATGCGATGACCAACATCAAATAACCACACTTTAAAATAATTAAAAAGGCATTCTATTTAGAATGCCTTTTTTTATTTAATTTAGCGAAGAAATATAGATAAAAATTCTTCATGAAACATTGCTTTTTTTTAGTTTCTTTCTTATCAGGTCTTCAAACTATTTTAGGGCAATCGATCCAATCAGACGCCTTGGATTCTATGTATAGAGAAGATCAATTGTATGTATCTGTAACATATAATGCATTAGTGAACTTACCAAATAGTATGACCCAAAATAGTTTTTCTCCTGGGTTTCACTTGGGGTTCATTAGAGATTTTCCAGTAAACAAAGCTCGAAATTTCGCTATTGGATTCGGACTCGGGTATTCTTACAATCGATTTAATCAAAATTTAAAAATTGAGACATCCCCTCAGCCTTTATACACGATCGTCGATGGTGGCAGTTTTAATAAAAATAATTTTTCTCAGCATTTGATCGAATTCCCTTTAGAATTCCGCTGGCGCACCTCTACCTCTGAAACATATAAATTTTGGAGAATCTACTCCGGAATCAAAGCAGGCTATGTATTTGCTTCTAAGTCTATTTTTGATAGCACAACCGAATGGATATATTCTAAAAACTTAAAAGGGCTAAACGCTTGGCAATATGGATTGACACTTAGTGTGGGATATAATACCTGGAACGGTTATATTTATTATGGCCTAAATCCCATTTTTGATAAAGCTTCGACAGCAAACAATCTATCAATAGAGGTCAATGCTTTAAAAATTGGTCTTATATTCTATATTTTATAACCAATCCTTTAAGAATAAAAGTTGAGGAATTACCCCAATAATTAATCCAATTACAAGTTCTCTCACAGTATGTGCATTTAGGTGTAAACGCGAGCTAGCCATTGCACCCATCATAATGACAAACACAACAAATGCACTGCTAAATGAATATCCGTAATGTAAGTTTAGGAGAATTATAAAGAAGAATGCACTACTTGCACTCATCATATGAATACTTGATTTAAATTTTAATAGCGCCAAAACAAGTCCTGTCAAAATCGTGACAACTATTCCCAAGAAAAAATAATGTAATTCGATACAGATGGATTCTGGAAAAACATAAACACATAGATATCCAAGGATCATGCTATTTAAGCCTAAAGGCCAAATCCGCTCTTTTGAGGTTTTTAGGTGGATGGTTTGCACTTGTTCAAATTTATTCAAAATAAAATACAGCACAAGCGGCAACAAAACACTCAAAATAATAATAGAAATCAACCAATAACTGATTTTAAGTGGCGAGTATTGGTGCGTAGTGACTGTAAAATAATAAACAGCAGCCATCCAAGGCATCAGTAAGGGGTGAAATAAATATGAGATGCTTTTTAAAAAGGGTGTCAACATAGGCAGGTTTAGATCTCGTAATATTACTAAAAAAATAGTATTTATTAGATACGTATTCTTAAAATTGATCTTATAATTTTAAGAATACCATCTAAACATAAAATGACCGCCTATATTCGTCGGCTTTTTGTTTAAATTTCTTAATTTTGCGACCTTAATAACACTGAACAATGAGCGCGACATTTCCTGATTACAAAGGACTTAACTTACCAAACATAGCAGATGAAATGCTAAAGTTTTGGGAAGACCATAATATCTTTGACAAAAGTATCACCACTAGAAACGGAAAAACCCCTTATGTTTTTTTTGAAGGCCCGCCTTCTGCAAATGGTTTGCCAGGTGTCCACCACGTTCTAGCGCGCGCAATTAAAGATATATTTCCTCGCTATAAAACAATGAAAGGATTCCAAGTAAAGCGTAAAGCAGGTTGGGATACGCACGGACTTCCTATTGAATTGGGCGTTGAAAAAGAACTCGGAATTACCAAAGAAGATATTGGTAAAACTATTTCTGTGGAAGATTATAACGCCGCCTGTAGAAAAGCGGTCATGCGATACACAGATGTTTGGAATGACCTGACTCAAAAAATGGGGTACTGGGTCAACATGGACGATCCGTATGTGACTTACGATCCAAAATACATGGAAAGTGTCTGGTGGTTATTAAAACAAATTTACAATAAAAACCTTCTTTATAAAGGGTATACGATCCAACCCTATTCCCCTAAAGCAGGAACTGGATTAAGCTCACATGAGCTGAATCAACCAGGAACCTATCAAGACGTTACAGACACAACTATTGTTGCACAATTTAAAGCAAACACAGCATCCCTTCCTGAGTTTTTACAAAACGAAGGCCCTATTTTATTTTTAGCTTGGACCACAACGCCTTGGACTTTGCCAAGTAATACGGCCTTAACAGTTGGGCCAAAAATTGAATATGTGCTTGTCAAGACGTACAATCAATACACGTTTGAAGCGGCCAATGTGGTCGTCGCAAAGGCATTGGTTGGAAAGCAATTTAGCGGAAAATTTAAAGAAGTTGATGCGGTCGCTGGTTTAGAAGGCTATCAATCTTCAGATAAAAACATTCCATTCTATGTTGTAAAATCCTTTATAGGGAAAGATTTGGTCGGAATTACCTATGAGCAATTGCTCGATTATGCTTTGCCAAATGACCATCCAGAAAATGCGTTTCGAATTATCTCAGGAGATTTTGTAACTACTGAGGATGGAACCGGAATTGTACATACCGCTCCAACATTTGGTGCTGATGATGCACTTGTTGCCAAACAAGCCAGCCCCGAAATTCCACCATTATTGGTGAAAGACCAAGACGATACTTTAGTGCCGCTGGTAGATTTACAAGGACGATTTAGACCTGAAGTCGCAGAATTTGCAGGCCGGTATGTTAAAAACGAATATTATCCAGAAGGGGAAGCCCCTGAAAGATCGGTCGATGTCGAATTGGCAATCAAGTTAAAAACTGAAAATAAAGCATTTAAAGTTGAAAAATATAAGCACAGCTATCCAAACTGCTGGCGAACGGATAAACCAATTTTATATTATCCATTAGACTCTTGGTTTGTGAAAGTAACCGATGTGAAAGATCGTATGTTTGAGTTGAATCAAACAATTAATTGGAAGCCAAAAAGCACTGGAGAAGGCCGTTTTGGTAACTGGTTAGCAAATGCAAACGATTGGAATTTATCTCGCTCTCGCTACTGGGGAATTCCACTTCCTATTTGGAGAACTGAAGATGGGAAAGAAGAAATTTGTATTGGTTCTGTGGAAGAGTTAAAATCAGAAATGCAAAAAGCAGTGCAGGCAGGGGTCCTAGAAAATGCCATTTTCGAAGATTTTGTAGTCGGGGATCATTCGCTTGAAAATTATGCTAAAATCGATTTACATAAAAACATTGTAGATGCCATTATTTTGGTATCTCCATCGGGACAGCCCATGCATCGCGAAAGTGATCTCATTGATGTGTGGTTTGATTCTGGAAGTATGCCTTATGCTCAATGGCACTATCCATTCGAAAACAAAGACTTAATTGATCAAAACAAAGCCTTTCCAGCTGATTTTATTGCGGAAGGTGTGGATCAAACGCGGGGTTGGTTTTATACCCTTCATGCGATTGGAACCATGGTTTTTGATTCTGTGGCGTATAAAAATGTTGTTTCAAATGGCTTAGTATTAGATAAAAATGGACAAAAAATGTCCAAACGATTGGGCAATGCAACCGATCCGTTTGAAACGCTAGCAACCTATGGCGCGGATGCCACCCGTTGGTATATGATTAGTAATGCCAATCCATGGGATAATTTGAAATTTGATACCGAAGGAATCGAAGAAGTCAATCGAAAGTTTTTTGGCACACTATACAATACGTATTCATTTTTCACCCTCTATGCAAATATCGATAAATTTAGTTATGCTGAGGACGATATTCCCATTAAGGAACGCCCAGAAATTGACCGCTGGATTTTATCAGAATTAAACTCACTAACAGAAAAAGTGGATGCGTATTATGCAGACTATGAGCCCACCAAATCGGCCCGAGTGATCTCCGAATTTACGCAGGAATACCTCAGTAATTGGTATGTTCGTTTGAGTAGAAGACGTTTTTGGAAAGGCGATTATCAAACAGATAAGATATCTGCCTATCAAACCTTATATACATGTATGTTAACCATTGCAAAGCTTAGTGCGCCTATTGCACCTTTTTTTATGGATCGCTTGTATTTAGATTTGAATTCAGTAACCAATAAAGAAACATTTGAAAGTGTTCATTTAGCAGATTTCCCATCGGGAAACTCCTCTTTAATCAACAAAGATTTGGAGCGTAAGATGGAACAGGCACAAACCATTTCATCACTCGTATTGTCGTTAAGAGCTAAAGAAAAAATTAAAGTCCGTCAGCCGTTACAAAAAATCATGATTCCTGTGAGCTCGGCGACTCAAAAAGAAGAAATTTTAGCCATTTCAGACTTAATAAAACACGAAGTCAATGTAAAAGAGATTGAATTATTAGAAGATGCTTCAGATATTTTAGTGAAACAAATCAAACCAAACTTTAAAGCCCTCGGGCCTCGTTTTGGGAAGGAGATGAAGCAGATTGCAAATCTGATTAATAACTTACAGTCAAGCGACATCAAGCAAATTGAAGAAAAAGGAGTTTTAAGTATTGAGATTAATGGAAAAAGTATAAATTTGGAACGCAATGATGTAGAGATCACCTCTCAAGATATTGAAGGGTGGTTAGTAGCCAATCAAGGTTCAGTGACGGTTGCTTTAGATGTTACAATTTCTGATGCCTTAAAAGAAGAAGGAATTGCTAGAGAACTGGTCAATAGAATTCAAAATTTAAGAAAAGATTCTGGATTTGAACTCACCGACCGAATTGAGGTTTTTTTACAAGCAGATACTCAAATTGAAAACGCGATAAAACAAAATTTAGACTATATTAAGTTAGAAACATTAACGGAGGAACTACAGCTAGTAGCACAATTAGATAAAGGGACAGAAGTGTCTTTTGACACGGTCAATACCAAGTTGTACATCCAAAAATCAAAATAATTATGTCCATTGAAAACACAAGTCGATATTCCGATGAAAATTTAGAAGAATTCAGAAGTCTCATTCATCAAAAAATTGAGAAAGCGCAACATGACTTAGAGTTAATTAAAAGCGCCTATATGAATGATTTAAACAACGGCACCGAAGATACGTCTCCAACGTTTAAAGCATTTGACGAAGGCAGTCAAGTGATGAGTAAAGAATCTAATTCACAGTTGGCAATCCGTCAAGAAAAGTTTATTAGAGACCTCAAAAATGCCTTGATTCGAATTGAGAATAAGACCTATGGAATTTGTAGAGTGACTGGAAAACTCATTAACAAAAAACGCTTGGAGTTAGTGCCACATGCTACTTTAAGCATTGAGGCTAAGAATATGCAAAAGTAAGATGTCCAAAAAACAGGCATTTTTATTGATAGTGCTGATTCTTATCATAGATCAGGTCTCTAAAATATATATTAAAACACATTTTCAACTCGGTCAAGAACTGAAGGTTTTCGATTGGTTTAGACTCTTTTTTATCGAAAACGAAGGCATGGCTTGGGGGGCGAAAATTAGCGACGTTTCTTCTCACATTTCTGATTCAAGTGCCAAATTGTTTTTAACTATTTTTAGAATATTTGCCGTATGTGGTATTGGCTATTGGTTACATCACAGCTTTCAAAAATCGGCTTCTAAAATCCTCATTATTGCGTTAGCATTAGTGTTTTCTGGAGCGCTTGGAAACATTTTTGATTCTGTTTTTTATGGGATCATATTTGATGGGAGCTTGGGGCAAACAGCGACCTTATTTCCTTCAAAAGGCTATAGCAGTCTATTTCGCGGAAATGTTGTAGATATGCTATATTTTCCGCTATTTAAAGGCTATTTTCCACAGTGGTTACCATTTATTGGAGGTCACTATTTTTCCTTTTTTGATCCTGTTTTCAATATTGCCGACATGGCCATTAGCACAGGCATTGGAATGCTTTTAGTGTTTAATAAAAAAGTGTTTCCGAAGCCTTCAGTCGATTAAAACGCATACGTTTTTTTAGGTGTAATGCAATAATCTAAAGGGATGTCGTGGGGCTTAATATTTTCTATTTCAGCGTCTGCTTCAAAAAAGGAAAGTCCAATTTTTAAGGTGTCTTTTGAACAGTTCTTTAAAAACCCATCATAGAATCCTTTTCCATACCCAACACGATTTCCGAAGAGATCAAAAGCCATGAGCGGAATAAACACCACTTCAATTTGTTGTTCACTTATTGGAATGCCATTTTCGGGTTCAGGGATGTTCCAAGAATTTAGTTTAATAATCGTATTGTCTTGCAACAATACATGAGACATGGATTTGGATTCAAAGTCAGTTTTGGAGAGTACAATGTGTTTGTCTTTTCCAGAAAGAATGGATAAAATAGGTTCTGTTTCTACTTCGTTTAAAGATTTAATAGTCAAAAATACATGAAAAAACGAACAATCCCATATCGGAAGTTTTAGTACCAAATTTGCGATTTTAAGGCTAGAATCTTCTTTTTCTTTAGTGCTTAAATTTGCTCGAAGCGCTTTGTATTTGGCTCTTAATTCTGTTTTTTTCACGCTCGATTGTTCTTTATGATCTACCTCGCTCGTTCAAGGAAGGTTATAATCGCTTTAGCAATGTTTTTGTTTGAAACGTCTTCAATTCCTTCAAGTCCAGGCGTAGAATTCACTTCCATCACTAAAGGGCCTCTGTTTGACTGTAATATATCCACACCACAAATTGGGAGTTTTAGGTTCCCGGCTGCTTTAATCGCCAGTTTAAGTTCTGCATCACTCAGTTTATGGATCGTATAACTTCCACCTCTGTGAAGATTCGATCTAAACTCGCCTTTTTTTCCTTGTCGTTTCATCGCGCCAATAACTTTATTATCAATGATAAAAGCCCTTAAGTCGGCACCTTTAGCTTCGGCAATATACTCTTGCACCAAGGCTCTTGCTTCTAATCCATTAAAAGCCTCTAGCACCGATTCTGCTGCGTTCTTAGATTCTGCCAAAACAACGCCAATCCCTTGTGTTCCCTCAAGTAATTTGATCACTACTGGCGTACCACCTACACGAGCAATAACGTTTTCTACATCGCGCGAGTAATTCGTAAATACCGTTTTTGGCATGTCAACGCCTGCTTTAGAAAGGTGTTGAAAACTTTGTAGTTTATCTCTTGATTGGAGGATGGCATTTGAGGATACAGTCGAAAACACATTCATCATTTCAAACTGTCGGACTACGGCACACCCATAATAGGTAACCGAGGCTCCGATACGTGGAATGATGGCATCCACATAATCGAGATATTTATCTTTATAAAAAACAGTTGGTTTTTCTTTTTCAATACTCAAATCACAATCCAAAGGATCAATAACTTCAACTCGATGATTCCTCCGTTCAGCTTCCTCGACAAGTCTTCGAGTAGAATAGAGGCTTATATTGCGTGATAGTATTACAATATTCATAAAAAGTATTGAGTTATATCATTGCAAGATACTAAAAAAGCAAATTCAATTTTTACAATCGTTAGAATTAATATATATTTGAAATAATGAGTCATTCTAACATAGAAATTCAACTTCAAACCTTACCAAATACACTAGGTGTCTATCAGTTTTATGACGCTTCGGGGGTGGTGATTTATGTTGGAAAAGCTAAAAACTTAAAAAACAGAGTGCGCTCCTATTTTAACAAAGTCCATGACTATGGAAAAACAAATGTACTTGTAAAAAAAATAGTTGAAATAAAACATATTGTTGTAGAGACGGAAACCGATGCATTGTTGCTAGAAAACAACCTTATAAAAAAATATCAACCGCGTTATAATGTGCTCTTAAAAGACGATAAATCTTATCCATGGATTTGCGTTAAAAACGAACCATTTCCTAGAGTGTTTCAAACTCGACACGTCATTAAAGATGGCTCTGAGTATTTTGGACCCTACACGAGTATCAAAACCGTTTACACCCTATTAGATCTCATAAAAGGATTGTTTCCTTTGCGAACTTGTAAGTATGATTTGTCTGAAGAAAAAATAAAAACTCAAAAATACAAAGTGTGTTTAGAATACCATTTAGGCAATTGCAAAGGCGCTTGTGAAGCCAAAGAACGTGAAGCCTCTTATTTAAGAAACATATCCACAATTCGCGAAATTCTGAAAGGAAATTTTAAAAATTCAATTTCAGTTTTTAAAGCTCAAATGAAATCGTTTTCTAAGAATTTAGAGTTTGAAGCGGCTCAATCTTTAAAAGAAAAATTACAAATACTCGAAAACTACCAAGCTAAATCAACCATTGTGAATCCAAAGATTTCTAATGTTGATGTATTTACAATTGTGAGTGATGAAAGCTATGCCTATGTCAATTTTTTACAACTTTCCTACGGCGCAATCATACGGTCACACACTATGGAATTGAAAAAGAAACTTCAGGAAACGGACCAAGCGTTGTTAGAGCTTGCCATTACAGAAATGCGCCAACGATTTTCGTTAGAATCCAAAGATATTTTCGTGCCTTTTCATGTGAATTTAGGAGCTGGTTTCAAAATCACCGTTCCCAAGGTAGGTGACAAAAAAAAATTGATAGATTTATCGTTACGAAATGCTAAATACCAGCGTCTGGAACAATTGAAACAGGTTAAAATAACCGACCCAGATCGTCATGTAGAGCGGATTATGGCGCAGATGAAATCGGATTTACGACTTTCAGAAGCCCCCACTCATATTGAATGCTTTGACAATTCAAACATTCAAGGGACACACCCCGTTGCGGCCTGTGTGGTTTTTAAAAACGGAAAACCTAGTAAAAAAGAGTATCGCCATTTTAATATTAAAACAGTAGAAGGCCCTGACGATTATGCGTCTATGACCGAGGTGGTGTATCGACGCTACAAGCGTTTATTAGATGAACAGAAACCCTTGCCACATTTAATTATAATTGATGGAGGTAAAGGGCAATTATCTGCAGCCTTAAAGAGTTTAGAGGATTTAGAACTTCGTGGAAAAATTGCGATTATCGGAATTGCAAAACGTTTAGAAGAATTATTCTATCCAAACGACCCAATTCCCTTATATTTAGACAAAAAAAGTGAAACTCTAAAAATCATTCAACAACTACGAAATGAAGCACACCGTTTTGGGATTGAGCACCATCGCAATAAACGAAGTAAAACAGCCTTAAATTCGGAGTTGGAGTTGATCTCTGGAATTGGAGAAAAAACGATTTTAGAGTTGTTAAAAAAGTTCAAATCTGCACAACGTATTTCATTTGCAGCTTTGGATGAGTTAGAGCAAGTTGTTGGGGTATCAAAGGCCCAAATTATTTATAATTATTATCAAACCAAATCAAGTGCGTAACCTTCTAATATTGATATTTGTTTTCTTTTTTTCTTGGAGCTTTTCTCAAGAAAATGAAGTAAAGAACCCAAGAGTTGGGCTAGTTCTTAGTGGAGGAGGCGCTAAAGGATTAGCGCAAATAGGCGTGTTAAAAACCTTGGATAGCTTAGGCGTACGAGTCGATTACATATCGGGGACAAGTATGGGGTCGGTCGTAGGGGCATTATATGCGTCGGGATATACAGGCAAACAACTAGATTCAATTGCTAAGGATTTTGAGTTTCAGACCATAATAAATGATGAAGTACCACGAGAGTCAAAAACCTTTTTTGAACGTAAAAATGCCGAAAAATATGCGTTTTCACTTCCAGTAAATAACTATAAAATTCAACTGCCTTCTTCAATTTCCAGAGGGCAAAACATGTTTAATTTATTCACGAAACTAACGCTAAGTGTTTCTGGAATCACGGATTTTAGTAAATTACCCATTCCTTTTTATTGCATCGCAACGGATATGCAAACGGGTCAAGAGATCGTATTAGATCATGGAAGTTTAGCGCAAGCAATAGCTGCGAGCAGTGCCTTGCCCACCCTTTTTCAACCCATCACATTAGATAACAAATTATTGATGGATGGAGGAATTGTAAATAATTACCCAATTGAAGGTCTGAAATCTAAAAATTTAGATGTGATTATTGGAGTCAATGTTCAGGGATCACTCTTAGATAAAAGTCGTTTAAATTCGGTCTCAGATATTTTAATTCAAATTAACAATTTTAGTGCGGTCAAAGAGATGAAGGCTAAAGCTAAATTTACAGATATTTATATCCATCCTAATGTTGATGAGTATTCCCTTATTTCTTTTGAAGACAAAAACGAGATTATTAAAAATGGTGAAATTGCAACTAAATCGTTTTTAGACGAATTGAAAGCCATTGCAGCAGCTCAAAACTATCAAAAGGAAGCGATTAAATCACCTCATTTTGATAAAATTAAAATTAATAAAATCGAAATTAAAGGGAATGAAAAATACACAGCCTCCTATATTTTAGGAAAGCTAAGGTTTCGAAGTAATGAGATGATATCGTATAACGATTTTAGTAAAGGTGTGAATAACTTAGTAGCGACCAATAACTTTGATAGTTTTTTATATAAGTTTTCACCATCCGATCTAGGGTATGATCTATACGCGAAAGTTATTGAATCCAAAAACACAACGTTTATCAAACTTGGACTCCATTATGATCAATTATATAAAAGTGCCGTTCTTTTAAACCTTACCAAAAAACAACTGTTACTTAAAAACGATGTATTATCTCTCGACTTTATCCTTGGAGATAATAGCCGATATAATTTTGACTATTACATAGACAAGGGCTTTTATTGGAGCGTAGGCTTCAATTCTAACTTTAAAGGTTTTAATTATTCTACCCAACCATCGGGTCTAATTAATACTCTTAACTATCCGACTGCAGATGAAATTCAGATGTCTTTTAGCGATTTTACACATCAATTTTTTGTTGAAACGCTTGTTAGAAAGGACTTAGCACTAAAAATAGGATTAGAGTTTAAGAATCTAAAAATTACAACCAAAGACAATTCGTTTTTGACAGTTTTTGACACTACTGAGTATAAATTTGAAGACAGTAACTTTTTCAGTGGTTTTGGGTCTTTAAAAATAGATACCATTGATAATAAATTTTTCCCGACGAGTGGATTTCTTTTTGAAGGCGGATTTCAATATTATTTTGTGTCTTCAGATCGAAATGGGAATTTTAATGACTTTTCAATTGTTAAATCACAAATATCTAAAGCATTCGAAATTACCGATCAGTTATCATTCAACATAGGGACTCAAGGCGGCTTTGTGGTAGGAGATAGTAGTACAAAGGCACTTCATTTTGGATTGGGAGGATATGGTCAAAATTATTTCAATAATTTCTCCTCGTTTTATGGCTATGATTATTTAGCACTTATCGGAGATAGTTTCGTCAAAGCGGATGCTACAGTTGATTATGAAATTTTAAAGAAACATCATTTTAATGTGTCTGCTAATTTTGCTAACATTGGAGAGGATATTTTTTTAAATAGCGAATGGTTCCAACCGCCCTCTTATGGGGGCTATTCTATTGGCTATGGTTATGAAACAATTTTTGGGCCGATAGAAGTCAAATATAACTGGTCTGAACAAACCAAAAAAACTGGTTTTTTTGTAAACGTAGGTTACTGGTTTTGATGGAGTTGATGACAATATCTAATGCGGTATTTTTTTTGGAATAATAGTTGCATTTTTGTCCTCAAATACTATGTTATATCATTGAAATAGTAGAATTTTGTAAAATAATATTATACAAGAATGTTGAAAATTTTATCACCCATGAAAACTATTTTATTTTTAGGATTGATCTTGGCAAATATGAGCTTTTTAAACGCTCAACAAGAGTCGTCGTTTCAGCATGGCGAATGGTTAAAGTTTAAGCTTAGTTACAGTGGTTGGATGAAAGCAGGAAACGCAACTCTTGAGGTTTCAGAAACCACCTACGACAATAAGCCCGTCTATCGAGTAGTTGCGAAAGGCTGGACAACAGGTCCGATTAAGTGGATTTTTAAGGTTCAAGACCACTATGAAAGCTATTTTGATAAGCAAACAGGAGCGCCTTATAAGTTTATTCGAGACATTAATGAGGGTGGATATGTCAAAAACAGAAGTATTGAATTTGATCATATCAACCAAAAAGCACATATAACGGACTACATAGACAACACGAAAACTTCTGTAGATATCGGGACTAATGTTCAAGATTTGGTATCAGCTTATTATTATCTGAGAAATAAGTATCAAACGGAAACAATACAAGTAAACGATATTGTAGCTCTAGATATGTTTTTTGATAACGAAACCTTTAAGTTCAAATTAAAATATTTAGGAAGACAAACCATACAAACCGCTTTTGGAAATATTAAATGCTTAAAATTCAGACCTTATGTAATGGCTGGACGTGTGTTTAGTGAAGAAGAAAGTCTCACCCTTTGGGTGAGTGCAGACGAAAACAAAATACCATTGAGAATAAAAGCCGACTTAAGTGTTGGGTCTTTACGCTCAGATTTAATCGCTCAAAAAGGGCTAAAATATCCTTTTGAAATTCAATTTTAATGAACAAAAATTCAAAATCCGACCAATTATCAACTAAACTGAAGGACAAATACCAGGCCATTCGCCAAGATCCAGACGTTCATTTAGAAGGCTTATTATACAGCAAACCGATTACCTATTGGGATTATATACATACCGATGCGCTTCTGAGCTTACAAATTCAACGAACAGAATTTCCAGATGAGATGGTGTTTATCGGCTACCATCAAATCAATGAACTTATTTTTAAGATGATCCTTTGGGAGATACGACAAGTCGCTGAAGCACCTTCCTTAAGTTTGTCATTTTTTAAAGACAAACTCCTGCGAATCAGTCGCTATTTTGACATGCTAACGACCTCTTTTGATATTATGAGAGAAGGGATGGACGTGTCTCAATACAATAAATTTAGACAGACACTCTCACCAGCAAGTGGTTTTCAAAGTGCTCAATACCGACTCATTGAGTTTGCGTCTACAGAGCGAACGAATCTTATAGATGTCAGATTTCGAAATAAAATAGATGCAAATACGCCTTTTGAAGAAGCGTTCGAACATTTATACTGGCAAGCCGCAGGAAAAGATTTTAAAACGGGTCAAAAATCAATTCTACTAATCAACTTTGAAAATCGGTACAAAAACGAGTTTAAAACGTTTATGGAAGCCTATGACACTAAAAATTTATGGTCAAGATTCAAAGAGTTTTCTAAGGAAGATCAAAAAGATGAAGCATTAATTGCAGCGATGCGTCATTATGATTATACGACCAATATCACCTGGGTAATGGCACATTACAATGCTGCCAAACATTATATTTTAGGTGAAAATGGGGATGGTGTTGCAACAGGTGGAAGCGACTGGCAAAAATATATGCATCCAAAATACCAAAAAAGAATATTTTTTCCTGAACTTTGGAGCAATGATGAAAAAGATAATTGGGGACATGCAGTGGAAGGACTATAAAAACTATTTCAAAATAAGATATTTCCTGTATGGATTTATGATCATCGGCGTTTATAGCATCCTAAAAGGGTGTTCAAGCGAGGATTCTGATGAGGTTGAACAAGAAGTTGTTTTCCAAAAAGACCATTATAAATTTGGATACAATCTTAATAACTATCGGGTCGTTAATGATACCATTAGGAGTGGCGATAGCTTTGGTGTGATCTTAGAACAACACCATTTGTTTTATCCACAAATTCATCACATCGCCGAAAAAACAAAAGAAGTTTTTGACGTTCGTCAATTAAGAATTGGAAAGCCTTACACTGTTTTATATGACAAGGGTGAAGCCCAAAACCCTTTAATTTTTATCTATCAACCCAATAAAATCGAATACGTAGTCGTTGAGTTTTGTGATTCAATTATTGCTTACACAGAAAGAAAGCCCATTAAAGTTGTCGAAAAAGAGACGTTTGGGGTGATTCAAAATACTCTCTCTGAAACCATGGAGGATCAAGGCTTGCCTACCCAACTAATTTATGATATGTCTGATGACATCTACGCTTGGACCATCGACTTTTCTAGACTTCAAAAAGGCGATAATTTTAAAGTGATTTATGAAGAACGTTATGTAGATGATTCTATATACGCAGGGATTGAAAGCATTAAAGCTGCTTTTTTTGAACATAAAGGTGAATCGTTTTATGCGTTTAATTATATGAATGAAGGCTCAAATAATAGAACCGATTATTATGATGAAAACGCAAAAAGCCTTCGAAAAGCCTTTTTAAAAGCACCGCTGCAATTTAGCCGCATTTCTTCAAGGTACAATTTAAAACGAAAAATAGCTTACTATGGAAACAGAGTTCGGCCCCACAAAGGAACGGATTTTGCGGCACCAATTGGCACCCCCATTTTAGCAACGGCAAATGGAACAGTAACCGAATCTACTCGAAAAGGCGGGAATGGGAAATATGTCAAAATCAGACATAACGCCACTTATAGCACCCAATATTTACACATGAGCAGACGTCTGGTCAGTGTCGGCGATTACGTCAAACAAGGAGATGTCATAGGTAAGGTTGGAATGACCGGAAATACTGGAGGGCCACATGTGTGTTATCGTTTTTGGAAAAACGGCAAACAAGTAGACCCATTCCGTCAAAAATTACCGGAGGCAAAAGCATTGCCTTTTCGATTAAAGCCCGATTATCAGGCGTTTATCGCGCCACTAAAACAACAATTAGATTCTATTAACTAACTATATTAAAACGAGCCAATGGCATTAAATTCGATAAACCCAACTCAAACGAAAGCTTGGAGTAAATTAAAAGAGCACTTTGAAGCAATCAAAGACGATCATATGAAAACATGGTTT
>Ga0115559_1001160_pt1 | contig 17444 bp, 18 predicted proteins | sample COGITO_mtgs_1105_3_FD_87281 | JGI IMG/M metagenome (GOLD analysis project Ga0115559, IMG submission 87281) | Pelagic marine microbial communities from North Sea - COGITO_mtgs_110506 | ecosystem: Environmental > Aquatic > Marine > Epipelagic | place: Germany:Helgoland, sampling site Kabeltonne... | reverse complement strand
GCTAAAGAAGATAATTGTTATTTGGTTGAAGGCTATACCGATGTCATTCAATTTCATCAAAAAGGAATTAAAAACGTTGTCTCGTCGTCTGGAACTGCTTTAACCCCCGATCAAATTCGATTGATCAATCGATTGACAAAAAATATTACGGTATTATTTGACGGAGATCCTGCGGGAATTAGAGCCGCACTACGAGGGATTGATTTGATCTTGGAACAAGGAATGAATGTCAAAATTTGCACCTTTCCAGAAGGAGAAGACCCCGATAGTTTTGCCAAACAAAATACGCTTGAAGAATTACAAGCTTACCTAAAAGAAAATGCGAAGGATTTTATTGCTTACAAAGCCTCTCTGCTCATGGAAGAGGCCCAAAATGACCCTGTCGCCAAGGCCAATCTGATCAGAGATATGGTCACTAGTATTTCCAAAGTCACCGATAATATTCAACGCGAAATATATGTCCGTGAATGCTCTCGTATCATGGATATAAGTGAGGAAGTCTTGTTTAGTACGCTGGCGCAAATGGGCAAAAAAGCGCAGAGTGACGCCAATAAATCGTACTCTCAAAAACAAAAAGCATTTGAGGTTGTTAAATCCTCAGCAGCTCCAATAAAAGTCGATATTCAGTACGAGTTAGAACAAAAAATCATCGAAATATTATTGCTCTATGGCAGTCGTACCGAAGATTTTGAAGATTTAATTTTAAAAGAAAATGATAAAGCAGAACTGGTTCTGGAACCCGTGATTCATCAAGTTAAAGTCTTTGAGAAAATATTTTTGGACTTACAAGAGGACGAAATGGAGTTTACGAATGAAAATTTCAAAACCCTTTTTTACACGATTATCGATAACTTAAATCAAACGGAGGACTTTGTCATTGAATCTTTTGTGAACCATTTAGATCCAGTTTTAGCATCCGATGTGACCAATATTTTGATGAATGAAGAACGGTATAACCTTCATAATTGGGAGAAAAACAACATTTTTCCGAAACGAAAAGACGTCAGCATCGCACAGTTAGTGAGTGAAACAATTTTGACACTTCGTTGTTATTTAATTGACCGAAAAGTAGATGAAATTAAACAAGACACCCAAAATACCGTTGATCATAGAACTCTTCTAGAAGATGTTTTGAATTACTCAAATTTAAAAATGTTACTTTCAAGAAAATTGAGCAGAGTCCTTTAATATTATTTTTTTTGTCGTCCGTGGTCTATCAATTCTACAAGATTGGAAACGTTTAGTTTTTTCATTAAACGAATTTTATAGGTGCTGACTGTTTTTTCGTTAATGTTTAATTGACTCGCAATTTCATTATTTCGTTTCCCAGACGAAATCAGCTTTAAAACTTCCACTTCACGCGTCGAAAGTTTTTTATAAAGATTCATTGTTCCTAGGCTATTTTTTTCAAAAGTAAGGGTCTCCGCAAGTTCATTACTTACATAAATACCTCCTTTATAAACCTTTAAAATCGCTCTTTTTATGGTAGAAGTTTTCACCGTTTTTGACAAATACCCCGAAGCACCAGCCTTTATAGCACTGATCGCATAAATATCTTCCGGATGCGTGCTAAACATAATAACACTGACATCGCTATATTCCTTTTTAATCGTACGTAATACCGTGATTCCGTTGGTGTCAGGAAGATCTATGGACATGAGAACAACATCTGTATTTGATTTTTTGAGATAGTCCAAGAGTTGCTTTGCAGAACTGGCTGTATTTACAATTTTTACGTCTGTAGAGTTTTCAAAAAACATACGAATCCCATAACTTACGATTGGTTGATGATCTGCTACGAGGACTCGAATCATTGGATTTTAGTGTTTTAAGTTGTCTGGAATTTCACACACAGGAATTGGATTCATCTTGTGTTTATTTGCGGAGTTATAGCGTTTATATATTTCAAAAACGACCCGGTCTCTTCCTTCAAAATCATCGGGTGTTTTCCCAGCTTCAACCGCCTTCATAGCCCATTCCAATTCGGGATAAGACGCTCCAATTTGGTCTTCATCGCTTCTGGCATCTCCAAATAATCCGTCGCTCGGTGCAGCCTTCAAAATGCTTTCTGGAATTTCTAAAGCCCTTCCTAAATCATACACTTCTGATTTCAATAAATCTGCAATGGGGCTGAGGTCCACACCACCGTCGCCATATTTTGTATAAAATCCAACGCCAAAATCCTCTACTTTGTTTCCAGTACCAGCCACCAGTTTCCCTAAAAGACCAGCGTAGTAATAAAGTGTGGTCATTCGCAAACGTGCTCTTGAATTTGCCAAGGCCATTTCTACAGTCTGTGTGTTGCCTTCTAAATTAATTTCAGATTTAAAGCTTTCAAAAACGGGCGTTAAATCCACTCGAGTCGATTGAACATTTGAAAATTTTTCTGTAAGCTGGTGTATGTGTTCTTGAGCTCTTGTGACATGACTTTCTGCTTGATGAATGGGCATTTCTAAACACATCACCTTAAGTCCAGTCATGGCACAAAGCGTAGACGTGACTGCAGAATCAACTCCTCCAGAAACCCCAATGACAAAGCCATTTACTTTTGCGTTCTCAGCGTAAGTCTTTAACCATTCAACAATGAAAGTGATTACTGGTTTTGTTTTCATAGGGTCCATTTTTTAATCGTTTTACAAAAGTAGACTATTCTTAATAATTTATTTTTATTCAAGCCAAGATAATTTATGTTCAAAATAGTTTAATCCTATGGTTTTTTTTCTAATTTTGATAGAATACGCATATTCCATACGACTTGTCTGGTTTCGTGTTTATTTTTAATATAATCCAGACCCTAAACCAAAATAGATTAATTACTTTTGTCTTTCAACATACTTTAAACGCATCATTTGAAACTTAGCAGTTCTCTTTATACACTCTCTTTTTACATGAAAACCATTGGGGTCTTATGGTTTTTTTGTGTCTTTTCGTGTCAAAATTCATCTAAAATTGAGACCGAAATAGCGAACATACAACTTGATTTACGGATAGAACGTTTTGATCAAATATTCGGGTCGTCAACACCTTCTGAGCTTCCAGCATTGAAACAAAAGTATCCATTTTTGTTTGCTGAAAAATTTGCAGATACGGTTTGGTTTCGTCGTATGAACGATCCAATTCAACACCTTTTAACCAAAACAGTTGACAGCGTTTTTAAAGATTTCTCGAGCACAGAGTCTGAAATAAAAGCATTTTATCAACATCTCAAATACTATAATAAAGCCTTCCAAATGCCGCGACTTATAACGGTACTTTCGGATGTAGATTATCGAAATAAAGCAATTGTTACGGACTCCATTGTGCTCATAGCTCTGGACAACTATCTTGGGCCAGATCATGAGTTTTACTCTAGTTTTTACGGTTATATAAAACAAAATTTGGATAAAAATCAGCTTTTACCAGATTTAGCAACGGCCTATGCAGAGCAATTAATTCATCAATCGAAACGGTCGATTTTTTTAGATGAACTAATCTATTTTGGCAAGCAATTGTATTTGAAAGATGTATGGATTCCGTTTAAAGAAAACCATGAAAAAATTGGATATACGATCGATCAATATCAATGGGCAGAAGCAAACGAATTTTATATTTGGCAGTACTTTGTTGAAAAAGAATTATTGTACGATACTGACAAAAAATTAGTGTCACGATTTATCTCTCCTGCACCTTTCTCAAGATTTAATTTAGAATTGGACAGTGAGTCTCCCGGACGTGTTGGTCAGTATATTGGATGGCAAATTGTTAAGTCCTACATGAAAAACAATCCAACATCTCTGTCAAAAATGCTCCAAATGGATGCACTAGAGATTTTTAAAAACGCAAAATTTAAACCAAAAAAATAATGGCACACACTCATACATCAAAAATAGAAATGACCGTTGAATTAGATGACAATCGAATTCCAGAAAACTTATTCTGGACTGCCGAAGATGGCGGAGTTGCCAATGAAGAAGCCAAAGCAATGATGCTTTCTGTGTGGGATCCAAAAAAGCAAGAAACCCTTCGAATCGATTTGTGGACTAAGGACATGCCAGTTGATGAAATGAAATTATTTTTTCATCAAACATTAGTCACAATGAGTGACACCTATTTGCGTGCTACTCAGGATGAAAAAATGACTGCAACGATGAAAGATTTCTGCGATTATTTTGCTGAGAAATTAGAGCTTATTAAGAAGTAAATTACCACACATTTAATCGGTTGGAGTCAAGCTTTAAAAAGATAAACACCAAGATTGTAAAAGCCCACAGTCCAGATCCTCCATAGCTAAAAAATGGCAACGGAATTCCAATGGTAGGAATGAGACCCATTACCATTCCAATATTAATTAGAAAGTGCACAAATAAGATACTAGCCACTCCATAGCCGTAGACCCTACTAAATTTTGATTTTTGTTGTTCTGCTAGAAATAGCAGTCTCAAAATTAATAACACAAATAAAATGACAACTATGCTACTTCCAATGAAACCCCATTCTTCGCCAACTGTGCTAAAGATATAATCGGTGTGTTGTTCAGGGACAAAATTCCCTCTGGTTCGGGTGCCATCCATAAACCCTTTTCCAAAAGTGCCCCCCGATCGAATTGCTTTCTCTGACTCATTCAGGTTGTATGAAATATTGCGTTTCATGGCTTGTAATTTAGTGGGATCTTTTTCTAACCGAAGCCACAACCCTATGCGGTCCTGCTGGTGTTTTTGCAGAACGTTATTATAGGCCCATTGAACGCTAAAACTTATTCCAATACTAAAAATTAGGATCGTTAAAATTCCTCCAATCTTTTTCTTTTTTTGCTTAAAAAAAAGTTGATAAATAAATAGTAAAATTGCGATACTGACACATACAATTGTTGCTGAAAATTTTAAAGTAGCAATTCCTAAAATGGCTATAAATATTCCAAATAACAGGTAATACTGAGGAATACCTTCTCTATAAAAAACAAAAAACAAGCTTCCAAATACAAGCGTACTACCCGCGTCATTTTGTAATAAAATTAAAAATGCAGGTAGACCGACTAAGATTGCAGCCTTAATTTGATATTTTTTTTCTCTAATGTTAGTTTGTAAATCGCTAATATATTTTGCTAATGCGAGTGTGGTTGCAAATTTCGCAAACTCACTTGGTTGCAGTGTAATTCCCCCAAAGTCATACCAAGAGGTGGCCCCATTTATTTGTTTTCCAGCAATAAATAAACCAACCAAGGATAGCATTGAGCCAATGTAAATAATACTCGCAAAACGTTCGTAAAACTTAGCGTCAAGAGATAAAATTAGTGAGATTAGTACAAGAGAGCACAAGATAAAAATGAGTTGCTTTCCATAGGGTTTGCTGATGTCAAAGTAGGAGGTAAACTCACCCGCAGCAGAGGCAGATAAAATATTAAAATATCCAAAAATGACGAGCGCTGTAAAAAGAATTACTGCGACCCAATCTAATTGAAAAATATTGGCACGTTTTTGGATCATTTTTCATTGATTTTAAACGGTTTACCGCTGTAGGGTTTTAAGTACTCGTCTTCCAAACTTTTTTCGATAACTAACCGTTCCATTCTTTTTAAACTAACCGATCCCTTTAGGTATTTTTCGATCATTAGGCTTGAAATTCGTCCAGCCCAACGCGATCCATAATAGCCATTTTCTACCAAAACGGCAATCGCAATTTTAGGGTCATCTTTTGGTGCAAAGGCAACAAAAATTGAATGATCGGTGAGTTGTTGTCTAACACCATCAATTTTAGTAAAATTTTCGGCAGTTCCAGTTTTTCCGCAAATCTCTATCCCCGGAACTTTTAAAAAACTGGCGGTTCCTTTTTTGTATACATTATGCATGCCTTCAATAACAGCTTCGAAATATTCTGGACTAATTGTCGTTTGTTTGGGCGTTGTAAAATTAGGATCCATCGCTTCGTTTTCAATAGATTTAATGATGTGAGGGGTATAATAAAACCCTTTGTTTGCAATGGCCGCAGTCATATTTGCTAATTGAATGGGCGTCACTAAGATTTCTCCTTGTCCAATCGAATTAGAAATGATGGTGGTTGCACCCCATTTAAAATCCGGATACCATGTATCATAATAATTTCCATCGGGAATATTTCCTTTTTTTCCAACAGCTAAGTCATTTCCTAAAAAACTCCCCAAGCCAAAACTTTTAATGTGATGACTCCAACGGTCCATAGACTGAGAGGCATTATCATACTTTTCAATGGTACTTCTAAAAGCCATTGCAAAATACGAATTACAAGAATAGGTAATTCCTAGATTTAAATTTCGAAATCCTCCTCCACAGTGACACAACATGATCCGTTTATTTTTTCCGTAAATGTATTTTTCAGAACAAATAATATTTGTTTTTGCATCGATTACTTTTTCTTGTAAGGCTGTAAGCGCTACTAATACTTTAAAGGGCGAACCGGGTTCATGCATCCGTATCAGCCCCTTGTCGATCAATGGGCGATGGATAGAATCTTGGTATAATTTAGTGTAATTTATGGAACGTTGGCGACCTACTAGTAAGTTTGGATTATAAGAAGGCGCAGTGACCAGACTTAAAATTTCACCGCTACTAGGTTCAAGAGCTACAATACCCCCAATTTTGTTTTGCATTAACAACTCTCCATACGCTTGAAGCTCAGAATCAATAGTAATTTTAATGTCTTTTCCTGGGATAGGAAGGGTGTCAAAGGCACCTTCTTTGTAAGGGCCTATGTCTTTATTATAAATATCTTTTTGAATAAACTTTATACCCTTAACGCCTCTTAGTTTTTTTTCATAGGAAATTTCGACCCCTTGTTTTCCGATCAAATCGCCAAGTTTATAGTAGGAATCAGCGGCAATTTCTTTATCATTAGCTTCGGCGATGTATCCTAAAACGTTGGCACCAATAGAAGTTTGATAGTCTCTTACCGATCTTTTTTGAATATAAAACCCTTTAAAGTGTCTTAATTTTTCAGAAAGAAATGCATAGTTTTCTTTAGAAAGGTGAGATAAAAAAACCGACGGTAAACGGGGGGAATATCGATACGCTCGATTATAAGATTTTAGAAAATTGAGCTTATTAATTTTTAACAGATTACAAAATAAAACGGTATCTAAGGGTTCCACTTCTCTTGGAATGACCATCACATCGTAACTGGGTTGGTTGGCAACTAATAGGCTGTCGTTTCTATCGTAAATATAGCCTCTTTTTGGATAGTGAAATACTTTTCGAATTGCATTATCATTGTTAATGTCATAGGCGTCGGCACTGTAAATTTGTAAATAAAATAAACGTCCAACAAAGCAAATCCCTGTCAATATAACCAGACCAAAAAGCAGCACCTTTCTCATGTTTTTTTAGAGCTAAATAATGATGAAAGTAGTAAACAAAGAAGCAATGTAAAAATACTGGAGTAAAATGTTTGCTTGAAAATTAATAACAACTCATTTTGATCAAATATAACAAGGGAAAATAGAATAAAATGATGAATAAAAATGAGGATTAAAAAATAAACCAAACGTTTACTAAAATCGGTATTACTAAATTTTACAGCGTGATATTCATAAACAGATCCAAAAGAAAACTTTAGACAAAGAGGACGAATGTATGCAATTGCGACACTTGCTGCGGCATGGGTTCCTCCAGAATCTAAAAACATATCGACAGATAAACCTAGTAAAAAACTTAGAAAAATAAATAACAATCGATTGTTTGAAACGGGGTATAGCAATACAAAAAGCACATATACATAAGGATTTAAATAGCCCAAAAAATTGATGTGACTACATACAACAACCTGTAGCAAAACCAACCCTAGAAAACGTACTACATTTATAAATACAATGTTATTCATCGGAAATATTTAAGGCTCTTAATTCGTTAATATCGGTGTTTTTTATAATATAAACATGCTCCAAATTTGTCATGTCATTAAATAGTTTAACGTCAATAATATATAAATCTTCGGTATCATTTAGTCGAAAGGATTGGATGCTTCCAACAGGGATATTAGGTGGAAATGTGGAAGAGTATCCACTTGTAATCACGGTATCTCCAACGGCTATTTTTACCATCCCCTGTACGTCTTTTAATTGAGTAATCTCGGGCGATTTACCATCCCAAGTCAAGACCCCAAAGTGACTTGTTTTTTTTAATTTAACATTCACACGACTTTTGGTATTCAAAATTGAGATAACTCTAGAATAGTTGGAGGATGTTTTATCAATGATTCCTACAATTCCTTTCGAAGTAATTACGCCATCATCTTCCTTAATACGATCGTTAAGCCCTTTGTTAAGGGTTAAATAATTATTGGGAAGCGCAAAACTATTTTTATAAACCAAACTTGGAAACAACTCAAAAGTGTTTTGCAAAACGGTGTCTGGTTTCACAAATTTTTCTTGATTGAAGACCAACCTTTTTAATTGGCTGTTTTCTTCTAAAAGTAAGTTATTTTCTTTTTTTAAATTAAAATATTGAGTGATGCCGTAAAAGGTTCCATAAATACTGCCCGTTATTTGATTGGAAGAATGAATGAATTTACTGCGGTGATATTCATGCGATTGTATTGTAAGTGAAAGTGCACAAGAAAACAACAACAAAAACAATACAAATGTTTTGTTTTTGATGAAGAAATTAAAAAGTTGTTGCATTACTTAAGTTCTATTTTAGTAAGACACTTTTATATTTTGCAAGGTTTTTCAGAACAATTCCTGTCCCTCTAACAACGGCTCTTAACGGATCTTCAGCAATATAAACAGGTAAGTCTGTTTTTTGAGACAATCGCTTGTCTAGACCTCTTAACATCGAGCCGCCTCCAGCAAGATAAATGCCAGTATTATAAATATCTGCAGCAAGTTCTGGTGGCGTTTGTGAGAGTGTTTCCATCACAGAATCTTCAATTCGAAGAATTGATTTATCCAGTGCTTTCGAAATTTCACGATGCGTAATTTGAACTTGTTTTGGTTTTCCAGTCAATAAATCTCTTCCTTGAACATTCATTTCATCGGGTGGAACTTCTAGGTCTTCAGTTGCAGCTCCAATTTGGATTTTTATTTTTTCTGCGGTTCGATCCCCTACATAAAGGTTGTGCTGCGTTCGCATGTAATAAATGATGTCATTCGTAAATACATCTCCTGCAACTTTCACGGATTTGTCACAGACAATACCTCCTAGAGCGATGACAGCAATTTCGGTAGTTCCACCACCAATATCAACGATCATATTTCCTTTTGGTTGCATAATATCTACCCCAATTCCAATTGCTGCGGCCATTGGCTCATGTATCAAATACACTTCTTTACCATTTACACGCTCTGCAGATTCTTTGACCGCACGCATTTCGACTTCTGTGATTCCTGAAGGAATACAAATAACCATTCTTAAAGAAGGTGCAAATAATTTATTTTTTAATGCAGGGATGCTTTTGATAAACATGCTGATCATTTGTTCAGAGGCATCAAAATCTGCAATTACCCCATCTTTTAAGGGGCGTATTGTTTTGATGTTTTCATGCGTTTTTCCCTGCATCAAGTTGGCTTCTTTTCCAACTGCTATAATTTTTCCAGAGATTCGATCTCTAGCCACAATGGATGGGCTGTCAATTACAACTTTGTCATTGTGAATTATTAATGTGTTGGCGGTCCCTAAATCGATTGCTATTTCCTCAGTTAAGAAGTCAAAAAATCCCATATGCTATAAAAAATTTACTGGGGGTGTTAAAGTAAAATGCTCTTTTGTAAATGTACTAAAATAAATTTTAGTTTGGAAATGCGTTTTACTTAAATAATTTAGTGTTTGAAATGACGTGTTTTTGTGAAAACCATTGCCACATTGTTTGCATTACAATAATCAATACTTAATTGATCTTTTATAGAGCCACCTGGTTGAATCACAGCCGTAATTCCAGCATTTTTAGCAATTTCTACACAATCTGGAAATGGAAAAAAGGCATCACTCGCCATCACGGCACCACTCAAATTAAAGTTAAAAGATTTTGCTTTGTGAATCGCTTGATTTAAGGCGTCTACACGACTTGTTTGTCCTGTTCCACTCGCAAATAATTGTTTGTTTTTAGCCAATACGATTGTATTAGACTTTGTGTTTTTACATATTTTAGATGCAAATAACAAATCTTCAATTTCATTGTCAATAGGTGTTGAGGTCGTTGCGTTCTCTAGCATATTTCGGTCATCTGTGATGGAGTCTTTTTGCTGAACCAATACGCCATTTAAACAACTTCGTACACTGGTTTCGGGTAAGTTAATAGTGTTTTGTATCAATAAAATTCTATTTTTCTTTCCCTTTAAAACCGCTTCGGCATCCGGGCTAAAAGAAGGTGCAATAACCACTTCACAAAATAAGCTGTGAATTTCCTCGGCCGTTGCTAAGTCAATTTCGCAATTTGCAATTAAAACGCCACCAAATGCTGATACGGGATCCCCTGCCAAAGCGTCAATATACGCTTGGTGTAAGGTTTCTCTTTGGGCAACGCCACATGCATTGTTGTGTTTTAAAATTGCAAAGGTTGGTGACTCATCCTGAAATTCATTCATTAGATTAACTGCAGCATCCACATCTAAAAGATTGTTATAGCTTAATTCTTTTCCATGAAGCTTTGTGAACATCGCTTCAAAATCTCCAAAGAAATAGCCTTTTTGGTGAGGGTTTTCGCCGTAACGAAGTGTTGTGCCTTTCGGTTCACTAATTTTAAGGACAAGCTCTTCTTTTTCACTGTTGAAATAATTAAAAATCGCACTGTCATAATGCGATGAAACATTGAATGATTTGGTCGCAAAACGTTTACGGTCTTCAATAGAAACGCGTCCTCCGTCGTTAGAGATAAGACCTAAAAATTCAGCATAATCATCCACAGATGACACACAAATCACATCTTTGTAGTTTTTTGCGGCCGCGCGAATGAGAGAAATGCCGCCAATGTCAATTTTCTCTATAATGGCTTCGTTGCTTGCCCCTGAAGTAACCGTTTTTTCAAAAGGATAGAGATCTACAATTACCGCATCGATTTGTGGAATTGAAAAAGCACTCATTTCTTCAATGTCTTGAGCATTGTCTTGACGATTTAAAATACCGCCAAATATTTTTGGGTGTAAGGTTTTGACACGGCCGCCAAGAATTGACGGATACTCTGTGATGTCTTCTGCAGGAACGACTTTGATTCCTAAGTCATTAATGAATTTTTGAGTTCCGCCTGTGGAATATATAGTGACGCCTTGTTCGTTCAGTTTTTTTACGATTGGTTCTAGACCGTCTTTACTGAATACGGAAATTAAGGCGGATTTTATGGTTTTATGTTGGCTCATTATCGTGTCTAGTTTTAAATGTCAAAAGTAGTCAATTATCCAACAAAAATTCATTTCAATTTACTCAAAAAAACAATATCTTTTTAACGAAACACGGGAGTTATTAACAACTACATAAGTGTGGCAACCGATCGACATACAAATTCTAAGAAACGTTCATCGTGCTCTGTAAATGGATCAATTGTATTTGAATCAATATCAATTTGCCCCACATTTTGTCCGTCCACAAACAATGGGACGACAATTTCAGATTTGACGTTGATACTACAAGCGATGTAATTGTCTTGAGCTTTCACATCCGGAACAACAAAATTTTTGTTACTAACCGCTACTTGCCCACAAATGCCTTTCCCAAACGGAATGGTGGTGTGGTCCGTTGGCGTTCCTGCATAGGGACCAAGTATCAACTCCTCTTTGTGTCCGTTTTTGAAATAAAAACCAACCCAATCATAATGTGGTACGGATGTTTTTAATAATTCACATATCAAATGGAGCGTTTGATCTCGTGTTATTGAGTTGCTAATTAAAACAGTAATTTTGGGTTGTAATATGTCGAAAATCATTAAATATATTTTTACAAAAATACCATATATATAAAACAAGCCCTCAGAAAAGAACTTATTTTATGATAATTTTAGCAAGCATTAGTTTTTTGTAGTTTGAGTTTTGTTAGCTTTGAAAAATACCAAATAAATCAGAATGAAATTTATGTTATTAACTCCAATTTTCGTGGTTTCACAATCTGATCTTAAAGGGATGGTTATGGAATTAAATCCCCAAAACAAACACATTCCCCTTTTTGGTCAAATTTTGATACTACATTAGTTTATGGTCCCATATTTGGGAGTACTTATTACGCGGGCTTACCTTATAAACTAAATTAATATTATATCAATAAAGAGGCTGTCTAAAAAGACTTTTTGTCAGTTTTTCTGCCGAAAAATAATCTATGGCAAACTCAAAATAATTAAAAAACCCACATTTTTAAATTGAAAATGTGGGTTTTTTCTTGTTTTTTAGATGCTGTTGAGAAATCAACCGAAAATTTTTCTAAATTTTTATTTTCGTCTTTACTTTTCAGACACCCTCTTTTTGCTTGTTGTATTTTGCGATGATTACATCATCCCTGGCATCCCACCACCCATTGGAGGCATTGCAGGTGCATCTTCTTTAATGTCTATCAAAGCACATTCGGTGGTTAGAATCATGCCAGCTACAGAAGCCGCATTTTCTAAAGCCACCCGTGTTACTTTTTTAGGATCAATAATACCTGCTTTAAGCATATCTACATACGCATCGTTTTTGGCATCATACCCAAAATCGCCTTTGCCCTCTAATACTTTGTTAATGACCACACTTCCTTCGCCACCAGCGTTTTCAACGATGGTACGTAAAGGCGCTTCAATAGCTTTAGATACAATTTGAATTCCAGTTACTTCATCCAAATTGGCTGCGGTTAGTTTCTCAAGTGTTTTTTGAGCTCTTACAAGCGCAACTCCTCCACCAGCAACAATGCCTTCTTCAACAGCTGCACGTGTAGCGTGTAGCGCATCATCGACTCGGTCTTTCTTTTCTTTCATTTCGATTTCACTCGCTGCACCAACATATAAAACGGCAACACCGCCCGCTAATTTAGCTAAACGTTCTTGTAGTTTTTCTTTGTCATAGTCACTCGTCGTAGTTTCAATTTGTGCTTTGATTTGGTTCACGCGCGCTTTGATGTCATTGGCGTTTCCTGAGCCATTGACAATGGTTGTATTGTCTTTGTCAATCGTTACTATTTCGGCAGTTCCAAGCATGGTTAAATCGGCATTCTCTAAAGAAAACCCGCGTTCTTCCGAAATCACGGTACCACCAGTTAGGATGGCGATGTCTTCAAGCATTGCTTTTCGACGGTCTCCAAAGCCTGGTGCTTTTACGGCAGCAATTTTAAGCCCCCCTCTGAGTTTGTTAACCACTAAAGTTGCTAAGGCTTGACCATCCACATCTTCAGCAATAATTAATAAGGGACGTCCCGATTGCGCTACAGGTTCCAAAATTGGAAGTACTTCTTGAAGGTTTGATATTTTTTTGTCAAATAATAAAATATAAGGATTCTCTAAATCGGCGATCATTTTATCGGCATCGGTCACAAAATAAGGGCTTAAATACCCTCGGTCAAATTGCATTCCTTCAACCACATCGACATATGTATCCATTCCTTTGGCTTCCTCAACAGTGATCACTCCTTCTTTACCAACTTTTCCAAATGCTAAGGCAATAAGTTCTCCGATAGTATTATCGTTGTTAGCAGAGACAGAGGCAATTTGTTGAATTTTCTCAGATGAGTTTCCGACTTTTTTTGCTTGTTTTTCTAAATCAGTAATGATCGACGTAACTGCCTTGTCAATTCCACGTTTTAAATCCATTGGATTGGCACCTGCGGCAACATTCTTCAATCCTTCTTTCACAATTGCTTGTGCTAAGACGGTTGCTGTGGTAGTACCATCTCCAGCTAAGTCATTGGTTTTAGAAGCCACTTCTTTCACCATTTGAGCGCCCATATTTTCCAAAGGATCTTCCAATTCAACTTCTTTTGCAACGGAGACCCCATCTTTAGTGACTTGTGGTGCTCCAAAACTTTTACTAATAATCACATTACGACCTTTTGGTCCTAAGGTTACTTTTACTGCATTTGCTAATGCATCAACGCCACGTTTTAATCCGTCACGTGCATCAATATCAAATTTTATATCTTTTGCCATTTTTTAGTTTTTTTTAAAAATTAAACAATTGCTAGAATATCACTTTCTCGCATGATTAAATAATCAGTTCCTTCTAGTTTAAGCTCAGTACCTGCATATTTCCCGTAAAGTACAGAATCGCCAACTTTTACTGTCGTAGGCTCATCTTTTGTGCCTTTACCAACAGCAACGACCGTTCCTTTTTGAGGTTTTTCTTTCGCATTATCAGGAATAATAATCCCAGAGGCGGTTTTTGTTTCAGCCTGCAGTGGTTCTACAAGAACTCTGTCTGCTAATGGTTTGATGTTTAAAGCCATATGAATCAATTTTTAGTGTTATTTTATGTGTTGAGATTTAGTCTAAAAGTGTGCCAATTGTTCTAACCTGACAAACTTTCAGAACAAAAAATGTCAACGTGTTTGCGTTGACATTTTGTAGTTTTTATGAAGCATTTCTATTACTCAGAATCCGTTGCTTCTGGCGTTGAGCTCTCTTCTTCTGTAGGAGTGTCTTGAACAGGGACTGCTATTGGTTGAGATGTTGCAGGCGCAGCATCTAAATCAAGAGCTTTAGACTCTTGAGTGTTGTCGGAGCCCCCAATTGCTACATTAGAAAGTAAAATCAAGGCTAGTAATAAAGTTGCCAGTGCCCAGGTGCTTTTGTCCAAAAAGTCAGATGTTTTTTTAACTCCACCAACTTGTTGGGTTCCTCCGCCTCCAAAAGAAGAAGATAACCCTCCGCCTTTAGGATTTTGAACCATGATAACGACTACGAGTAGAAAGGCTACAACGACGATAAGAACTAGAAATATAGAAAATGTACTCATTAGATATTATTTTTTTCTTGTAAGACTTTTATTGCTTGAATTTGGTCTGCAAATAAACTACTTTTTTCTGGATATTTCAAACTTAAAATACGGTAAGACTGGATTGCTTTGTCATAGTTTTTTTGCTCCACATAAATTCTTGCTAAAGTTTCGGTCATTAAATCCTCTGTTTCAATGGGTGAGACCTCGGCAATATTGATTAATTTTGAGTGTTTGTTAAGCGGCTTTAATTTAGGTTTATTGGTGATAAAAGCGTCAATAAGCGCAAACTTTTTATCGCGTGGGGATTCATTTTTAGGTTCAGATCCCTCGCTGCGATCAATCGGTTTTTTTTGCGCTACACTTAACCATTCTGAAAATGAAAATTTTTCAGTTTTGTCAAAATGTAACGGTTTTCCGAGTCCTAATTTTGATTCAGGATTATCTTGATTTAAAGTGGTTGAGGGTATTGTTGCGGTCTTTAATTTCGAATCGTAATTTAAAGACGTGTGTGAAGAGATGTCTTGAAATTCCGAAACTTTGATCGTTTTGATTTGATCAAAATTTTGTTTGATATGTGTCGAAATATCATTTTGCACAAACATTTCTGAGGTAATAAAATCAAACAACACACTTCGATCGGTTGTGTAAGCAGCTGTTGTTTTTAGTTCCTGATTGTACTTAAAACTTCCCAAGTCTTTTAAGCCTTTTAGATACATTGCTCTGGCCGATTGAAAATAGGGGAATTCCTCAATAATAGCAGCGACATGACTCACTTGGTCTTTGTTTAAAGTCGAAGGGTTGTGTAATAGATATGTGAATTCAGATGTATTCATATTTTACCAATTGGCTAGCGAGGCATTTACAACGTCTTGTGTAATTCGTTCATAAATTTCTTCAATGGCCGTTGTTTTTTGAGCGCCTATAAGTTGCGCACTTCCCTCATAGTTATAAAAAAAGGAGAATCGTTTTTCAAATTCCGCATCCTCATCATTTTTGTCGAAAAACCGCACATTCACACTAATTGTTAGCTGATTTTGAGCTGCGGTGTTACTCGAAGTGGCCGTTGTGGGGGCGATTCTGTACTCTACAATTTCACCTTCGTATACGATGTCTCCATTGGATTTAACAAGATCTAAATTGGTTTGATTTAAAATCAAGTCCTGAAGTGCTAACGTAAAGTCCCGTTCAATTCCGGGCTCAATTAGTGCAGCCGTATTTTGAAAGTAATTCACCTGAAAGGTTTTTGTGTTGGCACTTAATGAAATCCCAGTGAAGGAGTAAGCGCCACATCCCAAAACAAGGGCAAAAGTCCCTACAATTAAGCTGTATTTTAAAACGTTAAAGGTCATATTGTTTTATTTTTCGATATAAAGTTCGTTCGCTAATTCCCAATTCATCTGCTGCTAATTTACGCTTTCCTTGGTGACGTTCAAGCGATTTTTTAATAAGTTCTAACTCTTTATCATGAAGAGACAGTGTTTCTTCTTCCTCCTCTATTGCTTCTGTATAGGTGTATTTTTCGTCGTCATCATTGATAATTTCAACAGGATTTTCTTCTTGCGTTTTTGCAGGTAGTGATAGAAGTTCGGGTTTATCTTCTGGTTGTAAAGTGTTGTCCTTATTGTAAATTTTTTGAATTAAACCTTCATTGTTTTTTTGAACATCACTGTGGTTTTCATGTTTCATTAATTCCATCGTTAGTTTTTTGAGATCATTCAAATCACTTTTCATGTCAAATAAAACTTTGTATAAAATTTCTCTTTCTGTGCTAAAATCACTTTGCCCTTTTTCTTTACCTTGAACCGCTGGTAAATTGGTTCCCATATTAGGTAAATATGTTTTTAACGTCAAAACATCAATCATTCTAGAGGATTCTAAAACCGATATTTGTTCGGCTACATTTCTGAGCTGTCTAATGTTTCCGCTCCATCGGTATTTGATAAGGGCATCCACGGCATTATCGTCAAGTCGAATGGTGGGCATTTTGTATTTTAAAGCAAAATCACTCGCAAATTTCCTAAATAATAAATGAATATCGTCTTTTCGTTCTCGAAGAGATGGTAATAAAATTTCAACGGTGCTTAATCGGTAATACAGATCTTCTCGAAATTTTTCTTTTTCAATGGCTTCAAACATATTAACGTTGGTGGCCGCCACAATTCTGACATCTGTTTTTAAAACGGTGCTCGAACCTACCTTAATAAATTCGCCATTTTCTAAAACTCTTAACAATCGAACTTGGGTGGTTAATGGAAGCTCACCGACTTCATCCAAAAAAATTGTACCACCATTGGCGACTTCAAAGTATCCAGAACGCGTTTGAGTGGCGCCGGTAAAAGCCCCTTTTTCATGCCCAAAAAGCTCGCTGTCAATAGTCCCTTCAGGAATGGCACCACAATTCACAGCGATGTATTTTCCGTGTTTTCGGTGCGAGAGTTGATGAATGATTTTAGGAATACTTTCTTTTCCAACACCACTTTCTCCAGTAACTAACACCGAAATATCTGTAGGTGCCACCTGAACAGCTTTTTCTATGGCACGATTAAGACCCGTGTCATTTCCAATAATTCCAAACCGTTGTTTTATAGATTGAACTGTTTCCATAATTAATTATTTT
>Ga0115559_1001154_pt1 | contig 17473 bp, 10 predicted proteins | sample COGITO_mtgs_1105_3_FD_87281 | JGI IMG/M metagenome (GOLD analysis project Ga0115559, IMG submission 87281) | Pelagic marine microbial communities from North Sea - COGITO_mtgs_110506 | ecosystem: Environmental > Aquatic > Marine > Epipelagic | place: Germany:Helgoland, sampling site Kabeltonne... | reverse complement strand
TACTATGAACTTAATAAAACGGAATGAATTATTAAGTACCATTAAAAAAGAGTTAAGTAACACAAACAACATCGATGAAATAACTAAAGTAATTAAACTAATAAATAAAAATCTAAACACTTCAGATGACTGGAAGTTGTTTGAAGAAGCTTTTAAAAACACTGACAAGGGCTTTATCAAAAAAATCAAATCCAGACACGATAACCTTACTTCTAATGACTTAAGATTGTGTACTTATTTAAGATTAAATCTATCTTCAAAAGAGATTGCGCCTCTGCTAAATATTAGTATTAGAAGTGTTGAAGTGAAAAGGTATCGACTAAGAAAGAAGATGAATTTAACACATGAAGCAAGTTTAAGTAGCTATATACTACAGATATAATAATAGAAAACAACCTTTATTTTCTTTCAAAACAAAGAAAACTACATAAAGGATAGGTATACAATCAAATATTCTTGACTATACCAAAAGTGTTAATTATCGCCTTATACTAACAAAAACAACACTCTAAGTCTTATTAAAACCTTAACGCATTTACAAAATACCTATACATGCCCACAACATGCGGCTTTTGTTATGATTTCCGCTCTTTAAATAAAACCCTGCTAATATCATATAAACAAAGAGCATTTCTTGCCATATTTCTAAATTTTACTAGTTTTTTTTATAATGTATGTTTTTTATTAAGGTCTTTTTATATAAAACTTTAATTTTAGTATTAAATTTACCTTAATTCAGTTTTTAGTTAACAAATCAAAAAAAACAAATTTAAATTCCATAACATGAAAAACAAACTTTTAATAATAGTACTACTATTAAGTACTTCATTGATGCTTGGGCAAACAGATAAAATATCTGTAAAAAATGATGCAAGCGGAATGAGACTTCAAGTAAATGGCAAAGATTTTATGATTAATGGTATGAATTGGGATTACGTTCCGATTGGCACCAATGTAGTCGATGCTAACTTTTACAAAAAATCAGATGACGTTATTAGAGCTGGACTAGATGCTGAAATGGCACTTTTACAAAACATGAATGTAAACGTAATCCGTCAGTATACTGGTGTGCCAGCTAAATGGGTTAAATATATATACGAAGAGTATGGCATATATACCATGCTAAACGATTCTTTTGGTAGATATGGGCTAACCATAGATGGTGTTTGGACACCAGTCACTAATTATTCTGACAAGAAAACACAAGACCTATTAATGACTACAATTAAGGATATGGTTACGGAATACAAAGACGTGCCAGGAATCTTATTGTATTTACTTGGAAACGAAAATAATTATGGTCTTTTTTGGCAAGGAGCTGAAACGGAAGATTTCCCAGAAGGTGAAGAAAAAATAAATGCTGTTGGTGAGTTAAGAGGTAGGCCAATGTATAAACTAATGAATGACGCAGCTAAAGTAATGAAATCAATAGATTCTAATCGACCAATTGCAATTTGTAATGGAGACGTTTTGTTTATCGATATAATAGCTGAAGAATGTAAAGACATTGATATTTATGGAACAAATGCATACCGAGGTAAATCCTTCGGAGACATGTTCCAAGTTGTAAAAGACAAACTTAACCTTCCAATAATGTTTACAGAGTTTGGTTCTGATTCTTTCAACGCTATAAAAAATGCTGAAGATCAAAAAATGCAGGCGTTTTATAATGTAGAAAACTGGAAAGAAATTTATCAAAATGCTGCTGGCTTAGGAAAAGTTGGTAACTCAATTGGAGGTTTTACTTTTCAATTTTCTGATGGATGGTGGAAAGCAGGATTTGATGACAGAAAAGATGCAGATACACAACAGACAGAATCTACATGGAATGCTGGAGGTTATACTATTGACCAAGCTTTTCCAGGGGCAAACAATATGAATGAAGAATGGTTCGGAATTTGTGCAAAAGGACCTACAGACCAAAGGGGTTTATATACATTATACCCTAGAGCTTCTTATTACGCTCTAAAAGATGTCCATAGTCTTGATGTTTATGGAGAAGGAGTAACTGCAGATTTCGTTAGTAATTTCTTCAAAGGAATTAATCTAATGGATGCTGTTCTTAGAGCCAGAGGTGATAAAGCAGCTTTAGGTGGTGGAGATACAGAAAAATTAAGATTAAGTCAGTTTTCTGCTAGATTTACAACTTTTAATACTGGAGGTTCTCTATTAACGACTCCTGAACAAGCTGACCCTAATGAACCAAATAGTTTTCCAAGCAGAACTGGTTTTGATCATATGCAATCTTATTTCATAGGAGTTGAGGCTAAGCCTGCTCCAAATATGAAAGCGAATGTAACTTTCAATATTGCTGGAAATATTGCAGCAAATCCAATTGATGAAATTTTCTATGAAAATGTATCTAGACCTGTTTCAGTAGAAGGATCTAACGGAGAAGAAATTATCTTAGCTGATAACAATAGAGTTCGTGTCTACAATGCAGAATTTGAATGGAATACAAAAAAATTAGACTTTAGAGGCTTTTATAGAACCGGACATTACCACTGGGCATACGAAGGAGATTTCTTTAATTTTTACCCTGAAGCAAATTATGGCCCAAATTTAGACATCTATAATGGTGAAATCATGGGACTAGAAATTGATGGTAAAGGTTCTCTAGATGGTTTCAAAGCTGCTTTAGGGCCACAACTTTGGTGGGGAGCTAACCCAGCAATGCTTTTAAAGTATAGAAAAAAATTAGGTCACTGGAATGTAACGGGGATTTATCATAAAGATATAGATAACGACTCCTTTTTATTTTTTGGTGGAGGAAAAGAAATTGGTCTTGATGCTAACGGAAGACGTATTTTAAATGCAGATCAAGTTCGATCTGGTGTAATTCCACCATGGCCAACAGAAAGAGCTGCGCTTGTTTTAGAAAGAGAGTTTGGTAAAATTGAAATTTCTCTAGGAGGAATGTGGGGAGGAAGACCTTTAAATGGAATTTCTTACCAAGACATAGACGACAATGGAAATGTAGTCGTTGATAATATTAAATCTACTGATAACTGGGGAGGTAAAGGAAAAATTACCTACGCTGGAGGAAAATTTAACTGGTATGCACAAGGTTCTGTAATGGGATTGGTAGCTAATGGAGGATTTGATCAAACTCAAACATTTACGGGTTGGAAATTAAAAGATAGCGGTAGTGGAAACATGGCGAACTTTTTAACAGGGTTTACTTTCGCTGTTGGTGATTTGCAAATTGCTCCAAACTTTATGTATCAAAAACCATTAATTGCTGCAATGCCAAACGGAGTAGATGCTCCTGGTAGATTAAGAAATGTAATTGACGACCCGTTTGCTGTTAGAAACGGAAACAGAGAAACTACGGCTGGTGAAATCTTATTCACTTATGATCCTACTCCAGCAACTTGGATGTATGCATGGGATAATGATAGAGCTGAAGATGCAAAATTTGCAATGAGTACTGGATTTGTATTCCGTAATCAACCAACAACCATGGATGCTCATATTGGATTCTTAGCAAATCGTCAATTCTTTGCATTTCCAAACTCTGTACCCGCACAAAATTTATGGGAAGCACACACAAGAATGGTTTCTAAAATAAATAGAGATTTTGGAATCATTGGTAATTTCTACTATGGAAATGGACAGGCAAATGGAGATTCTGAAAGAACAATTACTAGATTTGGTGGAGATGTAAGAATGATTTACAAAAAAACCAAAACAACTTTTCAAATAAAAGCGAATGATTGGGGACCTTTTGACTATCACAGAGATTTCAACCTTACATTCCCATTACAATTAATGCTAGACTTCTCAACTACTTTAGGAAAACCTGATTGATTTGTGTTGCCAAGTACAACAATCGGAGTTCGTGGAACATGGCGTTCTTTAAATGAAAACTCACCTCGTTTTTCACCGAACAATGCTCTTGAGTTTGCTACAGCGCCAATTTTAAGTCCTGTTGGTTTTCCAAACGGAACAGAATGGGAAATTAGAACATACATACATATTAATTTAGGAAAATAAAAAGAAGAGATATGAAAACAATAAAATTTATTAATAAAAAAAACTCACTTGTTTTAGGGTTAATACTCCTATTAACTGTGGGTTGTGAAAGAGAGCTTTCTGATGATGTTGTGTCTGCAACATTTTCAAATACTGCTGAGATATTTACAGACAATTTTGTAGGGTTGGGCAGTAATTTTTATTTCCCGTACTCAGATGGGTATGCAAAGCTAGATATTTTTGAAGTAGATAGTGAAGTAAGCTATGTAGGATCTTCATCTTTACGTATAGATGTTCCTAATGAAATTGGTGATCCGGGAGGTAGTTATGCGGGTGCTTTCTTTAGAATTGATGGTGCTGGTAGAGATTTAACGGAATATAATGCACTTACCTTTTGGGTAAAATCTACAGGTGCTCCTTTTATTCAAAGTTTTGGGTTTGGACAAAGTGAAGTTCAAGATTTTCAAACTTCTATTTCAAACTTTCAGTTATCTACAACATGGACTAAGGTAGTTATTCCAATTCCAGATGCTTCTCGTTTAACTGAAGAAAAAGGAATGTTTTGGTTAGTAGCATTACCTGATAATGGTGCTGGCTATTCTTTTTGGATAGACGAACTTAAATTTGAATACTTAGGTGGCTTAGGGCAACTTAGACCTTTTATTAGTAACGGACAAGATGTTACTGGTATTGGTTTTGAAGGCGAGACTCTTTCTATTGCTGGGGTTGGTGTTACTGCTAATCTTGCAAATGGGCAAGATGTTAGTGTTGTCTCCTCTCCTAATTTTTTCACATTTACCTCTTCAAACCCTAGTGTAGCCGCAACAAATGTCAGCGAAGTTTCATTAGTGGGTGGCGGAACAGCTACAATTACAGCGCAATTAGGAAATACAGATGCGGCTGGGTCATTAACTGTTAGCTCTTCTGCTCTTGCTCCAACACCTCCAGCTAGAGATGCTGCAGATGTAATATCTATTTTCAGTGATGCCTATACAAATGTTCCTGTAAATCATTTTAATGGATATTGGGGCGGCTCTACTACACAAGGGCAAGATGATATTAATATTAATGGAAACAATATCATAAAATTTACTGCGATAAATTATGTAGGAACTGAATTTCTAGGAGCTAACACTATTGATGCTTCACAAATGACCCATTTTCATATGGATATTTTAATAGAAACCCCCCTACAACCAGGAGATTTTCTTAGAATTGGATTACAAGATTTAGGAGCAGATAACGCATTTGGTGGGGCTCCAGACAGATTTGGCGCTATTACATTAAGAAGTAATACTACTCCAGCATTAATAAATGGTGGCTGGGTAAGTTTAGACGTTCCTTTCTCTAGTTTCCCTGGATTATCAACTCGTGCGAATTTAGCTCAAATTGTATATGTAACAGATGGTACCGTTGGGTTTTTGCCAGGTAGTATTACAAGTGTTTTTATAGATAATATCTACTTCTACAGGTAGGCAAAATATAAATTAAAAAGTAAAAGAAAATGAATTATAAAAATAAAATATCAGTAGTTTCAAAATACGCTTTCTTATTAGCATTATCGTTAACTGTCGTTAGTTGTAACCCTGATGAAGAACAAACTGTTGTGACCTTCACAAACCTTGTATGGCAAGATAATTTTAGTACTGATGGGGCTCCAAGTGCAAGCTCTTGGACTTATGATATTGGTGATGGAACTGCCCAAGGAATTCCTGGTTGGGGAAATAACGAATTACAATACTACACTGACAGACCAGAAAATGTGGTGGTAGAAGATGGCATGTTAAAAATAACAGCGATTCAAGAACTTTATATGGGTGCTGAGTATACTTCTGCTAAAATATTAACAAAAGGTTTGTTTGAGCAAACCTATGGCCGTTTTGAAGCAAGAATCAAATTGCCTTGGGGACAAGGTCTTTGGCCTGCATTTTGGATGTTAGGTGATGATTCTGGAGGTTCTGTAGTTTGGCCTCAAATTGGTGAAATTGACATCATGGAAAATAGAGGTGATCAACCTACCGTAACTCATGGTAGCGTTCATGGACCCGGGTATTCTGGAAGTACTGCTGTAACAAAAAGTTATGAATTAACTGACGGTCGCTTCGATACAGAATTTCACGTATTTGGTATAGAATGGGGTCCTAACTATATTAATTATTATGTAGACGATGTATTATACAATCAAATTACGCCAGCAGATGTTACAGGAGAGTGGGTATTTAATGACAATCCTTTCTACATGATTTTAAATGTAGCTGTAGGTGGTTCTTTCTCAGGAAATCCAAATGCAAATACTGTGTTTCCTCAGACAATGTATGTAGACTACGTGAGAGTTTATTCTCGTGACTAAAAAAAACCGAAACTAAAATGCTTGAAAGCCGTTTTTAAATAAACATTTCAAGCATTTACTATTTATATTCTATTATTATAGAATCAACTAAAAAAAGTACATAAAGTACAGTAAATAATGATTAGCGAAACTACCACATCAACAAAAGGCACTAATATTCAGGATAAAGATGTCGATTTGAAATCTATAACTATAGATAATGAAATGTATTATCAGATATCAAACAGCGATGCAATACGCCCATTTTTTATGAGCATAGTGAGTGATTCTAACCATTGGATGTTTATTTCAAGTAATGGTGGATTAACAGCTGGAAGAAAAAATTCTGAATTTGCTTTATTTCCATATTATACAGACGATAAGATTACAGAATCGGCAGATATTACTGGAAATAAATCTGTGTTTAAGGTTCATAAAGACAATCAAGAGTACATGTGGGAACCTCTAGCCGTAAGGTCTTTGGGTAAATATACCACTACGCAAAACTTGTATAAAAACCGATATGGTAACAAAATAATCTTTGAAGAAATTAATCACGATTTAGGATTAACTTTTAGATACCAGTGGAGCTCAAGTAACAAATACGGATTTGTAAAAAAATCTAAACTGATAAACACTAGTAATCAATCAGTGAAAGTTTCTCTTTTAGATGGTATTCAAAATATTATGCCTGCTAGTATTGGTAGTGACATTCAGAATCAATCAAGTAATTTAGTGGATGCTTACAAACGTAATGAGCTTGAAGAAGCTACGGGTCTTGGAATCTACGCTTTAAGCGCAATTTTAGTTGACAAAGCAGAAGCTAGTGAGGCTTTAAAAGCCAATGTAGTTTGGTCTCTAGGATTAGAAAACCCAAAATATTTGCTTTCTTCTCTTCAAGTAAATGACTTTAGATCTAAAAAAAGTGTACAACAAGAAGTAGATGTGAAAGCAGAAAAAGGAGCTTATTTTGTTTCAACTGAAATAGAATTAGCTGCAGATTCTTCTAAAGAATGGATGCTGGTTTCCAACGTTAATCAAAATCATTCTGACATTGCAAAATTATCTAAACTCATTAGAGAAGATAAATCATTATCAGAAAAAGTAAATGAAAACATAAACTTAGGAACAAAAAAATTAGTTGAATTAAGCGCAGCTTCTGATGCAATACAAGTAACAGGTGATAGCTTAAGAGACACACGTCATTTTTCAAACACCTTGTTTAACATCATGCGTGGTGGTATTTTTGATAATAGTTATCAAATTGAAAAATGGGATTTTAAAAATTACCTAGTTAACGCGAATAAAAAAGTTGCAAGAACTTCAGAAAATGTTGTTGATGCACTTTCTGATATTTTTTCTGTTTCAGAGCTACAAGAAGTTGCTTATAATAGCGATGATAAAAACTTTAGACGTCTTTGTTTAGAGTACATGCCTTTAAAATTTAGTCGTAGACATGGAGATCCAAGTAGACCTTGGAATAAATTCTCTATTAATACCAGAAGTGAAATCGATGGATCTAAAATTTTAGACTACGAAGGAAACTGGAGAGATATTTTTCAAAACTGGGAAGCCCTAGCGCATTCTTATCCTGAGTTTATTGAAAGCATGATTCATAAATTCTTAAATGCAACAACTTTTGATGGGTACAATCCTTACAGAGTAACCAAAGAAGGTTTTGATTGGGAAACCATAGAACCAGATGATCCTTGGTCATATATCGGATATTGGGGGGATCATCAAATTATCTATCTATTAAAGTTCTTAGAGTTTATTAATAAACATAAACCTGGTCAATTAGAGAGTTTCTTTACAAAGAACTTATTTGTCTATGCAAATGTTCCTTATAAAATAAAACCATATCAAGATTTATTAAAAACACCTAAGGACACCATTATTTTTGACGAAGAATTAGATCATAAAATACGTGAAGACAGAAAGCAATTAGGTGCCGATGGTGGTTTACTTCGTGATGAAAACAGGTTCATCGTGAAAGCAAATTTTGTAGAAAAAATACTAGCTACTGCACTAGCTAAACTATCTAACTTTATTCCAGAAGGTGGAATTTGGATGAATACTCAAAGACCAGAATGGAATGATGCTAACAATGCTTTAGTTGGTAATGGCGTTTCTATGGTAACTTTATATTATCTACGAAGGTTTTTTAACTTCTTCGAGGAATTACTGGCTACAACTAGTGTTAATGAAGTTGAAATTTCAAAAGAAATTTCAGAATTCTTCGATAAAGTTTTACAAACCTTAGAGAACAATAAAAACTTATTATCAGCATCGATTAATGATACTGATAAAAAATTAATTTTAGACGCCCTAGGTCAAGCAGGTAGTGACTTTAGAACACAGATATACGAGCATGCTTTCTCTGGAAGAAAGACTACACTAGCGATAGATAAGTTAAGAGATTTTGTGAGCCTTAGCAAGTCCTTTTTAGAACATTCTATAGAGGCTAATAAGCGTTCAGACAACTTGTATCATTCCTATAACTTAATGACCGTGAACTCAGACAACACTGTTTCTATCTCTTATTTAAGTGAAATGCTAGAAGGTCAGGTTGCAGTTTTAAGCTCAGGATATTTAAACGCAACTCAAACATTAGACGTTTTAAACGCTTTAAAGCAAAGCAAACTTTTTAGAGAAGATCAATACAGTTATTTACTCTATCCAAATAAAGAATTAAAAGGGTTCTTAGATAGAAATACGATTCCAAAAAAAGCAATATTATCATCAGAGCTATTAAAAGAATTAGAGAATGATGGCAACGTTAAAATCATAGAAAAAGATGTGAATGATGAATATCACTTTAATGGAAATTTCAAAAACGCAAGTGATGTTTCTGAAGCCTTAGCATTGCTTTCTGATACAAAATACAAGCACTTATTAGAATCTGATACTCCAAAAGTTCTTAAAGCCTTTGAAGATGTATTTAATCATAAAGCTTTTACGGGTAGATCAGGAACTTTTTATGGATATGAAGGTTTAGGTTCTATTTATTGGCATATGGTTTCAAAACTATTATTAGCCGTTCAAGAATGCTGTTTAAAAGCTGTAAATGAAGGTGAAAATGATATTGTGATTGGGTATTTATTAGAACACTTTTATGAAATAAACGAAGGTATTGGGGTTCATAAATCACCAAAATTATACGGTGCTTTTCCAACAGATCCTTATTCACATACACCAGGAGGAAAAGGAGCTCAACAACCAGGAATGACAGGTCAAGTAAAAGAAGATATCTTAAGTCGTTTTGGTGAGTTAGGAGTTTTTGTAACGGAAGGAAAATTATATTTCAATCCATGTTTATTAAGAAAAGAGGAGTTTTTAACCAGTCCAGCAAATTTCAAATACGTTGACCTTACTAAAGAAAATATTACCATAGAACTACATAAAGGTTCTCTTGGTTTTACGTATTGTCAAGTGCCTATAGTATATCAAATTTCAGAACAAGATTCTGTAGAGGTATCATTTAAAGATAGTAGTACTAAAAAGTTTGAAGGTCTTACTATAAATAAGGGAATAAGTGAAAAAATATTTAAAAGAACTGGCGAGATAGCTTTAATTAAAGCATCTGTAAATAGCGCTCATTTAAAATAAAAAAAACAATTGACAGCAAAAGATATATTAGGGAATTCAGATTATACAGCAATCTCTTACGGAGGCTATCGAAAAATATCAAGAGATAGTCAGCCAACAATTCAAGAGATTAAGAACGACATGAAGTTGTTGTCTGCTATGGGAGTTAAAATTGTGCGAACTTATAATGTTCAGTTACAACAAGCTCCAAACTTATTAAAAGCAATTACAGAACTTAAGGAAGAAAATCCAAGTTTTGAAATGTATGTAATGTTGGGTATTTGGATCGATTGCTTAAATGCTTGGAGGGATGAAATGCCAAATCACGATATTGAAAGCCCAGAAAATGAAGGTGAAGTTGAAAGAGCTATTGCCTTAGCAAAAAAATACCCAGATATTGTAAAAGTACTAGCCGTAGGGAATGAAGCAATGGTAAGATGGGCTACTAGTTATTTTGTGCAACCCAATGTCATATTAAGATGGGTAAATCATTTACAAGATTTAAAAAAAGAAGGTGGTCTATCTAAAGATTTATGGATAACCAGTTCAGATGATTTTTCTTCTTGGGGTGGTGGTGATCATAGCTATCGCACAAAAGATTTAGAAAATTTAATAAAAGCTGTAGATTATGTTTCAATGCATACCTACGCATACCATAATACACATTACAATCCAGAATTTTGGGGAATCCCTCAAGAAGAAAATTCGCTTTCTGAAATAGAAAAGATTGATAATGCTATGAAACGTGCCATTAAATTTTCAAAAGAACAATATAATAGCACTGTTAAATATGTAAAAAGTGTTGATGCTGATAAAGAAGTTCATATTGGTGAAACTGGCTGGGCAAGTGTATCTAACGGTTTTTATGGTAATAATGGCTCAAAAGCTACAGACGAATATAAACAAGGCTTGTATTATAAATTAATGCGAGAATGGACTGACAATTCTGGAATTTCGTGCTTTTATTTTGAAGCATTTAACGAGAAATGGAAAGATGCTCACAATCCTGCGGGGTCAGAAAATCATTTTGGCTTATTTAAAATAAACGGAGAAGCTAAATATCCCATATGGGATTTGGTAGACAAAGGGATTTTTAAGGGTTTAAAAAGGAATGGTAATACGATCACAAAAACCTATAATGGTAATATAAAAGAATTAATGCCTCATGTTTTGGTTCCAACAACTAAACATTAAGGTTCTAAACTATAGAATGTAAAATTAAAAGACACACCATCATGAAATTCAATAAATATATTTTTGTAGTTACAATTATTTCATTTTTCATGTGGTCATGTAATCAAAAAACCAAAGTGAAAAACGAAATAATGAAGCAAGTAACTGCAAAAGATATTTTGGGAAATCCTAATTATTTAGCCATGTCTTATGGAGGTTATAGAGATGCCAATCACGATGTTGAGCCAACGGTTGACGAACTTAAAGAAGACATGAAATTGATGGCTGCTATCGGTGTAAAAATACTTCGTACCTACAAAGTTCATTTGCCTCACGCTTCAAATGTGTTAAAGGCAATCTCTGAAATAAAAGAAGAAGATCCTAGCTTTGAAATGTATGTAATGTTAGGCGCTTGGATTAATTGTAAAGATGCTTTTACAGATAAAGTACCTGATCATACCCAAGACAACGAGTCAAATGGAATTGAAATTGCAAAAGCAGTTTCATTAGCAAATCAATATCCTGACATTGTAAAAGTAATCACTGTTGGTAATGAAGCAATGGTAACTTGGCAAGCTCAATACTATGTAGAACCTTGGATTATTTTAAAATGGGTAAATCATTTACAAGAATTAAAAAAGTCAAAGAAACTATCTAAGGATGTTTGGATTACTAGTTCAGATAATTTTGCTTCTTGGGGAGGTGGTGAAGAAAGTTATCATGTTGAAGATTTAAATAAATTAATCAACGCGGTAGACTTTATCTCGATGCATTCATATCCAATGCATGATACTCATTACAATCCAGATTTTTGGGGAGTTTTAGAAAAAGAAAGTCAATTTTCAGATGTTGAAAAAATTGATGCCGCTATGCTTCGATCTTTAGAATATGCTAAATCACAATATAAATCAGTTGCAAATTACATGAAAAGTATTGGTGCAAACAAACCAATTCATATTGGAGAAACAGGATGGGCTTCATTTTGTAATAGTTTCTACGGAGCAACAGGATCGAAAGCTACTGATGAATTTAAAGAAGCTAAATTTCATCAATTAATAAGAGAATGGACCAATCAAAACAATATCTCTTGTTTTTATTTTGAAGGTTTTGATGAACCTTGGAAAGGTGGAGATGATCCGGGAGATTCTGAAAAACATTTTGGATTATTTACCGTAGATGGTAAAGCAAAATATACATTGTGGGATTTTGTAGATCAAGGAGTCTTTGAAGGATTATCCAGAAACGGAAATCCAATTCAAAAAACATACAGTGGCGATATAGAGGCATTAATGAAAGATGTATTAGTACCATCAAAGAAAAAAGAACTACAAACGCACTAGTAGAATTAAAAGATTAATAGATGAAAATAAATAAGTCTCTCTTATCCATTTTTTTAGTTTTTCCAATAATGAGTTGTACCGATACGCAAAAACAATTGAATATTGAAGTTTATGAAACCTCAGCAAGTGGGAATAAACTAACTAGAGTCAGCGAATTTTCTTCTGGTGCTTCTCAATCTAACATACAATTATTTCCTGAAAAAAAATACCAAACCATTACCGGTTTTGGTGGCTCTTTTACCGAAGCATCAGCTTCTTTATTATATAGATTAAGTAACGAGAATCGTAGTAAAATAATTGAAGCTTATTTTGGTGAAAGTGGTGCTAAATATTCATTAACAAGAACACACATGAATTCTTGTGATTTCTCATTAACCAATTATTCATATAGTCCAGTTGAAGGTGATAAAGAATTAAAGCACTTTTCTATTAAAGAAGATAAAGATGATTTAATTCCGATGATAAAAGACGCCATAGCTGTCTCTAAAAACGGGTTTAAAATAATATCTTCTCCTTGGACGGCTTCTCCTTGGATGAAAGATAATAACGACTGGAGAGGCGGTAAATTATTACCAGAATATTATGATACGTGGGCTTTATTCTTTTCAAAATACAGAACAGCTTACAAAAACGAAGGGATTGATATTTGGGGATTTACTGTTGAAAATGAACCCGTAGGAAATGATGGTAACTGGGAAAGTATGCATTATACTCCAGAAGAAATGACCAATTTTGTACAACATCACTTAGGCCCTAAGTTAGAAAAAGACGGCCATGATGATGTTAAAATTTTAGGGTTCGATCAAAATAGAGGTGAAGAATTAGAAAAATGGGCAAGTGTCATGTATAAAGACGAAGCATCCTGTAAATATTACGATGGAATGGCAATTCATTGGTACGCAAGCACCTTCGATTATTTTCCAGAATCATTACAATATACGCACAACAAAGCACCTAATAAATATTTAATTCAAACAGAAGCCTGTGTAGATTCAGAAATTCCTAAATGGCAAGATGATGCTTGGTATTGGAAAAAAGAAGCTACTGATTGGGGTTGGGATTGGGCACCAGAAAAAGACAAACATTTGCACCCTAAATATTCACCTGTAAATAGATATGCAAGAGATATCATAGGTTGCTTAAATAATTGGGTTGATGGGTGGATTGATTGGAATATGGTGCTAGATACTCAAGGTGGACCAAACTGGTTTAAGAACTGGTGCGTGGCTCCTGTAATTGTAGACCCTGAAAAAGATGAGGTGTATTTTACACCTATCTATTACACAATGTCTCACTTTAGTAAATACATAAGACCCAATGCTGAAGTTATTGATGTACAGAAAACTGACAAAGATTTAATGGTTACCGCAGCAAAAAATATCGATGGATCCATTGCTGTAGTAATATTTAATGAAGGAAAAGAAGGGAAAGAATTTACACTTTCTTTAGGTGAATTATCTAAAGAAATATCTATAAAACCACAAGCTATACAAACTATTTTGATTAACAACTAAAACAAATCATTATGTTAACAAATCAAACCTCGACTAGAGATAAAGTCCCTTTTGGACAAAAAGCAGCCTTTGGAGCTGGACATTTAGTATTAAACCTATTACCAGGTGCTCTTGGTGTCTTTATGTTCTTTTTACTAACTGCTTTTGGAATGGATCCATTCCTAGCTGGGTTACTTGGAGGTCTCCCAAGAATATTTGATGCAATTACAGACCCAATCATGGGTTTTATTTCTGATAATACAAAATCTAGATGGGGACGAAGAAGACCGTATATTTTTGTTGGAGCTATTTTGAGTGGAATCTTATTTGCCGTATTATGGCAATTAGACCCAGAAAATACTCAAAGTTATAATTTTTGGTATTTTTTAATTCTATCCATGGTGTTTCTTATTGGTAATACCATGTTTGCAACTCCTTTAGTTGGCTTAGGATATGAAATGACCTCTGATTATAATGAACGGACAAGATTAATGGCGTTTTCACAAACCATCGGACAAATAGCATGGATGATTGTGCCTTGGTTTTGGGTTATTATTGCGGATCCAGAAATCTTCGAAACACAAGCAATTGGAGTTAGAAAACTATCAATAATCGTTGGAGCTGTCTGTATTGTGTTAGGAGTTTTACCTGCTTTTTTCTGTAAAGGAATCGATTCTTCAAATATGGAAAACAGAAAAGAAATTAACTTCAAATCTCTATTTTCAAACTTAAAAGATTTATTTATTGGAATTGCGCAAGTATCAAAAAACAAACCTTTCATGAAGCTATGTGCCGCTACGTTTTTAGTATTTAATGGCTTTCAAATGGTGGCTGCATTTAGTGTATATATCATTGTGTTTTATATGTACAATGGTAGTTATGCTGATGCAGGAACATGGCCAGCATGGTTTTCTACGGTTACTGCAATCGTTACAGCTTTTGGTGTAATTCCAGTAGTAACGTGGATGGCAAATAAATGGGGTAAAAGAAGGGCTTTTATTTATTCGACAGCGCTATCAATTGTAGGATATATTTTAAAATGGTGGGGGTTCGATCCAGAAAATGTATGGTTAATCTTTATGCCAATTCCATTTATGGCATTTGGTTTGGGAGGATTATTCACTCTAATGATGAGTATGACTGCAGACGTTTGTGACTTAGATGAACTTAAAAATGGGATGCCACGTAAAGAAGGAACCTTTGGAGCTATCTATTGGTGGATGGTGAAATTAGGGCAAGCATTAGCATTGATTTTAGGAGGATTGGTCTTAAAATTAGTTGGTTTTGATGGTAATGCAGCACAACAAAATGCAGAAACAATGACTAGTTTACGTATTGCAGATATTGTAATTCCGGCTGTAACAGCTGGATTAGCTATTTTAGTAATGTGGAAATACGGACTAAATGAAGCTAGAGCAAAAGAAATTAAAGTAGAGTTAGTAAAAAGAAGAGGAGAATTATAAATTATAATAATTAAAAAAAAAGAATGTCATCTAAAAAAGATCGTCAGTTTTCACTTGACGGAGTAAGTTATTCAGATTATGCTGGAGCAGACTTTAGCGGTTTATCAAAAGAAGACCTAGCTAAACTATGGAGAAAAACTCTTGATAACGGAATGCACGGAATATGTTTTAGTATGTATGAAGATGGTCAAGAGCCAGGTGATACAATTACTGAAGAACAGGTAGAAAGAAGAATTAAAATCTTGAAGCCTCATACAGAATGGATTCGTTCTTTTTCTTGTATAGAAGGAAATGAGCACATTCCAAGAATTGCCAAAAAACATGGATTAAAAAACATGGTGGGTGCTTGGTTAGGTGACGATATGGAAAAAAATGAACAAGAAATTGAAGCACTAATTCAATTAGGAAAAGAAGATTGCGTAGATATTGCTGCTGTTGGTAATGAAGTTTTATTTAGAAATGATTTAACGCTAGAGCAATTATTAACGTATATCAAGAGAGTAAAAGAAGCCTTGCCAAAGGTTCAAGTAGGATATGTAGATGCCTACTATGAATTTTCTGCACATCCAGAGTTAGTGGAAGTTAGTGATGTTATCTTAAGTAACTGTTACCCTTATTGGGAAGGATGTCATATAGATCATTCTTTAAACCATATGCAACAGATGTTTGGACAAGCAAGTCATGCTGCACAAGGTAAAAAAGTCATCATTACTGAAACAGGTTGGCCTAGTCAAGGAGAAAGTTTAAGAGGTGCTCATTCATCTGAAGAAAATGCCATGAAATACTTCATAAACGCACAAGATTGGTCTGCAAAAGACAATGTAGATATTTTCTATTTCTCTTCTTTTGATGAGTCTTGGAAAGTAGGTGATGAAGGTGTTGTAGGCGCTTATTGGGGTCTTTGGGATAAGCATGAAAAACTAAAGTTTTAAATCAAAATATTTATCTTTCTTAAAAAAAGAGTTTCTTAGAAGCTCTTTTTTTGATTATTTTAGAGTATCCATAAAAATTTATTTTAATTTTACTTTGTCAAGATTAAAAATTAAAACGCTTTAATTTTTATCCTTTAAATTCTACCTATTATGAAATTAACATATTTTAAAGCATTGCTATTTATAGTATTTTTAATAGTTTCATGTCAGAAATCAGAACGAAATTTATATCCAGAAGCTTTAGTTGGTGGATTTAACTTATTAACGCCAGAAAAAACAGGAGTTGATTTTAATAATAGCATTAAAGAGTCAATATATTTTAACCATTATTTTTATGGCCATATATATATTGGTTCTGGGGTTGCGATTGGAGATATAAATAATGATGGTTTATCGGATATTTTTTTTGCAGGAAGTCAAGTAGATGATAAAATATACCTTAACAAAGGTGATTTTAAATTTGAAGATATTACAAAGAAATCAAATATTTCAAAAAGTTCTGGTTGGTCTTGGGGTGTAACCATGGTAGATATTAATTCAGATGGTTACTTAGATATTTATGTTAGTAGAAACGGGAATTCTTTAGAGCCAAAAGATCGTAGAAATAGGTTATATATCAATAACAAAGACTTAACTTTTAAAGAATCTGCCATAGAATATGGTTTAGCTGATGCTGGTTTTTCAACACAAGCAGTTTTTTTTGATATGGATAATGATGGTGATTTAGACATGTATCAAGTAAATCAACCAGCTGATAAAAAACTATTTCTACTAAATAAATTTTCAGCAAATGACTACACATACTTTAGAGATAAAATTTATAGAAATGACAACGGGAAATTTATAGATGTTTCTAGTCAAGTTGGTATTACTAGAGATATTGCCTATGGTTTAAGTGTTAGTGCCTCAGATTTTAACAATGATGGTTATGTAGATTTATATGTTGCAAATGATTATGCAGAGCCAGATTTTATGTATTACAATAATGGAGATGGAACCTTCAGAAACGTTATTAATGAGGAATTACAGCATATTACTCAGCTGAGTATGGGAACAGACACTGGTGATATAAATAATGATGGGTTAATAGATTTAATAACTACAGACATGACTCCAGAAGATCATTATCGTTCTAAAACCAACATGGCTTCTATGAGTACAGAAAGGTTTAATTCTTTAG
>Ga0115559_1001146_pt1 | contig 17536 bp, 12 predicted proteins | sample COGITO_mtgs_1105_3_FD_87281 | JGI IMG/M metagenome (GOLD analysis project Ga0115559, IMG submission 87281) | Pelagic marine microbial communities from North Sea - COGITO_mtgs_110506 | ecosystem: Environmental > Aquatic > Marine > Epipelagic | place: Germany:Helgoland, sampling site Kabeltonne... | reverse complement strand
CGAAACGGTTGAGAAAACTGTGGCAATAAATGTGGCGCTCGCTCTACAGGGCCAGCTACAAGTTGTGGGAAAAATGCAACATAAAGAGCAAATCGAGAAAAGTTGGTCTCGGGCTCTTCTATGTCTCTTCGATAAATATCAATAGAGTACGCCATCGTTTGGAAAGTATAAAAAGAAATCCCCACTGGCAACAAGAGATTCAAAAGATAATCGTTGGGATTGAGTCCCCACCCAGCCCAATTCGCTGCTATGACAAACTCAGAAACAAAGAAGTCGTAATACTTAAAAAAACCCAAAATTCCTAAATTGGTCGCCAACGAAACCCACAACCAATGCTTTTGAGTTTGCCGATTTGTTCTATTGGCTGCGATATTCTTACCACACCAAAAATCAACTACAGTACTTAGAGCTATCAACGAACACAACCACGGGTCCCAAAATCCATAAAAAATATAACTCATCAACAACAAAAAATAGATCTTAAATCGATCTGGCAACCAGTAATAAATACTGAGTGTCACCACGATAAAAGCAATGAAGATCTTGGAATTAAAGAGCATGGTCGTCCTACATTTGAGTCCGATAATAACGTGGCTCTACTTGGATTTCAATCAAATGAAGGCCGGATGTCTTTTGTGCATGAACAATAGCTTGTGAAATGTCTTCTACGGTTTGACACAATACTCCATGCCCTCCAAAGGATCTTGCCAAAGAGACAACTTCAGGATTTTGAAATCGAACGCCAACTTTCTTCGGAGTACTTGAACGTTCCTGCTTCAGTTCAATCAAACTCAATGCAGAATCAGACAAATAAACAACGATCACATGCAGATGGCGTTCTTGAATGATGCCCAATTCTCCTAAACTCATCCACAATCCCATATCACCAGTCAAGGAAACCACCGTTGATTTTGGTTCGTGTAAAGCAACAGAAATTGCCATTGGAAGCCCCACACCCATCGAAGAAAAACCATTCGACTGCAATACTGTTCTGGGAACACTAGATTTCCAGACATGGCTTGCAGTGATTCGGTGGGCACCTACATCCAAACACAACACTGTGTCTGCTGGTAATTCCTCCTGTAAATGCTGAATGACGGTGGCGGGATTTAGACCTTCATAAGACGTTGAATCTGTGAAAACGGTATGTACGTTCTGAACATGTCGTTGTAAAGCAGACATATCCCATGAACTAGACCATGTGTCTAATTTTATAGACAGCTCCGCTAAGGCAACATGAATATCCCCTCGCCAATCGACATCTAAAATTGCCGGAATGTCAGGCTGCCCTTTTTTGGACACCGATACCACAGTTGCTGATTCCGTCCAACCTTGCAACCAGTTGGGACGCATCTCAACCATGTCAAACCCCACCAATATAAGTAAATCAGCCGTTCGTATCCATTCTTGCTGACGATCATCAACGACTGGACTGAGACCGATTGCTCCCATAGACAATGAACTCGTCTCGTCCAACACTCCTTTTGCTCGATATGTCGTCAGTACAGGTACATTGGTGGACTGTGTAAAATGACGCAACGCATTGGTGGTTTCGAGACTCAAGTCCTCAGATCCTACTATTAGGATTGGATGTGTTGACTGTCGAATACTACGTTCAAGTGATTCCACTGATGGATTTCCAAATACTGGTGAGGATGATAATTCACCCCTTTCACATTCTGCATTTGCTATCGAAGTACTCATTTCAATAACAATTGGACCATCTGTCGCATCCACCTGCTGAAATATTTTCTGCAACTGACGTTCTGCTTTATGAACTCTAAGACGATGATAGCCATGACATATCGGCTTGAATATGGCTTCTTGGTCGATAATTTGATGCGTGTACAATGGACGAAGATGATCCTCACATTGCGCAACAATGGCCAAAACCTTCGAACGTTCTGTAAAGGCCTGTGCAACACCACTCACCAGATTTGACGCACCGGGGCCCAATGTGGATACACACACACCCAATTGCCCTGTTCTTTGAAACACTGCATCTGCCATAAATCCAGCAGAACCCTCGTGGCGAACCAAAACAAACTCTATTCCAACTCGTTCAAATGCAGCCATTAAAGGTACCGTTGCACCACCCGGCATGCCAAAGGCAAACCGCACTCCACGCTCCAACAAATGTTTTGCCAGTACATCGACCACCAACATCGTCCCTCCAAATAATTAGGAACAGGATATCAAGCCCATTCTCATTGGGCGACTTTTTTTGAATGTGATACACCATCCAACATCGTTCCCAAAACACAGTGAGTCTATCGTGAGCAATCCGTTTTTAACAATATCGAAGCGCTTTCCTTTGCCACCTCTTCCTGAGAGCAATCGTCCGATTTTTATTTTGTCTAGTATCTGGAGATCAGGTTCTACGGCATTACAAAGGACGTTGGTTACAGATCCCAGCATTCAAGTTTGGGGTGAACCCTACGCCGACACCAATCTAATCCCTGCACTTACACAATCAGCTATGGCGTTGACGCAAAACACTTGGCCACAAGAACGGCATTTTTTGAATCACAAAAAAATCAAAGAGCGTCCCGAACAATTTTTTATTGCCAATTGGTATCCCCCAATGCAAGCAATGATAGAAGCGCACCGTACAATGCTCGATACACTATTCAAACAATCTGCCGAAGACATGGGAAAAGAACGATTTGGCGTAAAATTTGTGAGACTCAGCCTCAATGAACTTTTTTACTTGCAATGGCTCTATTCCGATGCAAAGTTTTTAATTTTGGTTCGGAACCCTTGGGATTGTTGGCGTTCATACAAAGGATATGAATGGACCTATCGTTGGCCGAAAGGGAAAATCACAACCGTTCAACAATTTGCAAAGTTATGGGAAAAACAAACACGTGAATTGTTGTCTCATCCACAAACAGATTCCATCAAAGCACTTCGGTATGAAGACTTTTTACAACCTGATTTTAGTTGGGAACAATTACGAACGTTTTGTGAACTTCCCAACATTCGTAAAGATGCTCTAGAGCATAGAATATCTGGAGTAAACGTACCACCTCAACCCATTACAGAAGCCGACTGTCAAGTAATTGAGCATACTTGTGGAAGGTTGGCGCATCAACTTGGTTACCATGGACTCAAAGACAATGACTTAACGGTAAAAGTAGGTACTTGGCGTCAATAAGCGCACTGTCCCGCGGAAGTACCACCCACACGTTCAACATCGTATTGCTTGAGTTCATCATCCCAATTGGCAATCAAAGTGGCTGATGGACCTCCCCATCCCCAGGGTACACAACTAAAATCTTCACCGACCTTAAGGTTTGTAAGTCCTTGAACCACTTCGCAACCATCGTGTCTGGCGCGTGGACCACTATGTACTCGTGGGTACATGCTCCATACATCACCCTCACAAGATTCAATGTCACGGACCAACTCTCGTTCCCATCGATTGTGTTTATTAAAGGCTTCGATATCAATCACAACATCCCGCAGTGTCCAGCCACACATGGCCACGATTCCTGTGATAAACAACCCACGTTTCCAACCACTCCAACGCTGTAGTGCCCATACAAAGCCTATGAGAGTAAATGGGGCCATCAACATTACTGGTAGCACCATCATTCGACTAAACGCAATCCCTAGAGAAAAAAGCCATCCAAACAGCGCGGCACACTGTCCCCAAAATGCAAAAAATAACATCCAATGTTGATATTTCCACCGGCGCCATCTTGCAAGAACAGGAAGAGTTGCCAACAAAAACCAGCCGGCAGCCGAAGAGTCAAACATCAGCCACAATTGCCTCAATAAATGCCTTGCTTTACGAGGGTTCAAATGTTCTGACAGCTGATTCCAATCCGAAAAACTGTCTGGAGAGGCCATATAAGGTTCCAACAGTTCAAAGTGTCGTATCGTAAGCCACAGCACAATGCCCCAACTGGACAATACAACCGCTTTCCAATTGCGACGCAGTATCCAATGAACAACAATTAGCGGCCACCCCTCATATCGAACCAACGCCAAAGCACCAATGGCCACATCTCCCAAACTTGAATGCCGTTTGTGCAATAACAATCCCAAAAACAGGAAAAATATTAAGGTTGATTCTTGATATGGCACTGAAGACCATACAACATATGGTCCAAAAAATGTAAATGGCAACGCCAACCACCACATTTTATTGGACAATCTCAACGGAGATGACTCCGCTTCCGTATCAAGAGACATAGAACGTGCCAAGGATACGGCCATACCAATGGTGATCGCACCCAAAACAGAGAATACCACCCGTAAAACAACTGGCGTACCACCCAGTTTTCCGACAAACCACACGAGCGATTGTGTAGCGGGTAACCACACTTGGACATACAAATGTTCCCGACCAGCCCAACGTTGATAGGCATCAAATTGATAGGCGTCGGGCATCCACGCCACAATACCAAGTCGTACACACAACGCAATAAACGCGACGAGCAAAGGCACTCGCCATGAAGATGAAGCCTCGGATGGTGCTGAATCTTTTGTCATGCAATCGAATTAACCAATGACACCGTAAATTTCAATCCTCCGATGACGGTTGTTGGTCCAACAATCTCTGTGCTGTGCGCTGAACCTCAATACGATTGTCCAATAAACCTTGTTCCAAAACCGCTCGATGAACAGGTGGTTGTCGAGCAACACCTTCCAAAATGGCAAGGGTAATCTCTGTGGATTCATCTTGCCCCTGAAGACGATGACTGGTGCTTAAATACGGGATGACCACATCATCGCTCTGTTGTAATTCACTTGACCATAAATTTGAAGCGGCTCGGAACTTCCGTTGCTGATCGAAACTTTCTGATTTGGAACTGCGTTGATCCAAATACTTCTGCAATGTCTCTACCCATCTCTGCAACCCATGCTTAGATGGTTCTTCAAGTTGAAACAGTCTCCATGCTGCAGCACTGTACACATGACAATGATACTCCACAGGTACAATATCCAAAGGATTGCCAACAATTTCATCTGCACCAGCATAGGACACACCCAAAGCTTCCGACCACAATCGATGCTGTAAAGATGCTTTCCTCTCTTGATCTCGCCATCCCCAAGTCGTTTCGAGTGCACGATGGGCTTCTACAATGGTCTCCCAAGTCGATGTTGTATCTGCATCGGGAGCTTTCTTGGCCAGTTGCTGTAAAAGATGATTCTGACAATTTCCACTAAACGATTCTGCCAACTGACAAATCTCCACAGCCGTATCGTACTTTAGCACTCCCCTTTCAGAAACGACTTTTTCAGCGGTTGCAAATAGACATTCATGAGACTCCGTTGCAGTCGCCAAAGAACATACACGAGAAACCATTTCTATTTGCCCGCGATAAGCCAATGGTAGTGCCTCTTGAATACTGCAAGAAACATTTGAACATTCAGAAGCCTCTCGTTGATTCATAGAATCTCCATTTTGCTCCAAAGTATGGCCACTGGATTGGATTTGTTCAACATCTGTTACGGTTTCAGCATGTTGAAGAGGAGCATTTGGTTCTTTCGCTTGCTCTTTTAAGGGCATCCATAAATGGGGTCTTTTATTGCGTTCCAAGCAATATTCCTCTGCAGAAGGGTCCAATGCACTACACAGAACACTTGTTTGTCCAGGAAAAGAGCGCTGTAACGATTCGACAACGGCCAATCGTTCCGTCGGATTGACGATCTCTCGTAAATCAACGACCACTTGTTCTGGATCTTTTTCAAAAGCAGCATTCCAATCGACAGAAGGCGTTCTACACCCCAACGCCCACCACATCAGATTGAGCATCTGTATCTATGCTCTGACCAACAACTTCTTGAGACCTGAAAGTGGCTTGCGAATAGAGGTTGGTAATTTTCCTTTCACTTGTTGAGTCACCTCTTCAGGGTCTACGTCAAAGAATAAAAATGTAAACAAACTTGCCGCCTCAACATATTTCATAACATCTTCCATCGAATGAATGGAACCCAAATGCTTACGCAATACAGTTGGACGCAAATAAAACTCGCGATAAAATTGTCTGTGCAGATCAATCAAATCATCGGCTTCAAGCCCCCATGGAACAAATGTTGGCTCCCAAAAACTCTTTTCATTTTTGGTAGAACTCACAATTCGTCCCCACTTATGCCCCTCTTTCTTCCAAATATCCAACTGTGGTGTTTCGGGTAAAAGGGTATTGATTTGTACTGTAATATCATGAAGGGGAATCGACTTCGCAAAACGAATGGTTTCCAGAATGGTTTCTCGTGTATCTGGCATATGCCCGACCATAAAAAAGGCTTTCGGACGCAAACCCACTTCATCTGCTGCAGTAATTGCACTGCGAATCTTGTCTTGGGTAATTCCCTTAGAAATGAAGTCCAACACATCATCATGACCAGATTCAATCCCAAATCGAGTTCTCCAACAGCCTGCCTTTTTCATCTTTGTCAGCAAAGGCTTGTCCACAACTTCAACTCGACTAGAACAAGTCCAAGAGAGTTTACTTTCAAGTCCCCTTGCCAAAATCTCATCACAGATTTCATGAACACGACGTTTATTGGCACAAAATAATGAGTCGACTATCGCAATGTCTTTCGCTCCATGGACTTCCACCAATTCCTGCATCTCATCCACCACATATTTTGCAGAATGAGAACGATATCCAGTACGCGACTTTTGACAAAACGCACATAGGTGAGGGCACCCTCTAGAGGTGATCATTGAGTACTTTGGCATACCATGATTGTCAATTGGAACTGGTTTGTAAACAGTCGTTTTAGGAATCAAATGACGCGCTGGCTTTGGAAGTTGATCCAAATCTTTGAACTTTGGACGTGCTTTGGTGAAACACAATTCGTAGCCTGTTTCAAAACTCTCATCCGGTCTTCGATATACAATTCCTTCAATATCCGGATACCCAGAGATATCGTCATGTGCATGATCTGCAAAATAGTTCACCAAGTCCAACATGGTAAACTCACCTTCATGGATCACACCAACATCAAACTCGGGATGCGACATCGCTTCATCTGGTACAAGACTGACATGATACGACCCCAAAACAATCGGTACTTTAGGCATTGTAGATTTAATACGCTGAGCCAGCCGACATGTTGTATCAAAGGTTACCGTAAAAGATCCTATACCGATTACATCTGGCTCCCATTCTTGAATTCGTACGGTTGTACTCTCAACATCCAGTAACTCTGCAGCCGCATCGATCACTGAAACCTCATGCCCGTGCTTCTCAAGCATCGATGCGATGTACAGGATTCCTAGTGGAGCAGAGTTGTAGAAGAGGTACTGAGTCACAGGACTCACATGTCCTTCTTCCAAAACACAATCTATCGGGGGGTTTATCAGCATTATGCGCATGTTGTTTCTCCGAATGAAACGAGAAATCAGGGTTCCATATATAATATAGAGTAACGCAGTCCGGTGTCGATGGTCGACAAAGAGAATTTATAGAAAAATATTTATCGTGCTTAAGTGATAATGACTTCACCAACTTTACCGCGCGCCTTTCCTTTACAATTTATAGCTCGACCCACCTGGATTTTGCGCACATCAAAATCTTGGTACAAATCATGAACCACTTCATGATCGGAATTGCTCAACATGACGTTCACGCCTTTTGTCCGAAGATCCAAGGCAACATCGCGCAACTGTTCCTGCTCTTCAAACCCGAATCCGGTGTTTGTGTAAGAAGTAAATGAGGATGTTGCAGAAACAGGAACATAAGGAGGATCAAAATAGGCCAAATCTCCCAATTTAGCATATGTTGGGGCAGAAGAAAACGAGGTGTGAAGCAATTCTACCGTTTGTAAAACAGTGTGACAATTTCGCAAGTTTGGAGTGTCACAGATCGCAGGATTTTTATATTTTCCCATGGGTGCATTAAAACGATTCTTTTTATTGACGCGGTACAACCCATTAAAAGCTGTTTTGTTCAGATAAATAAACCAGGCGGCAACATCTGTATCATTTTGATACGCATCGACCTTTACATCTCGCACAGCATAAAAGTAGTCACGACAATGATGGGCTTTATGATGCTCCAATCGCTCAATAACACCATTCACATCGTCTCGTATGGCCCGATAAGTTCGAATGAGTCTCAAGTTCACATCAGACAACGTTATCTTATGATCTTCTAATAGATTGAGCGATCGTAAATGAAAAAATAACGCACCACCACCAATAAAAGGTTCATAATAATGATCAAAAGTGGTTGGTAAAGAAAGCAACAACTCGGGAATGACACGACGTTTTCCACCAACCCATTTAACAAAGGGTTTGGCAATTATGGGACTAACTTTAACTAATAAATGTTGTGGGGCCATCTTAATTCCTATTGTTGACACGTCAATGTTGACATGTCAATAGTAATATAAAGAACACCCCTTTGGCAACAAAAAAAGACCCTTTCCTAAGAAAGAGTCTTCTATATTTATTTGTATTTAGTTGTTACTTCATCGATTCTTTCGACTATGAAACCAATTCGACCCACCCTACAATTTGTTTAATTCCTTCTGAGATTGTCATGTGCGTTGTATCCAATAACTTTGCATCCTCTGCTTGCTTCAATGGAGCAATCGCTCTATTTCGATCACGGTGATCTCTCTCCATTAAGTCTTGACGTATCTCCTCTACAAGAACGTTTTCTCCTTTTCTTTGCAGTTCTTCGCATCTCCTACGAGCCCTCTCGTTCACATCTGCATCGACAAACACTTTCAGTTCAGCATCCGGAATAATGACGGTTCCAATATCTCGACCATCCATGACCAATGATTCTCGTTTGGCATAAGATTGTTGCAAGGCCGACAAACAACTCCGAACAGGTGGAAAAACAGAAACAACACTGGCCATGGCACCCACTTCTTTACTGCGAATCTTTGAACTTACATTGCGACCATTCAACCATGTTTCAAGTTCATCGGATTTCCACGTAAAATCAAATTGTACATCGTCCAAAACTGACAACACATCTATTACGTCATGACAATTTTTGTTCGCTTCTATAACCATTAATGCAATAGAACGATACATCGATCCTGTGTCGACATAGGGTAAGTTCAACTCTCGTGCAACACCTCTGGCAATAGAACCTTTTCCAGCAGAAGCAGTTCCGTCTATCGCGATCCTCAACATGATACCCTCACCGTTTTTCTTAGTGTGGTATCGAATTTACATCCGCGTCGCAAGAATCGAACAAACCATGCAAACAAATGTTTAGGTTTATGATGCCAAATAATTGTCTAAGGATAAATTATACCGCTCAGCCACATCAACAAGAACCGCGTACAAGTCTTTTACTTTACGGCGATACATCGCTGCACAAAAGATATTGTCTTCAAACTCCAATAGTTTCTCAAATATTCCATAGGCTATCAAGGCTTTACTCACATCCCTTTCTTGATGCCCCAAGAGAAACAAGCTGAGTCTCGGAACCCCAATCGTTTCCAAATCCCCCAAACTAAGACCCAAATGCTCTTCTGCTATTCGGTTCAAACTAGTAAAGTACTGAGAGTCCTTAGAGATACCTTGAATCTCTTCGAGTACTGGTTCTAAATGCCAAAATGTCATAGTTGACTCCATTCTTTGCCTTCTAAATTAGCATCGGTTGATTGCATTATTTACTTAAGAAAAATATTTACCCCTTTGCTGGTCATTATATGTCCGAAGTCTTAATAGCCTCTCGTCATATATGATATAATAACCATGTAATCAACAACGGAGACTGAACCATGAATGGATTCTTTACCAAAATTGTCGGTGTCACTTTTGACAACACCGATGGAACCTCAAGACAACAACACATCTCAGCATTGGCAGAGACTTTTGATGTAGACACCAAAACCTTTTTGACTGGTCGACGCGACAATGACAATCCTTACGATGATAAAGCCGTCGCCATTTATAACGAACAAGGACAGCAGCTCGGCTACCTCTCTCGTAAGGTCAATGAAACCGTAGCACCTTGGATGGATGAAGGGTCTGACTTACTCGTCGAAGTCGTAAACGTTACAGGTGGAGAAGGTTCACACTGGGGTCTGAATATTTGGGTAGAAAAAAAGTTACAGTCTGCCTGAATATTAACCACGATTCCACTGCAGTTTTGGAATCTAATTATTCAAAACTACAGCTGTACTTAAGAAATTGATGCACTCTCCGATTCGATTGGATAATTATACTATAGAATCGAGGAGTCATTTATTTTGGAGTCCACTTGATATCAATCCGTTCATCATTGTTGCTATATACCATGGGAATACTGTTCGGATGTAATCAAGACTGGGATCAAGACGGGGTCAAAAGACGTGACGATTGCGATGATCGATCTTCACTTATTTATCCTGGTGCACCTGAACTCTGTGATGGGATTGACAACGATTGTGACGACCTTGTAGATGAAGAAGACACGCTCAGTCTATTGGTCGGAAGAAAGGTGCATCTAGACAGTGATGGGGATGGCTTTGGTTCAGAACTAGAGGCCGTTGGGTATTGTGAGAATAGACCATCTCTTGATGGATACATCGATCAGGGTGGTGATTGTGATGATGCGGATCCCAGTATTCATCCAGATGCCGTTGAAGTGTGTGACCTCATAGACAATGATTGTGATGAACTAATTGATGACGATGACGATTCATTAGACGGTGCAACTGGAACTGTTTTTTATGCCGATGTTGATCAAGACTCGTTTGGAGATCCAAACAACATCATCGAAGCCTGCATTCAACCATCTCGTTCTGTCGAAAATTCAGAAGACTGCAATGATAACGACTATGAGATCCGTCCAAGCACATGGGAAGACTGTAACGATCAAATAGACAACAACTGCGACGGGTTTATTGATGCCATGGACAGTGACTGCGTCGCACAAAACCCTTTTAATATCACGATGTTGCTGCCTGGGATTCATGAGAATGGACAAACTGGTTTTGCCGTATCCTCAGCCGGTGACGTCAATGGTGACCAGTGGCCCGATGCTCTCATTTCTTCCCCTGGAATATCCAACAACACTGGTGAAGTCGCTCTGATCGTCAGCAATCCCATTTTAAATTCGGGTTCTGTATACAACAGACGTCACATTTTTAGGGCCGCGCACAGTTTCTCTCACACAGGAAGCGATATAGCAGCACTTGGAGATTGGGATGGAGATGGATTTGATGACTTTATCATCGGAGCAGATCAAACTGGACTCCATGAAACGAGTTCTGACCCGAACCCCTATGGGGCAGTCTATGCAATCTCTGGTCGTGAAATAATCCCTTGGGGTGTGCGGGGTCTCGAAGAAGCACCTCTACAGATTTTTGGAACAGAACACAGTCTATTTGGCAATACCGTTTCTGGTCTCGGAGATATTGATGGAGATGGGCTGATGGACTTTGCAGTGGGAGCTCCGACAGATGGAACAGCGGGAACGGATCCCACCGTCTATCTCTTTTATGGCGGCCAAAACTACACTGTTGCCAGCGATGCAGATGTTCAAATAGCAATCGGAACTACTCCGGAGAACCGCTTGGAACTTGCCAATATTGGAGATGTGAATGATGATGGTCGTAGCGACGTCCTCATAGGTGGAACGGGCTTACAAGCACACTCCTATTTGTTTTGGGGGGGACTCTCTTTGCGCAATGAACTCTCTATGGCAGATGCAGATCTTCTTTTCATTCCAGAAGATTCAGAAGACCGGGCACATCAAGTTGCTTCCGCTGGAGACTTCAACAATGATGGCATCTCTGATCTATTCATTGGCGCGCCCTACAACGATAGCAATGGTCGAAATGCTGGTGAAGTCTACGTATTTTTTGGAGGACGATTACCGACTTCCGGAGTTGTCTCCATGAGTTCAGCCAACGTACAACTTTTTGGAGACCAACCTGGACAGCGAGCTGGATATGTACACGATGCTGGAGATATAAATGGAGATGATCAAACAGATCTACTCGTCGGTTCTCCTGGATACCGTCAAGACTTCAACAACCAAGGCAAACTGTACGGTTTAATCATCAATCCCTTGCAACCCTATCCATCTCCAAATATTGAAGATGTCGCCACACAATCAATTGTCGGACCAAGACAAAACAGTAGATGGGGACGTAAGGTGGCTTATGTAGGGGATCTCGATCGTTCTAACTTTCCCAACATACTGATGGGAGAACCCTCTACTGATAGCCCATATACAGACATTGGTCAGGCCAAATTACTATCCTTGAGCCAATTTGAATGCTTTGACTGCGTTGAAGTCTGTGATGATCCTTTAGACAATGACGGCGATGGATTAATCGGGTGTGCCGATCCGGAATGTACAAGTGGAGTCTTATGCTCAAGCCCCATAGAAGATTGTTCAGATGCCATCGACAATGATGGTGATGGTGGTGTAGATTGTATAGACCCTGACTGCGATCGATCTTCTGAATGTCCTGTGAATATAGGAATAGAAATCACAGGAGAACAAACCTTTTCTCGATTTGGCTTTAAAGGCTCTGATGCTGGAGATGTCGATGGGGATGGATTGAATGATCATCTTTTCTCAGCACCCAACTCTTCCCAAAACGGACAAAACAATGGGAAAGTCATGCTGTATCTTGCCAGTACCTTAAACACCGATCAATCTATTTCTGCACAGATTTCCGATGTAGCCTTTCGAGGTGAAGACGACGGAGATTTACTTGGATGGGACTTGGCATCTGCCGGCGATATTGACAACGATGGATTGGATGACATTCTATTCTCGGCACCCAGAAGTGATCGCAATGTCGATGATGGAGGGGCGGTATATCTATTCTTGGGATCTTCTTTACAAAATGTCGCCGTCATCCCCACCAACCAAGCCGACTATATCTTTGAAGGTGTTGAAGTCGGAGGACAAGCAGGATTTGCCATCCTAGGAAATGTCAATTTGGACAACGATGGCGTGGGAGATATTGTCATTTCAAGCCTCACGACAAACCAATGGGACGAACCCATCGCACAAAGTCATGTAATTCGAATGGGAAACATCGCTCCAGGAACGTATTCACTCGACAATATAGGAACCGTAATTCAATCTCATCCACTCTCTACAGATGTTGCCCTTCAGGGCGTTCACTTGACAAATATTGGGGATATGGATGGTGATGGTCGAGATGATATCGCCATGGGTGTACAAGCCGTCAAAACACCGTATCTCAACTCAGGTGGAGTCTACATAACAATGGCGAGTACCATTCTGATAGCAGGAGATATTGCAGACTGGGATGCACACCTTTTTGGAGAATATGAAGGTGATCAAGTTGGTTTTGTGAAGTCTGCGGGTGATATCAATCGCGATGGGTTCAATGATTTGCTGATTGGAATGAATGGAAATGAAGACAAAGCGTACATTCACAATGGAATTCGCATTGGAATGGGTAGTGGTGGAATCCGCACAGGTGCCTATGGATTTGATATCACTGGAGAAATCTTTGAAACCCTCCTTGACATCACTGGCGATGGAGAATCTGACTACATCTTTGGAGACGGAAATCAATTGTACCTCATGGATGGAGATACCTTCCCACGCGTGGGATGGCTCAACGTAGACTTTGGCCAAGCACTCTACCACTTTGATGAATTGGGTGGTAATGTTTCGATAAACTCAGACATGAATGGGGATGGACTCAACGATATCTTTTGGCAAGATTTTGAGTTCAATCAGTCTCGTGGATTGGTTGGTCACATCGCATACTAAACTTACAAGTGCACACCAATAAAACCCACAGCGTTTGAATATGCATTCTTATTTTTCTAGAAATGTCTGAGCAAAGGCCAATTCATCGTCTACACTGAGTACTGAGATCAATACTTTTACACACTGGAGAAAACCATGCTCATGTTCATCCTTAGCACTTTTGCCTTTGCACAATCCCCTGAAAATACACAGCCCGTCGAGTACGCAAAAGAAACCATTGTTGATTTTATTGGTGCTGAAGTAGATGGAAATGTTGTCAAACCTCAGATGTCTTTTGTCACTGCTTGGCAGCCAGCTCGAGAAGGCTCTTTGCTCACACTTCGTACTTCTTTTGATATGGAAATGGCACAATCCATCGACAACATCAAATAATTTACGGAAACCATACTGTTTTCTTGGATCAATTGATTATTGATTGTTGATCAGTGTATACAGCTCCTCTTGAAAGGAGGAGCACACACTTTCCCCACTGTGTTATGATGCCCACATCATTTGTGTGACAGCATTAGACATGGGGCTTCAATATGGATCCATTTATTTATCAATACTTGGTCGGTGGTTTGGTATTTTCCATCGGTTTGGTCTATGGTTTTCGACAATCGTACTTTGGTACACAAGGTTCTGGCTTACGCAATCTCATCATTGTGTTTGCCGGTTTGTTCTTTTTTGCAGGTATCCAAGGGTATTTACAGTATGCCCCTATGGAAGAACAATCTCCATATGTGGTTGTTGACGAGAATGGACAGCCCAAAAGCAACGATGCACTATTGGCAACAGATTACCCTGCACCTCGATTTCTAGAAACAAAGTCTGCTGCTGAGATTTCAAAAATCCAAGAAACTGCCGAACAAATCCTTCACCCTAAAAAAGAACGAGAGAAGTTGGGTACCGATCTAGATTATGGAATTATGATTGGATATTTTGTATTTATGATTTTGATTGGAATGTGGTTTGGTCGTGGGCAAAGCACGACAAAAGATTTCTTTTTTGGTGGTCAACGGTTCTCTTGGTGGTTGATTGCCTTTTCTCTAGTTGCCACGACAATTGGGTCTTCATCTTTTGTTAAATATTCAAAGATTGCCTACTCATACGGTATAGCCTCTTCTCAAACCTATATGAATGACTGGTTCTGGGTCCCATTACTGCTCTTCGGATGGTTGCCAATCCTGTACTTTTCTAAGGTCATTAGCATCCCTGAGTATTTCCAACGTCGATTTAGTCCAGCAGCACGGAATGTGGCCACGTATCTTCTGCTTGCCTATCTCATTGGATATGTCGGAATCAATTTATTTACGATGGGTCAGGCACTCAATATTTTAATCGGTTGGGAGATTTTCACATCTGCGATGATCGTGGCTGCAGTCTCGACAACGTATGTGGCCTTTGGAGGCCAAACATCTGTCATCATGACCGATCTATTCCAAGGTGTGATGTTGTTAATTACAGGATTGTTGTTGCTGTTGTTTGGAATTGAGTATTTGGGTGGTTTTGATATGTTCTGGACCAGCTTACCCAGGTCTCATCGAATGGCTTTCCCAGAGTTTAATGCAGATGCATCCTATCCAGCTGTCGGAATATTTTGGCAAGATGCCATGGCCAACTCTGCCATGTTCTACTTTTTGAATCAAGGAATGGTCATGCGATTAATGGCAGCTCGTTCCGTTGACGATTCTAGAAAAGCAGTCATGACAATGTTGCTTGTACTGATGCCCATTGCAGCATTGGTTGTTGCATCTGGTGGTTGGGTTGGACAAGCATTGACTTCTGCGGGAGTTTTGCCAGATATGGAACCCAAAGAAGCATTTTTCATCACTTCAAGTTTCCTTTCACAACCCGGGGTTTTTGGCTTGGTCATGGCAGCATTGACCGCAGCCTTAATGTCCACCGTCGACACGTTAATCACTGCCATTTCTGCGATTGTCGTCAATGATATCTATAGACCATTAAAGCCAGATGCGTCTGAAAAGTCGATGCTGAAGATGGCACGTATATCGTCTGTCTCAATTGCTGTTGTTGGTGTATTGTTGGTCCCTGTTTTTCAAAGTTTTGGATCCATCTATTCTGCCCATGGTGCTTTTACAGCGGCCATCACACCTCCATTGGTGATCACATTGTTGCTGGGTGTTTTCTGGCGAAGATTCTCAAACAAAGCGGCCATTATCACCATGACTGTCGGACTCGCAATCATATTCTGGTCTATTCTACAACCCGAAATCATCACACCGTTTGCACATGGCGTCCCCATGAAAGAAGCAAAAGAAGGCTTTCTGGCGGGCAAAGATCAATACAAATTCATGCGAGGATTCTTTGGAATGACCATTTGTTTGGGAATTGGATTGGTCACAGGGTATCTGTTCCCCAACAAAAACAACGACTCCATCAAAGGGTTGGTGTGGGGCACCATCAAAGATGCCATTCGCAATTACAAAGGGTCTGAAGGAACCGAAGAGATGAGTGATTGGATGGTTGTTGACTTCCAGATCGGAGAAGAAGAACACCAAGGGGACCGACCTGTCACCTACATTTCCAGTACAGTTGCAACCAACCTTACGGCCAAAAAGGGCGACCTGCTATACATCAGTGATTCACGTGCTTGGCTAGGAGGCTTACGCTCTACACATGCCATTATTGGTGGGATCAACCCAGACCTAGTCGATGATCAGATTCAAATCACGCCAACCTTAAACAGCATTGCCGGACGAGAAGGAGCACAACTCCGAATAAAACGCATGTATTGATGCTGATAGTGTGCTAACATCAAGGAATATAGAGTATCTAGGAGTCTACTATGCGAATGATCATATCGATTGGTTTGTTGATGGTCGGGTGTCGAAATGAAGTCAAAACACCGACAACCGATACAGACGATATTATTGTAACGGAAAGTGATTTGGACGGAGATGGATACCTAGAGGGTGATGACTGTGACGACAACGATGCTGGAGTATACCCTGGCGCAACAGAAACCTGTGATGGGATTGACAACAATTGTGATGGCGAAGTAGACGAAGGGGTTCAATCCGTTTTCTTTATCGACAACGACGGGGATGGATTTGGCGACCCTGAAAACACTGTAGAGGCGTGTGACGCCCCTGAAGGTTCTGTTCCAAACGGCAATGATTGTGATGATACCGAAGCCACTGTCTTTCCAGCAAACAGTGAACGATGTGATGGATTGGACAACGATTGCAATGGAGAAATCGATGAAGACATTCCAAGTGAATGGTTTTTTGATGCAGATGGGGATGGATTTGGTGATGATGCCCAACAAGTCGAAACCTGCTTACCGGATGAAGGGTATGTAGAAATCAGTGGAGACTGTGACGATACAAATGGTGCTGTTTTTCCAGAAGCAGAAGAGATCTGTGATTCTGTAGACAACAATTGTGATGGCGACATTGACGAGGGCTTACTGTCCTTATTCTACATTGATGCCGATCTTGATGGATATGGTGACAGTGCAACCTTAGAAGCGTGTGAACTCACTGAAGGGCTCAGTCTTGTTGGAGGCGATTGTGATGATGCTGCGTCGCAAATCAATCCAGGAGAAGACGAAGTCTGTGGAGATAGTTTGGACAACAATTGTGACGGGGTCAGCGATGAAGCCAGCGCAATCAACGCCACCACATGGTACCAAGACAGTGATGGAGATGGATTTGGACTGAACTCACAAAGTCAAGTATCTTGTGACCCACCGACGGACTATGTCTCAACCAATGGAGATTGTGACGACACCAACGCAACGATCTATGTCGGTGCACCGGAACTCTGTGATGGAATCATCAATGATTGTAATACCAACACACTACCCAGCGATGAAATCGACGATGACACCGATGGATATGTGGAGTGTACCT